>Ga0209603_1005209_pt1 | contig 10508 bp, 9 predicted proteins | sample COGITO_mtgs_1206_FD_184812 | JGI IMG/M metagenome (GOLD analysis project Ga0209603, IMG submission 184812) | Pelagic marine microbial communities from North Sea - COGITO_mtgs_120607 (SPAdes) (version 2) | ecosystem: Environmental > Aquatic > Marine > Epipelagic ... | reverse complement strand
GCCTATCGCCGCTTAACCAGCGCGGCGAATGATGCCGAACGTGACGCTGCAAAGCGGTTGCTTGAAACCGATGTGAAAAAACATATTCAGGACATTGCTGAAAAATACATTATCCCGGGTGAAACCGCTGAAAGCGCCATTTTGTTTTTACCGTCCGAATCGGTTTATGCCGAAATCAATATCCAATTGCCAAAGCTGGTCGAGGCTAGCCGCAAGGCGCGTGTCTATATGGCGGGCCCAGATAATCTGATGCTATTGCTGCATACGGTACGGGCCATTTTGCGTGACGCCCGCATGCATGAGGCGGCCGGTCTGATCCAAACGCAGGTAGATCTGATGATGAAGGATGTGCATCGTCTTGAGGATCGTGTTGCCAAATTGGCAACGCATTTTTCGCAAGCCGAAAGGGATATTTCGGACATCCAGACATCAACTGGCAAGATTATTTCACGCGGCAATAAAATTGATGAAATCGACGTTCTTGATAGTGACGAGGCAACACCAGCAGTCCCAAAAACTGATTTGATAAGTTAGGTGCGGGCTTGGTTGCACGGGTGTGACGATGTGGTGTGGTTACGAGACTCGATTATATGGGACGTGACAATACGGGCTAAAATTCCAGCTTGGCACGCGCTTTTAATGCCTGTGCCAGCGTGCCATCATCAAGATAATCCAACTCGCCACCAACCGGCATTCCATGCGCCAATCTGGTGATATCCAGCGACAAATTAGCCAGTTTTTCGCCGATATAATGCGCCGTGGTTTGCCCATCAACTGTGGCTGATAGCGCCAGAATAATTTCGGCAGTATCGGCATGTCCGGCGCGGCGCACCAGCCGGTCAATATGCAAATCTTCAGGCCCGCGCCCGTCAAGCGCGCTTAGCGTGCCGCCAAGAACATGATACAATCCGCGATAAACCGACGCCCGCTCCATCGCCCATAAATCGCCAACATCCTCAACAACACAAATGCGGCTTCGGTCACGACGGCTATCGGCGCAGATGCTGCAATGATCGGTGATATCAAGATTGCCACATTCAACACAGGCGCGAACATTGCTGGCAACATCATGCAGCTCTTCGGCAAGTGGAAGCATAAGACGATCACGGTTTTTCAGTAAAAACAAAACAGCCCGTCGCGCCGATCTTGGCCCAAGCCCCGGAAGGCGACCAAGCCTGCGGATCAGATTTTCAAGCGAATTATGCATTTCAGAACGGCAGATTCATGCCAGGTGGCAAAGGCAGCCCGCCAGTAATATCTTTCAGCAGACGGGCTTTTTCACCCGCCGCCTCATCAAGCGCGTTATTCGTGGCAAGGCAGATCATGTCTTCCAGCATATCAACATCATCCGGAGCCAATATTGCCGGATCCAGCTTTAGCCGAACCAGCTTGCCATCACCACTCACCGTTGCGCTGACAGCACCGCCACCAACCATTGCGGTAAATTCCATGACGGCAAGATCGGCTTGCATATTTTCCATCCGGCCTTGCATTTCCTGCACTTTTTTCATCATGCCAGCCATATTGCGCATCATCCCGACATCTCCTCATCATCACTATTTTGTCCAGCCTCCAAAAGCCCGTTATCATCTGGCAGCGTTACTGCCGCATCCGTGGTTTCGGGATTTTTGATTTCATCGATGCTGGCACCGGGAAAAATATCAAGAATCTGCGCCACTAAAGGCTCGCTGGCAATTGTGTCGCGCAGCTTGTCATCGGCATCACGCTGTTCTTCGGCAAGGGTTTGCGCACCGCCAGACTCGGACAGAGACACCAGCCAGCGCTGGCCCGTCCATTGGCTGAGATATCGGGCAATATCACCCGCCAGCTGATCAGGCGCAGCGCCAACAAGACCGATTTGCAAATTGCCTGGTTTCAATGATACCAGCTTCACATGATTGCGGATTCGCGCTGCCAACAACATCTCGCCATTGGTTTCGGCAAGAGCAACAATCTCGCCAAGCGAGTTTGGCATATTTACGCTTGTTTCGATTGCTGCTGCCTCAACGGGCGCTGCCGGTGCCGATGATATAGGTGCCGATGATATAGGTGCCGATGATATAGGTGCCGATGATGCAGGCGCTGCTGGCGCCGGTGATGCGCTTGTTGCCGGTGACGGGCTGGTCTTTGGCAATTTCTGCATCAATTCGCCTGGCGTTGGCATATGCGCTGTATGCGCCAGCCGAATGATCAGCATCTCGCAAGCCGCCGCCGGATTGGGTGCCTTGCCAAGCTCGCCATGCCCTTTAAGCAATAGCTGCCATGCCCGTCCAAGACGGGCAATGCCTGATCCGGCAAGACCGGCAATCATTTCGCGTTCGCTTTCGATCAAGGCGTCATCGCTGCCACCTGCGGCCTGCATGCTGGCAAGATGGATCAAATCCAAAAGATCGGTGACCAGCATTTCCGGCTCGGCGCCACGGCTATAGGCAGCGTGAAAAGCGGCAAGCGCAGAACTGGCATCACCAGCCAGCGCGGCAGTCAGGACGGTTTGTGATTCGCGCCGTCCGGGTCGACCAAGCATATCAGCAACCATGTCATTGGTCAGCTTGTCAGCTGTCATTGCCGCGGCTTGATCAAGCAAGGATAGCGCGTCACGAACCGAGCCTTCGGCAGCGCGCGCAATTGCAGCAAGCGCATCTTCATCCGCTGCAATCGATTCGCGTTGGCAGATCATGCCAAGATGTTCGGCCAGCATTGCCGCAGGCACACGGCGCAAATCATAGCGCTGGCAGCGCGATAGAATCGTGACCGGCACTTTTCTGATTTCGGTTGTGGCAAAGATGAATTTTACCGCGTCAGGCGGTTCTTCCAAGGTTTTCAAAAGCGCGTTAAACGCGCTTTTCGACATCATATGCACCTCATCAATGATATAGATTTTATAGCGTGCTGAAACTGGCCGATAGCCAACGCCTTCAATAATTTCACGCGCATCATCAACACCCGTATGGCTAGCAGCGTCAATTTCCAGAACATCAACATGGCGTCCGGCCGCAATGGATTTGCATGGTTCACACTGACCACATGGTTCAAGCGTGGCGTCGCCATTCCCATCCGCACCAATACAGTTCAGCCCCTTGGCAAGAAGGCGGGCTGTTGAGGTTTTGCCAATGCCGCGAACACCGGTTAGCACAAAAGCATGCGCAAGCCTGCCAAGTGACAGGGCATTGCCAAGCGTGCGAACAAGCGCATCCTGACCAATCAGTTCGGAAAAAGTATCGGGACGATATTTGCGGGCCAATACGCGATAGGCTGGCTTGGCGGTGTCAGTCATCGGCTGGTAAACACCTATCTCTTGCTCATGGCCACGCGAATATTTGTGACCGGTCGGATCAGTCGCAATTGGCGTTATCAAGCTGGCGTCATATTCAGCTGCGCCGAATCCCGAAAAAGGGAAAAACCATTGCGGCCGTGCCAGGCGAGATATGCCAAACGCCAAAAGTCAGTGGAAGACTGGATGACCCGTATACATCCTACCGCGGCTGCTTCCTTTCGGACCTGACCGAATTAGCAGGGGCAACGTCCGCCCAGCCTTCCTGCCTATCTGTATGAAACAAAGCAGCGGTTTCGACAAGTTTTTTATGGCCAAAGGCAGGGTTATTACGGCAATAAATGCTGATTTCGGGCTTGCGGTTATGACCGTGCTGGGCTTGCCGGATAGGTACCAAGAACATGGACTTCGTCTTTGCTGCAATAGAAGCGCAATTCTTCCATCGCGTGCTGCATTGCCGGATCATCAATATGTGCCTGAACATCCATATAGAATTGGGCCTGCTCGGCAACACCCGCGCGAATATAGGATTCAAGCTTGGTTAGATTGATCCCGTTCGTTGCAAATCCGCCCAATGCCTTATAAAGCGCGGCTGGCACGCTTCGCAATTGAAAGACCAGCGTTGTTATCATATCGCTGCCAGAGGCTGGAACCGATGGCGTTGCCGACATGAGCAAAAAACGCGTGGTGTTATGTTCATCATCTTCAGCCGATTCAAACAGGATGTCGAGATCATAGATTTCAGATGCCAAGCGCGATGCAATGGCACCGATTTTCGGATCACCAGCGGCGGCAACGTCCTTGGCCGCGCCTGCGGTATCGGGATGCATGACGGGGGTTAGGCCAAGCGCGCGAACACGGTTGCGGCATTGCGCAAGCCCCTGTGCATGACTGTGAACATGGGTCAATTGATCAAGCTTGGCACCGCGCGGCGCCATGATGTGATGATTGACCCGGTGAAAATGCTCACCAATGATATAAAGTCCGGATGATGGCAATAGATGATGGATATCAGCAACGCGTCCGGCAATCGAATTTTCGACCGGCACCATTGCAAGGCTGGCGCGTCCATCTTGGACTTCGGTCAGCATATCCTCAAACGACGCACAGGCAACAGGCGCCATATCTGGCTTTACGGCCTGACATGCCATATGCGAATAGGCACCGGGGACGCCTTGAAAGGCGATTTTGTTCACTGCATCTGACATCGAATTTCCTCTGGCTCAACGGGCTTACATCAAGATCTGATCATCCCTGCCGTCATCAAGACCGGCCCGAAGCGCCGTTTTTACGAGGGTGACGCTGTGCTGTCAATCTTTGTGGCGCGCTGAGGCAAAGCGCTGGCGGGCAGCTTCAAGATCTCCAGCTGTATCAATACCGCCCGGTGCCGTATCAATTTTGCCAATGGCAATTGTCATTCCGGCCTCAAGCGCACGAAGCTGTTCCAGCTTTTCAGCCTGTTCTAATGGTGACGGTGGCAAGGCAACAAACCGAGCAAGCGCATCGCGGCGCCAGCCATAAACGCCAATATGGTGAAATAATGCCGTCGTGCCGGTGGGAATGGCGGCGCGGCTGAAATAAAGCGCGGTGCCAAAATCGGCGTCTTGCCAGCTGACAACGGCTTTGACCACTTGCGGCATTGCGGCTTCTTCTGCGCTGGCTGGGGTTACCAACGTTGCCAGATCAGTTTCGCCACGATCAAGCGTCGCGCCAAGCAAATGCGGAATTTCGGGCGACAAATCGGGAAGGTCACCCTGTAGATTCAAAATCTGCGTAAAATGCCTGTTGGGATCAATCGTTTCGATGGCTTCAAAAACCCGATCGGATCCAGATGGGTGATCGGTGCGTGTCATGACCGCCTTACCGCCAGCAGATATGATCACATCGGCAATGGCGCGATCATCTGTCGCAACATAGACCGGCGCCAAATCGGCCGCCATTGCGCGTTCCCAAACATGCTGAATCATAGCTTTTCCGCCGATTTCAGCAAGTGGCTTACCGGGCAAACGGCTTGCTGCGAGCCGTGCCGGAATAATGATGATTTTTGCGTCATTTTTTGCCATGATTTCGGCAATTCATCACATATTTCGGTTTTGCGCAAAGCAATTTATCGAAATAAGGTGACGAAGCATGAGATAGGGGGTTGAGGGGCGGCTCGATTTTCGCTAATTAACCACGCAATAGTTGGTTTTTCGACCGCATGATTTTCGACCACAGGCCTTGCCCATTCGGGCTGGTTCAAATTGGGAGCCCGGTTTCGGGAATGACGCATGGATGAATTGCGCTTGAATAAAGTGTTTGCAGGGTTTTTGTTTGCTGCCTTGTTGTTAATGGCGGGCGTCAAAATCGCTGATGTGATGGTGCCGCATCAAGAGCTTGCTGAAAATGCCTATGTTATCGAGGTTGCAGAAACCACCGAGACAGCCGCTGCTGCACCGGTTGATACCGGCCCTGAACCGATTCTGGCGCTTTTGGCTAGTGCCGATCTTGGCGCTGGCGAGAAATTGTCAAAGAAATGTTCGGCTTGCCATGTATTTGATGCTGGCGGCCAGAATAAAGTTGGGCCGGCATTGTGGAATGTTGTGAATCGGCCATTGGGCGCATCTGAAGGCTATGCCTATTCTGACGCGCTTGCCGGTTTTGGCGGCGCGTGGGACTATGCAGCGCTTAACGCATTTCTAGCCAAGCCAAAAGGCTATATCAGCGGCACAAAGATGAATTTCGCCGGATTGAAAAAGCCAGAAGACAGGGCGAATTTGATCGCATGGATGCGGGCCAAGGCTGATAGCCCTGCCGCATTGCCAAGCGCCGATGATATCGCAGCTGAAGGTGCCAACTAGCCCATCTGACATGACGCCCGAACTGACCGGATCTGCCGGTCAGTGCGCACCGGCTGATATGATTGCTTTTCTGGCCGGTTTGCCATTGGTAAGCCGGCCTGTCATTACCAAATGGTTCCGCCAAAATCCGGCGATTGAAACCAAACAGGATTCATCCCCCGTTACGATTGCCGACCAAAGCGTTGAACGCGATTTGCGCGCCGCCATTGCCGCGCGTTTCCCCGATGATATGATCATGGGTGAAGAATTTGCCAGCACCGGCAATCAAGATAGCGCCTATCGCTGGATCATTGATCCCATTGATGGCACCAAGGCCTTTATCAGTGGCAAACCTGCCTTTGGCACGCTGGTCGGGCTTTTACACCATAATCTGCCAATCGCCGGTCTTGTTGATATGCCGGTTTTTGGCGAAAGCTATATCGGCCTGAACGGGTTTTCTGGCCAGAGTCACGCAGAATTAAACGGCGCCGCCATTGCCCCTAGTGGGCAGAGCGAACTTGGCGCGGCCAGATTGGCAACAACATCGCCACGCGCTTTAAGCACCGAACGTCTGATTGATTTTGACCGGCTTGCCGATCAGGTAGCGGTCACAAATTACGGGGGTGATTGTCACAATTACGCCTTGCTTGCTGCTGGTCATATTGATCTGGTGATGGAAGACAGTCTTGCCGCGCATGACATGATGGCGGTTGTTGCCTTGATGTTGGCGGCAGGAGCCACCGTCAGTGATCTTGACGGCCAGCCAATCCAGCTTGGTCAATCAACCAGCATTCTTGCCGCAGCAACACCAAAATTGCATCAAGCGGCCTTGACATTAATATCGGCACGCGACTAGACGGCGGTTCATTATTTCCGCCCTGAATAACAAGGAATATCCCATGACGATAATCGGATTTTATGGCGGTTCAAAAATTGACGGATGGCGAACCAAGCTTGGCCGTCATCTTGATGATTTTACCCTTGTCGATCTGATGTCGCCTGAGGGCCAGCTTGCCGATATTGCGCTTGTTTGGGCGCCACCAGAAGGCCAGCTTGCAAAGATGCCGAATTTACAAGGCATCATCATGCAGGGTCAGGGTGTGGATTATATGATGCGCGATCAAACGGTACCGCGCGATGTTCCGCTGGTGCGGCTGGTCGATCCTGATATGTCGAATGCGCTTAGCCATTGGGCTATTTTGACGGCGCTGGATTTCTGGCGCGACGCTGCCTATTACCGTGATTGTCAAATCAGCAAAACATGGCAACCCATTGCGCAAAGACCGGCAAGCGGTGCGAAAATTGGCATCATGGGCGTTGGCGCAATTGGCGGCGTTATGGCACAGCGTTTTGCCGCACTTGGATTTGATGTGCGCGGCTGGGCACGAACCATGCGGCAGATTGACAATGTTGAAATCTTTGCCGGTGATGATGGCCTGGCGCCCTTTCTTGATGGGCTGAATATTCTGGTTTCGGTATTGCCACTAACACCTGCAACTACAGGCATCATGAACCACCAGCTTTTCAATCAGCTTGCCAAAGGCGCCTATATCATCAATGGCGGCCGTGGCCCGCAATTGGTCGAGGCAGATTTGCTTGACGCCATTGGCACTGGCCAGATTGCCGGTGCCGCTTTGGACGTATTTGCAACTGAACCTTTGCCAGCCGATCATGCCTTTTGGACGCACCCCAAAATCACCATCTGGCCGCATGTTGCCGCACAAACCAATCCAAACACCGCCGCCATGCAGGTGGCAGCGGCGATCACCGCCATCATGGCCGGGCGCGAACCCGAAAACAGAGTTGATTGGGCACGCGGCTATTAGGTTGTTTTAAAGGATTCGATAAAACCGTAAAGCGCGCGAAGGCCCATCGCCTCGCCGCCCTTTGGTCGACCCGGACGCGATGCCAAATTCCACGCCATCACATCAATATGCGCCCAATTGGCACTCTTACCAGCAAAGCGGCGCAAGAAAAGCGCGGCCGTAATAGCCCCGCCATATCCCGACAAACCAGTGCTGGATAAGGCCGCATAGCCCGCATCAAGATGCCGGTCATAATCATCAAATAAAGGCAATCGCCATAGCGGATCCTGCGCGGTGTCTGCGGCGGCTAAAATTGCCGCAGCGGTATTGTCGTGATTACAAAACAGGGCTGGCAATTCAGTTCCCAGCGCAACCCGTGCGGCGCCGGTAAGGGTGGCAAAATCAATCAGGAAATCAGGCGCATCTTCCAGCGCATAGGCAATTGCATCGGCAAGAACCAACCGGCCCTCGGCATCGGTATTGCCAACCTCGACCTTTAGGCCAGCGCGGGTATCGATGATATCAAGCGGGCGCATTGACCGGTCGGAAACGGCATTTTCCGCCGCCGCCACAAGAACACGAAGCTGAATATCAACTTGGCTAGCCATCAATGCCGTGGCAAGACCAAGAACCGTTGCCGCCCCGCCCATATCTTTTTTCATCATTTCCATCGCCTTTGATGGTTTCAGGTCAAGCCCGCCCGAATCAAAGGTGATGCCTTTGCCAATGAGAGTGATCTTCGGGCCTTTTTTGCCCCAGCGCAGATCCATCAGCCTTGGGCCAATTTCGGCAGCGCGGCCGACAATATTAATTGCCGGAAATTCGGTTTCCAAGGCAGATCCGCTATGCGTTTCCAGCGTGGCGTCATGCGTTTTAGCCAAGGTCTCCATTGCCGTTTGCAATGCTGCAGGTGTCATATGGTTTGGCGGCTGGTTAATCAAATCACGGCAAAGATAAATCCCGCCCATCTGGCCAATCAAACGGTCGCGCTGAATGCCGTCTGGCAGGGTCAGGTAATTGACAGCAGGCGCAGGGGCGCTTCGGTAGCTATGAAATTGATATTGCCCAAGCCCCCATCCAAGCGCGAGGCTTTCCATCAAACCAGCGTCAAGATCATCCGACGCGGCAGTAAATTGCCAATGGCCTTTTGGCAGGCTGGCCGCCAAGGCGGCGCCATCCCAAACGGCATGATCGCCAAAAATACCAATGGCAAAATCAATGCGCCCATCATTGGCGGCAAAATAGATCGATTTACCGGGTTTGGCGCGAAAGTTTTGTGCGGTGATCCAGCCTTGATGCGCATCGCTAGCCTTGGCTTGCCAGGTCGCAAAATCATCCGCCGTCATCAGGTGAATTTTGGTTCCGGCTGATCCGGTATCTTTCAGGCCAAAATTTTCGATCATTTTGTTAAATCCTTTTCAAATATCGCCATGCATTTGACCCGCTAAAACCACAGATCAAAATTGCCCAAATGCCGCCAAAGATGAACTATAGCGCGCCTTGCAGCCGGTACCAAACTAACAGATTAATCGCCAATGCCAACAGCTTTAGCCTTGCTGTGAACATGGTCAATCACCCACCAAAGGCTTAGGCCGCGAAGCGCAAGATAGCCAACAAAGCTGGCCATTAATCCGGTCAGACCGAAGGATAGATAAAAAATTGCTGCGGCAAAGCTGGCCGAGGCAATGACCATCGCATTACGCATCTGGGTGCCGCATGTCGCACCAACAAAAATACCATCCATCTGAAAGGCCAGAAAAGACGCCAGCGGAAGGCTGACAACCCAAAGCCAATAGGCATCGGCAAACGCAATCAAGGCTGGCTGGCTTGTCATTAATGACAGAATAAGCGGCTGGCCTGCCCAAAGTAAAAGCGATAATAGCAAGGCCATCATGCCGGCAAGGTAATTTGTCCGGCGAATCACAATGCGAAGCATGGTCGGATTTTTCCGGCCGATCGCCTCGCCAACAAGCGCCTCGGCAGCATGCGCAAACCCATCAATGGCAAAAGCAAGAAGGCCAAAAATCGACAGCATGATCTGACAAGTGGCCAGCGCCAGATCATCCATCTTTGCAGCTTCATTTAGCAAGAGAGCCTCACAGCCAATGAGCAGGATTGTGCGAATGAAAATGTCACGGCCAAGCGTGAAAAATTGACGGTAAGCCGCAAAATCAAGCCATAAAGGCAGGCGCGCACCGGCAAGCGGCCTAATCAATCGCCCAAGCTGACCTGGCCAGATGCGGGTGATCCGCCAGATCATGAAACCAAACCCGCCCCATTGCGCCGCCACCGAGGCCATGGCAACACCTTCGACACGCATGCCAAAGCCGGTAACAAGAACAACATCAAGAAGCAGATTTATGCCATTCACCAGAAACAGCAAAACCATGCCAAGCCGCATTTGCTGGCGCCCGTAAAGACCGCCAAGAAGAACCATATTGGCAAGCGCCGCCGGAACCGCAAATAGCCGGATACTGATATAATCGGTCATTAATTGTTCGGCCATATCACTTGCCGAAAACATGTAAAGCGCAACCGTGCTGACGAATGGCGACGCCAGAATGAATAACCCGCCAAGCCCGAAAGCAAGCGTGATGCCGCGAATCAATAAAA
>Ga0209603_1005202_pt1 | contig 10520 bp, 13 predicted proteins | sample COGITO_mtgs_1206_FD_184812 | JGI IMG/M metagenome (GOLD analysis project Ga0209603, IMG submission 184812) | Pelagic marine microbial communities from North Sea - COGITO_mtgs_120607 (SPAdes) (version 2) | ecosystem: Environmental > Aquatic > Marine > Epipelagic ... | reverse complement strand
GGTCTTAATGATTGATATAAACCATCAACCATATTTTTCCAATCTTGGTGTTGATTGATATTGATTTCTGTAAAATGTCGGTGATTGTCTAAATCTGTGGATACTTGTTGGTCTTTATTTGCTTCAAACTTACCAATAAGTGTTTTACAATGGTATTCGGGTAAAACATTATCATATACTTTTATATACTTTTTCATAACAACCTCATTATAGACTATTTATCGCACATTGGCAAGTGTTAAAGTTTTATGACATTTCCTATTACACTCATAAATAAATGTGTAACAATTCATAAGAGGCTATTAATGACTAAAGACGCTCTCACAAAACTCTCAAAAAAGGTAATCAAAATGGAATTAGGTAATCCTATTATAACAACTCTAGTAGGGTTAGTTGTATTCTATATCGGACTAAAGATGTTCTCAGGCGGAATGAAATCAATGGGAAATTTAGAACATCTAACTTTCTTTACACATAACATACCATTCATGTTCTTTGGTGGTATTGTAATGACATTGCTTTGGCAATCATCATCACTATCAACCACGGCAATCATAGCATTGGTGGCTTCAGGTGCAATACCTTTACCAGCTGCTATCGCTTGTGTCTTAGGTGCAAATCTAGGAACAACAGGTACTATATGGCTTGCCGGACTTCTTGTTTCTGATGGTATGCCAAAAGGTGATACATTACGAATTGCAATGGCACACACAGGTGTGAATTTGTTTATGGCAGCTTCGTTGTTACCATTCGTACATCACATAGCCAGGTTCTTAGGCAGATTCTAAAAGTGTACTAAATAGGGTATGCACAATTACCATACAGAAATACCACTATCAATTGACATAGACCGTTTAGGTAAATGTTACTTTGATTTTAGGTCAAAATTAGGATTTCGTACAGACGATAAATCGCTACGAGATTTTAATGCCATATGTGTCAACAGGATTCCTGATGACGAGAACAGTATTCTAGGTGGAAATGTAAGAGGTCTATATTGGACTAAACCAGATACCACTAATGTCGAAGAACAAAGATTGGAACCAGTAAAAGAATCTCTTTACACAGAGATATGTCCTGAATTTAAAGATACCTATGTAGAAGAAGTTTACAATCTTATTACATCAAAATTTAAATTAGGTAGAGTTCGTTTTTTAATGAAACCACCAAGAAGTTGTTTATCTTGGCACCGTGACCCCGAAATGAGGTTGCATATTCCTATCATTACAAATGAGGGTTGTCGAATGGTGATTGAGAATACATCTTTTCATATGCCATCAAATGGTAATGGTTATATTACCGATAACACAAAGTATCACAACTTCTTTAATGGTTCTGAATTTGACAGAGTTCATTTAGTTGCAACAGTATTAGAACATGGTTGTGACGGAGATACTTGTTGTAAAATGTGCTGATATAAATAATTAATATCGTTCATCCTAAAAGGACGGAAGTAAGCATTAGCTGAAGGAACGCACCTAACTTTAACTATAAGGAGGGTGTATGACAGACAGATTCACCCATTTATTCAAAATGCGATACAAAGCACAAACTTTGTTAGAAAAAACAAAAGTGTTATTTGGTGCTAGACAAGAAGTTGATATAAATGGAAATGGCACATCTGGTTATGTTGTTAAGCATGGTCCACACAAAGGCAAAGTGTTAGGTCATAGAATAGTTAAATCCAATAATAATTGGTAGATAAAAAAAGGGAGAGGTACTAGCCTCTCCCTTCCAAAGACTTACAGGCCACGATTAACGACTTACGCACAACTGCTTTGTATCTCCTTTATGTTGTTTATTGTGATGTTTAATCACTAGGTCATTTTAACCTCCCATATTACATTACGAAAACTTGGTACTCCCCGCCGGACTCGAACCGACAACCTGACCGTTATGAGCGGACAGCTCTAACCAATTGAGCTAGAGGAGTAATTTGGTGCCTCCTGCCGGACTCGAACCGGCACAGCGATATCGCCGACAGATTTTAAGTCTGTTGTGTCTACCTATTCCACCAAGGAGGCGATAACTACATTTTCACATCAAAGGTTGATTGCAGAGTATCTTTATTAATTGAAACGGTGTAATCGTCAGGCCACTTATCTTTTATGGCGACAGTACGATTGCCTAATTCATAACCAGAGGCTTTAAGAAACAACTCAAATGCTCGACACATTTGGTCTAGGTCAGAATCTTGGTCGACTTGTACTTCTACAAAGCAATTAGGTTCTAACTCATGTTCTTCACTATAAGGCATTTTTTGGAAACTAAATCCGTAGTTGATATTACTCATATTATTCTCCTATGAGATTTGTGAATTGGTCGGAGTGGTAGGATTTGAACCTACGACCCTATCGTCCCAAACGATATGCGCTACCAGGCTGCGCTACACTTACAGGATTCGAACCTGTGACCTACTGCTTAGAAGGCAGTTGCTCTATCCAGCTGAGCTAAGGGCAGATAATGTATTATGCAGGTTGTTTAGTTGATTGTCAAGCCTCGTTTGGCTATTATTGAAAAAATATTTAATTGGTAAATAATAAAAACCCACCTAGACTTTATAGTTAATAGTTAAACAAAGAAAAATAGTCTAGGTGGGAAAAACAACCCTTTAAGGGTAACTCTAAATTCTACTGGTCGGAGTGGTAGGATTTGAACCTACGACCCTATGGTCCCAAACCATATGCGCTACCAGGCTGCGCTACACTCCGTTATAAATTCTATATTCCTATTCCATCTAATCTGTAATCGACAACAGGTACAAAGTCATAAGCATATTCATTATCAGGTAATGTACCTGACATTTGAACATTACAATCATTTACTTTTCTTTTATCAAAGAAAGTCTGTAAAGTTTTCTTCAAGTTGGTTGCCATTTGTTCATGTATTGAAACATCAAACTTAGCAAACAATGTACCACAAACAATGTTACAATCAGTAGCACTTTCAGCTAATGCAAGTTTAATTATATCTTTTTTCAATTGTGTATCTTTCATAATGTAGTCTCCTATTTTAAGTAAAGAGGTCCAGTCCATTGAATAGGGTAATTACCCTTTAGAACATTTCCTCTAGGTTGATTTAAAGCAGGTGCATTGAACCCAGCGGCTTTCAATATATCACCTTTTTTAAAATGTTTAAAGTCTTCTTTTACAATAAAACAAAAGACACCGTTTTCACGGATAACTTTGATATATTTTTGACCTTCTTTAATTGTGATTGAATCGTCCCATTTATCAAGTTGTTCTTTTGTATAAGTTGACATATCAGTACCTTTTCCAGACCATTTAGCATAGTCTTCTTTAGCACCATTCATCATATTTTTAATACCCTCTTGGAGTGTTTCGGCAGTAGTGTTTACAGTAGTCATAGTGTTTAGTGTCCTTTCTTTATTTTATGTGTCCATTATAACAGATTGATTCGCTTTTGGCAACCATTATTTTCACTTTTTACGAATTATTTTTATATAACATTAGTAATGCACCAGAACCTGATACAACTAGACCTAGAAATGCAACCATTAACATCTCAGATAGTGTATTTGCTGTTTCCATACAAGCTCCGTCACAATCGTTAGCAGAACCGGCCATCATTATGATACCAGTTAAAATTAATAGACTTGATATAGTGTTTTTCATAGTGTTTTCTCCTTATTGTTGTTTTAGTTTATAATCGTGTAAAATTTTATTAATAGCGTTTTTCATATTAATATCAATCATACTTAAAAGAGTATTGTCAACTTCAATAACTTCTTTTAAATTTTTGTTTATTTTTTCTATTTGTTTATAAGCGATATTTCTAACTATCGTTATATTGTTGTTTGTTATGTTTTTGTTTATCATATGTGTCCATTATACCACAACTAAATATAGAAAGCAAGCGTTATTTACGCTTTTTTTAAAAAAAATTATGCAAAAAACCCTTATAAATCAACATTTTTTTATTTTTTTTGTTCTATCTTTGTTCTTTTTAGCGTCTGGATGCTCAAAAACTGTTGAAAATTGCAAAATTGCGCCAGATTTAGAGCGAATCGGCGAATCAGCGCTAGAAAATCAGAAAAATTTGTCGGAAACTGAATTGCGAGCTGCTAAAATGCGTTGTGATTTCTAATATAAATAGTATTATAATGAAAAAATGTCAAAATTGCGGACATGAGTGTCATTGTGGCATGACTTGCTATCAGGATTACAAAGATGGCGAAGGAAATGATATTACAATTGATTGTTGTAAGATTTGCCGACACGATTCGTATATTGACGAAGAAAAATATAACATAGAAAGTTAATTATGGCAAAAATGAGATTATTTAAGTTTTGGAATGCAGATGGTGTTGAAAAAGAAAAAGAAGAAATCAGTTTAAAGAAGGCAACAAAATCTGTACAAGGTGATTTTAAAGATAAAATGATAAGTGTTGAATATATCAGTAAAAAAGGTAAAGAGATGTGTCACTCTATTATAATACCAATTGGTAGAAAAATAAGACAAGCAATCATATCAGAGAAAAAACGAGCAGAATTAAAAGCTAAGGGAAGATAAATGCCAGCAGTCAGTAGAAAGGGTGATAGTTTATCTACCGGTCATATTTGTACTGGTACGACAACTTTAGATACACCAGGTCAAGGTACATGTTTTGCAAATAGTATATTAATTGCAAGAGTAAGTGACCCTACAGTATCACACCCTTTTCCACCATTACCACCTTGTGCGCCACATGTAGCAAATGTTAATGTTGGTTCGCCAAATGTGTTTGTTGAAGGATTATCTGTTGCAAGAATAGGTGACAGTACAGATAGTGGAGCTATGACTAGCGGTTCTGGTAATGTTTTTGCAAACGGCTAGAAAAACCTTATAAATATTACCGTAATGGCAATATATGACTCACAAACACAAAGTAAAAGTACAAGAAACTCCAGAAGTTTTAGAGATATTGACTTAGACTTTGATAGAAACACAGTTACTAATGATGTAAATGTGGTAGAAGATGTTATAGCTATTAAGAGGTCAGTTAGAAACCTAATTCAGACTAATTTCTACGAAAGACCTTTTCAACCAGAATTGGGTTGTGGTATAAGAGAGTTATTATTTGAACCTTTTACACCTATGACCAAAGTTTTTCTACAAAGAAAAATAGAAGAAGTTTTAATCAACTACGAGCCAAGAATACAATTACAAAATGTCGCTGTTGATGATGACCAAGATAATAATAGATTAGTTGTTGATATTTATTTTTATGTTGTTGGTGTACCAGGTCCACAAACAGTATCAACATTTTTACAAAGGGTAAGATAATAGATGTCCAACCATAAATTAGTAGTATCAGATTATGATTTTGACGCAATCAAAACAAATTTAAAATCTTTTTTACAAGGTCAAACTCAATTTCAAGACTACGACTTTGAAGGTAGTTCTTTAAATATTCTTTTAGATATTCTATCTTACAACACTCACTACCTTGCTTACTTAGCAAACATGTCAACTAACGAGTTATATCTCGATAGTGCTGACATAAGAAATAATATTGTATCATTAGCAAAGATGATTGGTTATACACCATCATCACCAAGAGCGCCTATGGCCTCTATTGATGTTACACTTAACAATGCAACAGGCACAAGTGTTACAATGAATAAAGGAACAGTTTTCGCAACAACTGTAAATGATATTTCATATCAATATGTAACAAACTCAGATTTTACAATTACGCCAGTTGCAGGTGTTTATAAGTTTTCTAATTTACCTATTTACGAAGGTACTTTAGTAACATTTAAATATACAGCTGACACTACAGATGTTGACCAAAAATTTATCATACCAAGTGCTAAGGCTGACACTTCTACTTTATTGGTAAAAGTTCAAAATTCTTCAGCAGATACTACAACAGAAACATATTCATTAGCGGGTGGTTATAATAATGTAACTGCTACATCTAAAGTTTATTTCATACAAGAAGGCCAAGATGGTAAATATGAAATTTATTTTGGTGACGGTGTAAACGGTGCTTCATTAGATGATGGCAATATTGTTATCTTAGAATACATAGTTACAAACATTGAAGATTCAAATGGTGCAAGTTCATTTAGTTTATCAGGAAATATTGGTGGGTTTACAAATGTTACAATTTCAACTGTATCATCCTCACAAGGCGGGGCAAATTCAGAAACAGATGAATCAATCAGATTAAATGCACCTTTACAATATGCAGCTCAAGACAGAGCTGTTACAACTACAGACTATGAAACTTTAGTACAATCAATTTATCCAAATGCATTATCAGTTAGTGCATGGGGTGGTGAAGATGATGAAACACCAAGATACGGTATTGTTAAAATAGGTATTAAGGCTGCTTCAGGTTCAACACTTACAGAAACAACTAAACAAGATATTGTGAATAAACTTAAACCATATAATGTGGCTTCTGTATCTCCTCAAATTGTGGATCCCGAAACAACTTCGGTATTATTAACATCAACTGTTAAATATAATACTATAACTACAACTAAATCAAATGATACATTAAAATCTGAAATCATTACCGCTATCACAAATTACAATACAAATACTTTACAAAAGTTTGATTCAATTTACCGTCATTCTAAATTAACAGGTTTGATTGATAGTGTAGATGTTAGTATTCTATCTAACATTACAACTATTAAAATTAGAAAATCTTTTACACCAATATTATCATCTTCAGAAAAATATAATATCTATTTTAGAAATGCTTTGTTTAATCCTCATTCAGGTCATAATACGGCTGCAGGTGGTATTTTAAGTTCTACAGGTTTCAAAGTTACTGGTAGTGATTTTGAAATGTTTTTAGATGATGACGGACAAGGAAATATTAGAAGATATTACTTAGCTTCAGGTATTAGAACATATGCTAATGATACACAAGGTACAATTGACTATGCAACAGGAGAAATTGCTTTGAATTCTTTAAATGTTGCCTCTATTTCAAATATTAGAGGTGCAACTTCAACAGTTGTTGAAATAACTGTTACACCTGATTCAAATGATATTGTTCCTGTAAGAGACCAAATTGTAGAAATAGATGTGGCGAATTCAGGAATTACAGTTACAGCAGATACATTTGTAGGAGGTTCAGCTGATGCTGGGGTAGGCTACACAACAACATCAAGTTATTAATGACAAATGGCAAAATTTAATGATAAAATTTCAACGATACTTAACAGCCAACTTCCAGAGTTTGTCGTTGCTGACCACCCTAAGTTTGCCGAATTTCTTAAAGTCTATTATCAACTTTTAGAGTCAGCAGAATTATCTATAGACACGATTGAAGGTACAGATGGTATTCTACTTCAATCAGAAACCGGTCAATTAAATAATTTAATTTTAAACTCTAGTCGAAAAGACACAGCAAGAACATTACTTGACGCTGGTGATAAAATACTTTTAGAAGAATCTACTTATGGTAAATTTACTAGAGGTGAAGTTGTAACAGGTCAAACATCAAAGGCAACAGCAACTGTTTTAGTTGAAGATATTGCCAACAATAGATTAATCATATCAGCACAAGATAAATTCATTGATACTGAGGTAATTGTAGGTGCAAGTTCAGGTGCTCAAGCACATGTAACAAATTATAGACCTAATCCAGTAAATAATATTACAGATTTAATTAACTTTAGGGATCCTGACAGAGTTATTAATCATTTCTTAACTAACATGAGAGATGAGTTTCTGGCAACTTTACCAGAAAGTTTAGCTGCTGGTGTTGATAGAAGAAAATTAATTAAAAATATTAAATCACTTTATAGGTCAAAAGGTTCAGTTCGTGGCCATGAAATGTTTTTTAGAATATTATTTGGTGAAACTTCAGAAACAATTTATCCTAGAGAACAAATGCTTAAGGCATCCGATGGACAATTTGATTCATTAAAAGTATTAAGAGTTATTGCTACTGTAGGTGACGCAACTTTATTAGTAGGTAGAACAATAACTGGTCAAACTTCAAACGCAACTGCTATTATAGAAAATACATCTACTTTTCAAATCGGCGCTTCAACAGTTACACAATTAATTTTAAATGCAGATAGTATTAATGGAACATTCACAGTAGGTGAAGAAGTACAAGGTACAACTACTGATACAGATGACTACTTCATCAAAGCAAATGTTACAGGTATACCTGGTACAAAAAATATTACAAATGATGGTTCATTAAACTCTACTACAGATACTATTACATTAACTGCTGGTGGTGAGGGTGCATTGTTTCAAATTGAAGATATTGGTCCTGGAAAAATTACAGAAATTGTAATTGATAATAAAGGTACAGGTTATGAAATAGGTGACGCATTAACTTTTGTAAATACAGGAACACAAGGTAGTAATGCAGCCGGTTTTGTTAAAGTTGTAAACGGTGGTATTGCAGACCAAAACGGAAGTACGGCAGCTGCTACAGGTGTTGAAGACAGAATTGTTTTAGAAGATGAAACTACAAGAGGTGACGCATACGAAGGTAAAGTTATCATGCAAGAAAAGTTTACTGGCTTACAAACTATCGAAGAAATATTTTTAACAAACGGTGGTAATCAATATACATCATTACCTACGGTTACAGTTACATCATCAACAGGTTCGGGTGCAATCGTAAAAGCTTATGGTGATGAAATAGGAAAAATTGTTAAATTAAAAACAGTTGAATTAGGTAGAAGTTACGAAACAGCTCCTACACCTCCAGTTTTAGGTTTCTTTAATAATATGATTGTGACAAGTATTCTAGGAACATTTATTATAAACACTACTGTTACAGGTAACACTTCAGGTGCAACAGGTACTATTGCAGATTTTAATAGTGATAGAGGTTTATTAAGAATTAAATCTGTATCAGGAACATTTTCTATTGATGAAACAATTACATCAAGTTCAGGTGGAACTTGTACACTTAAAAAATTAGATATATCTACAGCAACAGTTAATGTGGTTTCTATATCAGATACAGACGGTGCATTTATTAGTGAAAGAGGTAAAGTTTCAGAAACAACAATGAGAATTCAAGATAGTTTATATTATCAAGATTATTCATATGTAATTAAAGTTGGTCGTTCTATATCACAATGGCGTGACGCATTTAAAAAGACAATGCACACATCAGGTTTTTATTTTACAGGTCAAGTAGATATTGAGTCACGAATTATTGTGACAGCAAAAGGACCGGTACAAGGTATTACTTCAGGAGTTCTTGAAAGTCCATTACTATCACTAGTTAATACATTATTCGTAACAGTATTTGGTAGACGATTAGGAACAACCTCAGACGGTACATCATTAAGAGCAACACCACAGATTGGCGGTAATTCAGATGTAAGTAATGACTTTAGGGATCCTTTTGACGCAAATACTAGAGATTTAACGGCTTCAAGGGAAGGTATTACAATTGACTATCTAAGTAGACCTAGAAATCTATTTACAGATAACTCAGGAACAGTACATGATATTAGAAGTGGTTATGCTTATGGTGGTCCTAGATATAGTTCATTAAACAAATATGCAAATACTGTATTTGGTATAAACAATCCTGGTTCATATGCAAACACATTTCAATCTTTAAATGCATTGAGAATTGAAGGTACTAAAACAGCTCTTGATGGACAACAAGTTCCTATATTCTTATTTACCTCTAACGAAATAGGTAAGACATTAAAGATGAATTATGCATTTCCATCATCTATAGGATTTAGTCAAGACTTATTCAGTAATACACTAACTAAATTTGATAGTGATACATTAACATTTGATGATAGTACACCGTAAAAACCTTATAAATAGTATAAAGAGATAACAGGCAAACATGGCAAAACTTACAATAAATCGAGGTAGCACAGCAAATGACGGAACAGGTGATAACCTCCGTGATGGTGCTAATAAAGTTAATTTAAACTTTGACGAAATCTATACAGCTATTGGTGACGGTACTACAGTAAATGGTACTATTAAAATCCATGATGATAGTTCTACTGAAACAATAGTTTCAGCAAACGGTGAAGTATTTAAAATCTTAGGTGGTACAGGTATTACTTCAACAATTTCAGGTAATGACTTAACACTTGCAGTTGATGGTACAGTTCTTTCAGCTTCGGCAGTTTCTACTCTTACAAACAAATCAATTGACCTTACAGATAATACTTTAACAGGCACTACAGCAGAATTTAATACAGCATTAACAGATAACGATTTCGCCACATTAGCTGGCACAGAGGCATTAACAAATAAAACAATTAATGCGTCTAGTAATACTATATCAAATATTGTAAATGCTAACTTATCTGGTAGTGCAGCTATTTCAAATAGTAATTTAGCAAATTCTAAAATTTCAATTAGAGATGATTCTTCTACTACAGATGACATTAATTTAGGAGAAACTTTAGTTGTAGCGGGTGGTTCTGGAATTACAACATCAATATCAAGCAATACATTAACGATTGCTACAGACGGTGCAGTTGTAACAGAAACATCTACAGACACACTTACAAATAAAACAATTAACGGACCTGATAACA
>Ga0209603_1005198_pt1 | contig 10525 bp, 6 predicted proteins | sample COGITO_mtgs_1206_FD_184812 | JGI IMG/M metagenome (GOLD analysis project Ga0209603, IMG submission 184812) | Pelagic marine microbial communities from North Sea - COGITO_mtgs_120607 (SPAdes) (version 2) | ecosystem: Environmental > Aquatic > Marine > Epipelagic ... | reverse complement strand
CCATACATACCATTGCTATTGAAGACATTGATGTTTACTTAGCAGATGGATACATAGTTCACAACCCACCGGGATACGAAATCTACGATTGTGAGAGCTCAACCCATTATGGGTGTAGATACATGGTCGCGGAGGACCCTGGTTCTAACTCACCCGATTGTTACACAGTCGAAGAAGACGGCGCTCGTGGTGGGGTAGACCCGGGAACGTGTGTATATACTGGTGACCCGTGTGATGGCGCCGCCCACATGGCCCTTGGTGCAATTTGTGGTATAGCTCCCGGAGGTGATGAGGATACCGCTCCCGGCTCTGAAGGTGCGCAAGGTGCAACAGGCGTGGGAGGTTCTGGTGGTGCGTCCGCAGCAACTGGACCACAAGGTGCACAAGGTTCTGGTGGTGCTGCTGGTAATACTGGAGTACAAGGTGGTACAGGTCATACAGGTAATACTGGAGCACAAGGTGGTACAGGTCATACAGGTAATCAAGGAGCACAAGGTTCTTCGGGTATTCTTGGTGCTCAAGGCGCTCAAGGTGCTCAAGGTAGTGGGGGTCATCAAGGTCCAAGTCCACAAGGTAATCAAGGTCACATAGGTCCAGCGCTTTATTCTCCTGGCTATTATACTGGTGCTATTGGCCATGCTGGTAATACTGGTGGTGTTGGTAATGAAGGTCATTTGGGTTCACAAGGTTCACAAGGTAATGGAGGTCATCAAGGTCCTTCACCTCAAGGTGCTCAAGGTTCACAAGGTGGAGGGGGTCATGCAGGTAATACTGGTGCACAAGGTGGCACGGGTCATACAGGTAATACTGGCCCACAAGGTGCTCAAGGTGCTACTGGAGCACAAGGTTCTCAAGGTAGTGGGGGTCATCAAGGTCCAAGCCCACAAGGTGCTCAAGGTTCACAAGGTGCTGGGGGTCATGTAGGTAATACTGGTGCTCAAGGTGGCACGGGTCATACAGGTAATACTGGCCCACAAGGTGCTCAAGGTGTTACTGGAGCACAAGGTTCTCAAGGTAGTGGGGGTCATCAAGGTCCAAGTCCACAAGGAGCTCAAGGTTCACAAGGTGCTGGTGGTCATGCAGGTAATACTGGTGCACAAGGTGGCACAGGTCATACAGGTAATACTGGCCCACAAGGTGCTCAAGGTGCTACTGGAGCACAAGGTTCTCAAGGTAGTGGGGGTCATCAAGGTCCAAGTCCACAAGGAGCTCAAGGTTCACAAGGTGCTGGGGGTCATGTAGGTAATACTGGTGCTCAAGGTGGCACGGGTCATACAGGTAATACTGGCCCACAAGGTGCTCAAGGTGCTACTGGAGCACAAGGTTCTCAAGGTAGTGGGGGTCATCAAGGTCCAAGTCCACAAGGAGCTCAAGGTGCTCAAGGTTCAAGTGGTATCGCTGGTAGTGTAGGCTCAAAAGGTGCTCAAGGAGCACAAGGCGCACAAGGAGCACAAGGTGCTCAAGGTGTTACTGGAGCACAAGGTTCTCAAGGTAGTGGGGGTCATCAAGGTCCAAGTCCACAAGGAGCTCAAGGTTCACAAGGTGCTGGTGGTCATGCAGGTAATACTGGTGCACAAGGTGCTCAAGGTGTTACTGGAGCACAAGGTTCTCAAGGTGCTCAAGGTAGTGGTGGTCATCAAGGCCCACAAGGTGCTCAAGGTCATCAAGGTCCAAGTCCACAAGGAGCTCAAGGTTCACAAGGTGCTGGTGGTCATGCAGGTAATACTGGTGCACAAGGTGCTCAAGGTGTTACTGGAGCACAAGGTTCTCAAGGTGCTCAAGGTAGTGGTGGTCATCAAGGCCCACAAGGTGCTCAAGGTCATCAAGGTCCAAGTCCACAAGGAGCTCAAGGTTCACAAGGTGCTGGGGGTCATGCAGGTAATACTGGAGTACAAGGTGCTCAAGGAGCACAAGGCGCACAAGGAGCACAAGGTTCAAGTGGTATATTCGGAGCACAAGGTTCTCAAGGTATTAGCGGTCATCAAGGTCCAAGTCCACAAGGAGCTCAAGGTTCACAAGGTGCTGGGGGTGATGCTGGTAATACTGGTGCACAAGGTGCTCAAGGTGTTACTGGAGCACAAGGTTCTCAAGGTGCTCAAGGTGCTACTGGAGCACAAGGTTCTCAAGGTAGTGGGGGTCATCAAGGTCCAAGTCCACAAGGTAATCAAGGAGCTCAAGGTGCTCAAGGTTACAGTGGTATCGCTGGTAGTGTAGGCTCAAAAGGTGCTCAAGGAGCACAAGGCGCACAAGGAGCACAAGGTTCAAGTGGTATATTCGGAGCACAAGGTACTTTTGCTGATGGGGGTCATCAAGGTCCAAGTCCACAAGGTGATGATGGGCACGTGGGTCCAGCACTTTATTCGCCTGGTTATTACACTGGCGGAACTGGTGCACCTGGTGATACTGGCCTTACTGGTAATGAAGGTCATTTGGGTGGTCAAGGTGATACTGGTAATGAAGGTGCTCAAGGAACAAATCCACAAGGTAATCAAGGAGCTCAAGGTTCACAAGGTGGAGGGGGTAATGCTGGTGATACTGGTGCACAAGGTGGCACAGGTCATACGGGTGATACTGGAGTACAAGGTTCCACAGGGTATAGTGGAGCACAAGGTTCTCAAGGTAGTGGGGGTCACCAAGGTCCAAGTCCACAAGGTAATCAAGGTGCTCAAGGCGCTCAAGGTGCAGGGGGTTCATCAGGTGTATCAGGAGTACAAGGTGCTCAAGGTCACATAGGTCCACAAGGAGCACAAGGTGCTCAAGGTGTTACTGGAGCACAAGGTTCACAAGGTAGTGGGGGTCATCAAGGTCCAAGTCCACAAGGTGATGATGGGCACGTGGGTCCAGCACTTCACTCGCCTGGTTATTATACTGGTGCTGTTGGTCATACGGGTGATACTGGTGATATAGGCTCTGAAGGTGCGCAAGGTTCACAGGGTGACGTTGGTAACGAAGGCGCTCAAGGAACAAATCCACAAGGTAATCAAGGAGCTCAAGGTTCACAAGGTGCTGGGGGTCATGCAGGTAATACTGGAGTACAAGGTGCTCAAGGAGCACAAGGCGCACAAGGAGCACAAGGTTCAAGTGGATATTTAGGAGCACAAGGTTCACAAGGTATTAGCGGTCATCAAGGTCCAAGTCCACAAGGTGATGATGGGCACGTGGGTCCAGCACTTCACTCGCCTGGTTATTATACTGGTGGTACTGGTCACGCAGGTGATACTGGCCTTACTGGTAATGAAGGTCATTTGGGTGGTCAGGGTGATACTGGTAATGAAGGTGCTCAAGGAACAAATCCACAAGGTAATCAAGGAGCTCAAGGTTCACAAGGTGCTGGGGGTCATGCTGGTGATACTGGAGTACAAGGTGCTCAAGGAGCACAAGGCGCACAAGGAGCACAAGGTTCAAGTGGTATATTCGGAGCACAAGGTACTTTTGCTGATGGGGGTCATCAAGGTCCAAGTCCACAAGGTGATGATGGGCACGTGGGTCCAGCACTTTATTCGCCTGGTTATTACACTGGCGGAACTGGTGCACCTGGTGATACTGGCCTTACTGGTAATGAAGGTCATTTGGGTGGTCAAGGTGATACTGGTAATGAAGGTGCTCAAGGAACAAATCCACAAGGTAATCAAGGAGCTCAAGGTTCACAAGGTGGAGGGGGTAATGCTGGTGATACTGGTGCACAAGGTGGCACAGGTCATACGGGTGATACTGGAGTACAAGGTGGTGTAGGTCATACTAATACAGCAGGAAATGATGGTCACATAGGACCACAAGGTGCTCAAGGTGATGATGGGCACGTAGGTCCAGCACTTCACTCGCCTGGTTATTATACTGGTGCTGTTGGTCATGCGGGTGATGATAATACCACATCAGTAGCACAAGGTGCACAAGGTGCACAATTAGTTGGTGGATATTTTAACTGGAAAAACGCAAATAATACAATGGAATTTGTTAATACTATTACAAATGAAGTATATATTATAGAATTATACGAGTCAGGTTCATCTTACTAATTATAAAATCATATTTATATACAAATTAAATTAAATTTATGTATAGTTTCGACAGGTCACAACACTTTAAAGATGTTGTTTATGGAAATTACTATTGGTTCGAGAATGGATTTACATCAGACGAATTAATAGAAATAGAAAACTTAACAAAAACCATAGAATTCAAAAAAGCAAACGTAGGTCAACACTCAGCAGTCGAAAGTGACCATAGAAAATCACAAATAAAATGGTGTCCTCAAAACGATGAGTGGGAATGGGTGTATAATAAACTACACAATATGATTGTATCCGCAAATAACGAAATGTGGAAGATGGACATCACACATATGCGAGAGGATATTCAATATACTGAATACTATGGTACTCAGAATGGTGGATACGAATGGCACATGGATTGTGGTCAAGGTATTCAAAATCAACGTAAGATATCAGTAACTGTACAACTTTCAGATTCCGATGATTATGAGGGTGGTAATTTACAATTCAATACTGGTAGTGAGATAACCGCACCTCGTGGTAAAGGTAATGTCGTTATCTTTCCATCATTTTACTTACATAGAGTTACACCAGTAACCAAAGGTACACGAAAGTCATTTGTTCTTTGGGTAGGTGGTGAGCCATATAGATAATAATTTATGAAAACAAGTTTACCAACAGCACTCGTATTCGGACTTGATACGTTAGGTGAAATCACACTTCAGTCAGATATATACTTTCAAGAAAATCTGATAGATGATGTAAATATAATATCACATGACTCATTTGATAATTTAAATAATTTAATATCAACGCATAATCCTGATATAATCATAACAATTGGTGAAAAATACAAAGATATTGACCTATTTGGTCAATTGATATTAGAAACTAAACGATTACATTACGAGTATCAACCTGAAAACAATATAATCGCAAATGATATTGTTTGTCAATCAACGTTTTGGGCATGTAATTCACAAGAAATGGTGTTTAAAAACGAAGACACCCCATTAGTATCAGTATTCACACCAACCTACAAAACATACGAACGTATATTTAGAGCATATGAATCTTTAAAAAATCAAACTTATAAGAATTGGGAATGGGTTGTTGTAGACGACTCTCCCTTTCATGACTTCAGAACGTTTGAGTATATTAGAATGTTAGCTGAATCTGATAATCGTATAAAATTTCATAAAATATTACCAACATCAGGTGGTAATGTAGGTGAAGTAAAACATAGAGCCGCTGTATTGTGTAATGGTAAGTGGTTAGTAGAATTAGACCACGATGACGTTATCATGCCTACTGCCTTAGAAGATATAATTAGTGCGTCTAAATTACATCCTGATTCCGGATTCATTTATACTGATTGTTGTGAATTATATGACGATGGTGAAATGAGACCATATGGTGGTTACGTTGGTGACGATTGGTATGCTCATCCTAACAATAAATTTAATTGGGGATATGCTGGTAATACTTGGGAAACGCATTATGGTAAAGATTATTTAGTACATCACTATCAAGAAATGAATCCTAAAACCATTCGATTTAATATTGGTATGCCAAACCATTTAAGAGCATGGCGGTCCGATATCTACAACAAAATAGGTGGGCATAATAGAAATATATCAGTAGCAGATGATTTTGAACTTATATTAAACACTTTTTTAGAAACCAAGTTCACTCATATCAAAAAAATGTTATATTTACAATATAATAATAGAAACTCTACTGTTGATAATAACGTAACCGACATCAATAGACGTTCACGGTTAATTAGAGATGCATATGACCTCAAAATTCATAATAGAATTGAAGAATTGGGTGGGTTTGATTGGAATTGGGATTCTACCACAAATACGTCATATAAATTCCAAAATGGACAAACTAATTTAAGGTATGGTGAGGATGAGGTTATACTAAACTATATAGTTGAGTGAAACCTTTGATATGATACTATTTATATAGGACTAATAGTATTTAGGAGTATAAATGTCAGTAACAATTCCAATTTGGCCAGGTTCTGGTTCTTTTACAAGTGGGTCATCAACGCCCTTCGGATTCTTTGATTCAGACACACAGTTTCAATCAGACGCTCCGAAAGTGGCTGAGTGGTGTGCTAAGAGATTGGGGTATCCAATCGTTGATGTAGAATTACAAGACATCAACTTCTTCGCTTGTTTAGAAGAATCAGTAAACGAATACTCATCTCAAGTAAATCAGTATAGAGCAAAAGAAAATATGTTGTCTCTACAAGGGTCTGATTTAGATTTAGACTTGTCAGATACCAATATGAATGCTAATATGCAGAACTTGGTAAATATCGCAAAGGATTATGGTACTGAGGCATTGAGTGGTGGTAAAGTAACTGTATATACTGGTTCATTTGAAATGGTAGGTGGTCAGCAAATTTATGACCTTGGTGATGACAATGTTATTACATTAGAAAGTGGTTCAACATTAAATGGTATCACATTAAGAAGAGTGTACCACACACAACCACCAGCAATCATTAGATACTTTGACCCATTCGTGGGTACTGGTATGGGTTCTCAACAAATGATGGAAACCTTTGGTTGGGGTAACTACTCGCCGGGTGTTTCATTTATGATGCAACCAATGTTCGATGACCTTCTAAGATTACAAGCAATTGAATTCAACGATAAGATACGTAAATCAGCATATGGATTCCACGTTGATGGTGAGAGGATACGATTATATCCAATTCCAACTACTGGTGATACTGGTGCTAAGGTATACTTTGATTACACATTGGATTCTGAAGTAAATTCACCAATAGCAAACTCAAATGTAGTTAGTGACCTATCAAACGCTCCGTTTGGTAGATTGACATATAATAATATCAACTCAGCAGGAAAACAATGGATTGCTCGATACGCACTTGCATTGGCTAAAGAGATGTTGGGTGCTGTTCGTTCTAAGTTCTCTGCAATTCCAATTCCTGGTGCTGACGTAACACTCGATGGGTCAGACCTTCGTAACGAAGCATCTGCTGAGAAAGAAACATTAATGACTCAATTGACTGAAATGTTAGAATCAACATCTCGTAGAGCATTGATGGAAGCAAGAAAAGAAGAATCAGAGTATTTAGAAGAAACTCTAAATAGAGTTCCACGACCAATTTTCATAGGATAATTAGATGGCACTATTCGGCGGACAAAGAGATATGTCGTTGTTCAATAAACTGAACAAAGAGCTTATCAATGACATTATAGATACTGAAATTTACTACTTTCAATTAGCATTGACTGATACTAAGTCAAATCTATATGGTGAAGGTAAGGATAAAGTATTTAACCAACCAATTAAGATACCATGTCTAATTGAGAGGGGTCAGTCTACTCAGATATCCGATGATTTTGGACAATCATATTCACGTGAAGTTCAGTTTAGATTTTTACGTGATACATTAGTAGAAAAGAACCTTGTGCCGGAAGTTGGTGATGTTATACAATGGAATGGTGAGTATCATTTGATAGATGCTCAATACTCATACCAATATGTAGCAGGTAAGAATCCTGATACTTGGGATGGTGGTGATTCACAAGGTTTAAATGTATCTATTATATGCGATGCACACGTTACACGTCAAACAAGTATAAAGTTGGTGGATACTTATAAGGGTAACTCACGACAAAATGATAACGAAGTACCATTAGGACTATAAGATGGCTAAGAAATATAGAAACGAAGATATATCTAAACCAAACTTGATTCAAACGAAGTCATCTACCGAGTTAGACCCTAAATTGAATAAGGCAAACCAATTACGTAGAGACCAAGATAATGTAAAGAATGTTTCAGTTGGTATTTACGATATCGACTCAGCATTTCAAAACTTCTTACAAAATGATGTAAGACCTACTATTGAATCGGATGGTAGATTCTACCCAGTACCAGTATTATACGCATCTCCTGAAAAATGGGCAAGTGCTCAACGTGATGGGTTTATGAGAGACGATAACGGAATGATTCAAACTCCGGTAATCTCTTTTAAAAGAAACAACTTATCTATAAACACGGATTTAGCTAAACTAAAGGTTGCTCAAAACGAAGATACTCATCAAATGTTTGAAAGAACCTACACAAAGGCAAATAGATACGACCAATTCTCAGTTTTAACTGGACAATCTCCCAAAAAGGAATATATGTCAGTTGAAAGACCCGATTACGTCAACTTAGAGTATGAAGTAGTTGTATGGTGTGATTATATGGAGCAGGTCAATAAGATTGTTGAGCAAGTTGTGTTTTTCCAAGGTCGTTCTTTTGGTGATAGATATAAATTTGTAATCAAAGGTGATTCTTACGCATTTGAAACAGTTTCAGAGATGGGTCAAGATAGAGTTACTAAAGCAAGTATAAATCTAACAGCCAAAGCATATATTGTTCCAGAATATGTAGCTAACACCAACAATACTAAGAGACGAATCTCCGTTGGTAAAGTGTCTTGGGGTGAAAGTTCAAAATTAGGTGGAAATGATATCTCTATAAACATAGGTAATGAATAATTTTTACATATTTATATAGTATAACAACAACAAACAAGTTATGGAAGAAAAGACAATAGTCCAATTTACACAAGAAGAAGTAAATAATATTCAAGAGTTTCAACAACGAGTATTGACTACCAATACACGAATTGGTGAAATCGAACTACTAATTCATGGGTTAGAACAAGACTTTCAGTCATTAAAAACTGAAAAGCAAAATTTAATCGATGATTACTCTACTTTAAGACAAAAAGAAGCTGAGTTGAGTAATGAACTGAAAGAGAAATATGGTGAGGGAACTTACGATATATCAACAAATCAGTTCACACCTACCAAATAAGTAGTCGTTTCCCTAATTTTTGGTGTATTTATTATAAGGAAAACCAAATTTTAGAATTTAGGAGAAAATAATGGCTGAAAGAATTGTAAGTCCTGGCGTTTTTACGAGAGAGAAAGACCTTTCATTTTTACCACAAGGTATTGGTGAGATTGGTGCTGCACTTATCGGGCAATCAATCAAAGGACCTGCTTTCGTTCCAACGAAAGTAGAATCGTTTCAAGAATTTCAACAAAAGTTCGGTGGTCTTACCGAAGATTCATATCTTCCGTATACTGCCCAATCTTATTTAGAAGAAGCAGGTACTGCAACTATCGTAAGAGTATTAGGACAGAGTGGATATACTGCAAAACCAATCGCATTGGTAGTATCTTCGTCGGCAGGACAATTAGTAGGGGCTGTATTACACCCAACTACTACATTAGGTACTGGTAATTTTGATGATACTATACTTACTGGTGTAAGTGCTTCTGCATTCTTACTAACATTAAGTGGTAGTTCAATCTCAAGTGGTAGTAACGAAAACGTAAATTCAGCATCACTTGACTCAGCAGACGCTAACTATATTACTAAGTTATATGGGTACGCTCCTAAGTCATCTAAAGATGCATACACATTCTTAAACTTTGGTACATTCCAATCACAATCACTTGCTACTGGTGAAGTTCCAACTGTGACACTTTCTCAAGTAGATGTTGATTATACTAACGCATACCAAGAAGCAAGTACTCCATTTATTAAATCACAAAAAGTTGCAGGTACTGCTTCTGATTTATTTAAATTCCATACATTATCTCATGGTAACTCAACTAACTACGAATTTAAAGTAGGTATTAGTAACATTAAACCAGCATCAGAGGTGCCAGGTTCTGAATATGGTACATTTAGTGTTGTAGTACGTAGAGTAGATACTGGTAAGATTCCTAATTCAATCTTTGGTCAAGGTGTTCAAGATTCTGATGTTAGACCTAATATTGTTGAAGAATTCCAAGGTGTAAACCTTGACCCTAACTCACCAAACTACATCAAAAGAGTAATTGGTGACAAATATATTACTGTTGATGCTAATGGTAAGTTAAATTCAAATGGTGATTATCCTAACGTATCTGCTCATATCAGAGTATCGGTAACCGATGATGTAGACGCTGGGTCAATTGACTCAACACTCGTACCATTCGGTTTTGGTGCTGTAAAATCACCATTAGACTCAACATACAACCTACCTACTCCAACTTACAACGTATCACAATCAATCTCAGGTGAATACAACAAGAGAGCATTCTTAGGTTACTCATTCAATTTCGTAACAAGTGATAACTTGAACTTCCTACAACCACTTCCAGTATCAACAGTACTAAATCCAGAAGCAGTTGGTTCTGACTTTGATTTGGCAACGTGTCACTCAAATGGTTCTACAATCACATTAACTTCAGATGTAGATGCTAAGAAATTCTTAGTACCATTCCAAGGTGGTTTCGATGGGTACGAACCAAATAGAGTAGTAAGCAATGGTTCTGCTATCACTGCTACAAACTCACAAGGATTTGACTTGTCATCAGTTACCGCTGCTGGTACTGTTGCATATAGAAAAGCTATCAACGCAATCTCTAATCCAGATGAGTTCGATATCAATATGATTGCTCTGCCAGGTGTTATCAATAGACTACACTCCTCAG
>Ga0209603_1005192_pt1 | contig 10528 bp, 12 predicted proteins | sample COGITO_mtgs_1206_FD_184812 | JGI IMG/M metagenome (GOLD analysis project Ga0209603, IMG submission 184812) | Pelagic marine microbial communities from North Sea - COGITO_mtgs_120607 (SPAdes) (version 2) | ecosystem: Environmental > Aquatic > Marine > Epipelagic ... | reverse complement strand
AGAGATACATGCCTATCTTGAGGTCGAAGGCTTTAGGGTTAATAAAAAGAAAGAGTTTTTTAATATCACCGTTGATCAAGGCCGTTCGGTGGTCGAACGTTTGGGAGAATCTTATAAAATGACTGAGGATGAAGTATGATTTTTCGTGGCAACTTCGCGCGTTTCGCGCGGCGGTTGTCTTTTTATTAATCCCCACACTCTTTTCCTGTGAAGAGCAATTTGATTACCCTCCTGCCTGTCTTGGAGGTGAATGTGAAGCTAGGATGTTATTTAGTACTCCGGCTGATGAAAATGGGTATTACCATGTTAAGCTTAATTGGAATAGAGATTATTTGCCCTACTTTCTTGTAGATGTAGAGGCCTCCGATGTAAACCCCCTGTACCGATATAATGAAATCTCAGTAGTGTCAGCAGAATTTGATACAGATAAATATTGGGAGTTAGGTTCGAGTGTTACCTATACATTGCCTCTATATAACTTTTTAGAAAGTAACTACTCTGTTTCAGGAAATCTTCTCTCGGTAGGAACAACAACAGTTGTATTAAATCAGTTTGAAGGTACAGTTATGAATTTGGTACAAAATACGTCTATTTACTTTTCTAATAATAAAAACTCTAAAGTTTACAGTAGAAGAACCGTTGGACCAATCCCTCCTACCTTTATTGGGGATACAGTAACACTAAAAATGAAAGTGTTTTGGGATGCAAGCTCTCAATCCGTACTTAAAAAAAATATATATGAAAAATTTATTGTGGAATAGTTGCCATTATGCGTTTTTTAGTATAACTTAGAAGTATATAATAAGATATTAAAGAATATATAAATAATTAATTATAAAATAATAATAATAGTAATAATTAATAATATTTTTAACAATATAGTAAATATAATTTTAATAACAAAGTAATAAAATATATAATTAAACTAAAAAAAGGTTATCTATGTCCATATCTGCCGATAAAATCCAATTAAATTGGGAAAAACATTTAAAAATTGTTGATACCTACCTTACTACTCGGAAGGATCAAGTAAAAACCATGTTAGATTCTTTGTCCGAGGTGTATATTATGGCACCTGCTAGTGGAAAGACATGGTATCATAGTGCTTTCCCCGGAGGTTATGTCGATCACGTTAATAGAGTCGTACAATATGCAGTAAAACAGGCAAGACTTTACGCAGAGATGGGCGGAACTGTTGACTTTACCGAGGAAGAATTGGTTTTTTCTGCCCTATTTCATGATTTAGGTAAGATAGGAGACGGTGAGAAGCCTAATTACATACCTCAAACCGATAAATGGCGACAAGATAAGCTATCGGAAATGTATACTTTCAATTCAGACCTTGATTTTATGCTCATACCGGATAGATCTTTATTTATTTTACAGAAATTTGGTATCAAAGTTAACCAAAAGGAGTTTTTAGCCATTAGATTACATGATGGTGTGTTTGATAAAGCTAACGAAGCATACTTTTTTAGCCATATGGAATCATCAAGACAGAAAACAAGTATTATATCTATACTTCACTCAGCAGACTTTCTAGCTTCTAAGGTTGAGTATGATATTTGGAAGAGGGAGGGTGGAAGCAGTACCCCTAAAGTACAAAAAAGAGTTTCTACCACCGGAAAGGCAATTAAATCCTCAGAAGGACTAAGTAACATTTTAAAAGGACTGTAATATGATAACCTTAATAGTAATTTCCTCAGTTATAAACCTACTACTAATGTATGGAGTTTTTAACTCAATAAAAAAAGTTGAAAAATATGAAGATATAGTTCAAGATCAAGTAGGTTATATGCAAAATATTTCCGATATTATACTAGATTCAGGTAAACAATTACATGCCCTTGATGAAAAAGGAGTATTTCAATCAGATGATGAAGTTGGACAATTCTTCAATCATATGAAAACAATACAAGAGGAATTAAATAAGTATATGCTACCAAAAAATTATGGCAAGAAAGAAAGCTAACAGTAACTATTTTACAAAAGATACAGAAAATTATATAGTACTTTATAATAACTCTAAGGATCCGGTTTATCGAGCAAAGATATTCACGGATCATATCTATTTACCCTTTTATAAGCTCGCAGAAAATATAATTCATACCTTTAAGTTCTACTACACCGATACAGATGATATAGAATCTTTAAAGCATGAGATTGTATCTGTTTTGCTAGAAGAAAAGATTGATAAATTTGACCCTAGTAATGGAGCTAAGGCATATTCCTATTACGGTACAATTGTTAAGCGTTGGTTGATTAACTACAACAACAAGAACTATAAGAAATTAAAACAGATAGGATCATTCAGCGACATGGATGAATCATTTGATCAAAATCTAAACCTAGATGAGCCATCCGGTATCACATTAAGTTCCTTTATAGATGAATGGGTAATTCAAATGTATGGAGAGTTAGATACTTTATTTCCTAAAGAATCCGAAACACAAATAGCGGATGCAGTTTTGACTATCTTTAAAACCAGAAATGATTTAGATATTTTTAAGAAAAAAGCTCTTTACATATACATTAGAGAGATGACAGATTGTGAAACACCTCCATTGACTAGAGTTATAGCCAGACTTAAAGAGGAGTTTTATAAAAAATACCAGACATATTACGACAGAGGTCTTCTTTCAAGTAATTATATCTAGTCTATTTATACTAAAGTATTAATATGAGCTTAGATAAAGAAATATTTAAAGGTAAGACTCTATCTGATCTTTTTGGAGAAATTTACGATAATTCTAAAGAGACTAAAGTACAAGTAAAATCTCTCATCTCTGAGCTTAAACCTCTTATAGAGAACATTGGCGATGCAACTCTGATTGTTCCTATGATAAAAGAATACATGGAGATAGGAGTAAAGAACGACGATGCCTTGATTAAGTTAGCGACAATCATACAGAGAATTGAAAGTGCTATAACAAAAGGAGATAGCGGTGATTTCGACTTTTCAGATATTCAGGATTTGTTATTAGAGCAAGAAAATACAGATCAGCAATTAGAACAGAAACAAGATAATGCCGATAAGGAATAAATCTTTTAATATTACTTCTAGTCAAGATACACGTCCGACATTTAAACGTAAGACAGTACCTGTCCGGGTTGTTGATGTAATATTAGACGCCACTCATCCTGAGTATGAAAAATACGGCAGATCTAATGCTATTGGGGCAATTAAGTATTCTATTGCTGATAGAGCTATTGATGTAAGTGATCCATCAACCCTACCGGTAGCTTTTCCTATTAGCTCTAATATAAGATTTCTTCCTCTAAAAAATGAAATAGTTCTATTGACAGATGGACCAACAGTAGAGGCATCTAATAACCTTAGTACGGATTCACATAAATACTACACCACAGTAGTTTCTGTATGGAATCACCCTAATCATAATGCATCAATAGACGCAGGAAGCAGTGCTAAAGTAGACTTTGGTTCTGATTTTGAAGAAAATACGGAAATTAAACCTTTACAGCCTTTCCCCGGTGATACCTTAATAGAAGGTAGGCTAGGACAATCCATAAGGCTATCAGGTACTAGTGGATACGGAAATATATTTTCAGATAATTCTAATAATGGTGACCCGTTTACTGTTATAAGTAATGGTCAAAACGGTAATGAAGATGACCATATAGTAGAGGATGTTAACAAAGACGCTTCTTCAATCTTTCTAACCTCTAACCACACTATACCTCTAACCCCTTCTAATAATAAAGCGGATGCTAATAAAGGAGATACCCTAGTACAAGCAGACGTATATAAAGGTTCTCAGATACTTATGAACAGCAATCGCTTATTCTTTAATGCAAGAGAAGAGAGTATAATACTTTCAGCAAAAAAGACAATTGCTTTTACTTCAGAAAATACGAGTATCGACGGTATTAATAGTATAGGATTAGATGCTACAAAAATATACCTAGGTAAACAAGCATTAAAAAATGAAAGAGAACCTATAATAAAAGGAGATGCTCTTGAAGGATTATTAAAAGACTTATTGGTTTTGATTAGAAACCTAGGAGTGCAGTTACAAGTTGCTACCTCTTTAACAGGGGGCCCGGTAGTAAATTTAAACACCGAAGGTCCAACAATCATCAAAGAAGCACAGAGACTTCTAACACTAATCAACCCAGGTGGACCATCATCAATCAAATCTAAAAAAGTATTTACTGAATAATGCCACACGCTCTATTAAAAGATTATAAAAGTCAACTATCCACTCTAGCAGCATCGAACTTAGGTCAGCTAAAAGCAATGGCGGTAACCTATGCTAATGTAAAAGCAAACGAAATTATAGCTGAACTCAGAAAAGAGTGCCCGCCCCCGGAGGTCTTTATAGAAGTAACTAAAACCTTAGACAACCTAAAAAGCTTAATGAATAAGACTGATAAGCAAGTACAGGTTATGACTAAGTTACCTAAAAAACTCGATAAAGCTATTACCGTAGGTAAGGTGATTGTAGAGCTACTTTCCCATCTTCCCATACCTGCTGCAGTACCACCCGGCGTGGGTATACCTATTGGTCTAATTCAAGCTCAAGCAAACTTCTTAGTCTTCACTCGTAAGATGGTTGAAAATATTGAAAACGATCAAAAAGCAATACTAACAGTTGTTAGCTCAGCCTCAGGCATATTTGAACCTGTTAAGACTAAGTTAGGTTTAATAGAATCTCTATTAACCGAATGTGCTTCAAACCCTAATCTAACCCAAGCCGAAAGAGATGCTATTTTAAAAGGAGCACAAAGTAACACGCAAGGTAACACACAAGGCAACACACAAGACCCTAATCTACCCGGTCTAAGTTATACAGCAGCAAACGGACGATCATATACGTTAAGTGTAGTAATAGAAGAAAACGTAACAACAATAGTTCCTAAGAGGAAAGCAATAGCAAAAGACTACAGAGGTATCGTTGTTTTAGAAGGTCCACTTTCTTTTGCTAGCTCTGAACAAGTATTACTGGATGAATTAAAATTTAGATTAGATAATCAACTTCCATAACCCTACTATTTATATACATATGAAACTAGACGAACTTAGAAAAGTCATAAGAGAAGAAGTTAGAGCAGCCGTAAAAGAAGAAGTACAGGATATGCTAACCGAAGCTATTAAGATAGCTAGTGCACCAACTAAAATGCAACCTGCCCCTAAAGCAGGTCAAACAAGCTGGTCGGCACCTAAGCAAGCTCAAAAACCAACTAACGATCCAATAATGGAAATGCTTAACATAACTAAGCAATCCATGACACCAGAAGACTATAACCAAATAGTTAGTATGGACTCAACAAATGTTGCAAAACCACCACTAGCTCAATCCATGGCTTCTCAAATGGGAATGACCGGAGCAGAGCCTGGTTTAGATTTGAGTGGATTAGATTTTGTAAAAAAAGCAAAAGCAGTATTTGATGCTTCTAACGAGAAAGATAAAACAAGACAGAAGGTTTAATGGCATACGACGTAAAACATATAGATCCATCAGATTTAACTCCAAGCATAGGTGTGGGCGTAAGTATTCCATTCTCTGCCGGTGCTGTATTTAACAGAACATATAAAACTAAAGATGCAATAAAAGCAAATCTAATTAACTTTTTTTTAACTAATAAAAGAGAGCGTTATCTAAACCCCGATTTTGGTTCTAACCTGAGATCTTTATTATTTGAAAATATAACTAATGATAGTTTAGAAGGTGTTAAAGAAGTAATCACGGATGCTGTAAAAGACTATTTTCCACGGGTATCCCCAACTCAAATAGAATTAAAAAGCGACCCAGATACACACACAGTCAGGTTTTATATGAAATATAGAATTATAGACAGTAACATAGAAGACCAAGTAACAGTAGATGTAGAACAATAATGGCTGAAGAAAGAGATATAAAATACGTTAATAGAGACTTTACAGATTTTAGGAGTCAACTGGTTGAATACGCTAAAAACTATTTCCCTGATACCTATAATGATTTTTCTCCTACCTCCCCCGGGATGATGTTTATAGAGATGGCTGCTTATGTAGGCGATATTCTATCTTTCTATCAAGACAGTCAACTACAGGAAACCTATCTTACTTACGCTAAAGACCCTAAGAATCTTTATTCATTAGCTTATATGATGGGGTATAAACCTAAAGTAACAGGAGTATCGGAAGTAGAAATAGAAGCAACACAAACCATTGATACTTTAGGATCTCCAAACTACCAACCCAACTGGGCAACAGCAGCCAACATATCCGCTGATACAATTTTTACTTCATCAGAAAGTTCAAAAACTACATTTCTATTAAATAAAGGTATTGATTTTAGGTTTTCAAGTTCTTACGATCCTACTGAGATAACAATAACAGATATAGAAAACAACAACCCTACAGGTTACACGTTAAAAAAGAAGATACAAGCATTTTCAGGGCAAAAGAAAACTACTACGTTTACCTTAGGTAATGTTGAAAAATTTAAAACCCTAACAATAGAGGATTCTAGGATAGTAGGAATATTAGACATAACTGACTCAGAAAATAATAAATGGTACGAAGTACCTTTTCTAGGGCAAGATACAGTTTTTGTTGATGAGTCAAACACCTCAAGTGATTCTAACGAAGTACCTTTTAATCTAAAACTCAAAAAAGTACCTAAACGTTTTGTTACAAGATTTCTTTCCTCTGGCTTCCTACAGTTACAATTTGGAGCAGGTACTACAGGAAACGATGACTCAACAATTCTACCAGATCCCTCTAATGTCGGATTAGGAACATCTCAAGGTGTAAGTAGGGTAGATCAAGCTTATGATCCTTCTAATTTTCTTTATAGTAGATCATACGGTATATCTCCTAATAACACTACCCTAACAGTTACCTACATAGTAGGAGGAGGGGTAACATCTAATGTTCCTGCAAACACTATAACAGTCGCCTCGCCTAGTGTAAACAGCGTAACATTTAATAATTTAAAACCAGCCGCAGGCGGTAGAGATAGCGATACAGTAGATGAACTAAGAGAAAATTCTCTAAGATCATTTAATGAACAAAACAGAACCGTTACCCTACAGGATTATAATATTAGAACATTAGCTCTTCCTAGTAAATACGGCAGTGTAGCTAAAGCATTTGTTACTCAAGACCAAGCAACTAATACAAACACCCAGCAAGGTTATAGTGTAGATAATAATCCTTTAGCATTATCACTTTATATATTAGCTTATGATAATAAAGGAAAGCTTGTTGCTGCTCAATCTACATTAAAAAATAACCTAAAAACATACTTAGGTGAGTATATGCTTGTAACAGATGCAATCAATATTAAAGATGCTTTTGTTGTTAACATAGGAGTAAATTTTGATGTAATTGTAAGACCGGATTATGCCGGTAGAGATGTAATACTTAACTGTACTCTGAAGTTAAAAGACTACTTCAATATTAAAAAATGGAGTATTAACCAACCAATAAATATCTCAGATATATATTCTGAATTAGATAAGGTTAAAGGAGTACAAACTGTACAAAAAGTAGAAATAGTGAATAAAGCAGGAGGAGTTTATTCTCAATACGGTTACGATACAACAGGCGCAACTAAAAGTAACATAGTATATCCCTCTTATGATCCATGTGTATTCGAAGTAAAATTTCCTGACACAGACATAAAAGGGAGAATAACAACAATGTAATATGGCAGTATATAAAATATTTCCTGAAAGTGATTCATTTATCTTTACTGAAGAAGTAACGGGTAATGCAGGTTTGGATGAAATTCTTGAAATAGGCGGTTACCCCGTATCAGGGGTCGGCCAAACCTCGAGGATATTAACCAAGTTTAATAACTCAGAGATACAAGATGCAATTAACAATAAAGTTAATGGCGCTAACTTTCAAGCTAAACTACACCTTTATCTAGCTTCAGCATATGAACTCCCAACTTCTTATTCCGTCAACACCTACCCCCTATATAATGAATACACAAACGGTGTAGGTAAATTCGCGGACTTACCTGTCGATAAAACTGGGGTTAGCTGGACTTATATTTCAAATGCAGCATTACTCACCCACTGGACTCTTCCTTCAAATACAGTTGAAATGCCAACCGGTGTTACAGGATCTTATAATAGTACATATGTAGGAGGAGGGAGCTGGTACACAGGCTCTAACGGAGTTAATCTAGAAGCAACACAAACTCTAAACCTAAACTCAGCGCACGATTTAGACATTGATATTACTAATGCCGTCACACTACATTATAGTGGATCTATTGTTAATAACGGGTATATTACAAAGCTCTCCGATGATCTAGAGTTTAGTACTCTATCCTCTATTAGGTTAAAATACTACGGGAAAGACACTAATACTATCTACCCTCCAAGTCTAGATATTAAGTGGGATGATAGCACATACGTAACAGGAAGTTTGTCAACTCTATCTACAGATAATGCTACCATCAACATAACAAATAATAAAGGTAAATATATAAACTCTGGAAAGCAGAGATTTAGGATATCTGCTAAACCAAAGTACCCTGTTCGTACTTTTACTACAGGATCTATATACCTAACAAACTACGCACTACCTCAAGGCTCTACCTGGAGTATGAGAGATGAATATACAGACGAAATGATTATAGACTTCGATAGTAGCTATACTAAGATTAGCTGTGATTCTGAAGGTAGTTATTTTGATATTCATTTAGACGGAGTTCAGCCAGAAAGATATTATAAAGTACTAATTAAAGCTGAATTAGGAGGTACTAATGCAGTCATAGATGGGAATAATGTTTTCAAAGTAGTAAGAAATGGCTAACGATATACGTATAAGTAAAACAGTATTAAATAAATCAGACTTTAGTAAAGTAGTAGACAGTACTTTTAAAACGTTTGTAACTTTAGACCCAACAGTCAATACAGATACTGTGGAAGAGTTTTTTAGATTGTATAGTAAATTATTTTATGAAATTCCAATAGAAGGAGATACTAATTCACACACCTATTTAATACAGGAGAGTTCTAAATTAGTAAGTGTCGATAAAGATCTAACAGACATACAACCTCTATTAGACGAAATATCAGAATTGAGAGAAAGATTATTACAGGTCAATCAGCAAATGATTGAACTACAAGTTCAGAATATAACAAATGGCGCATAGTAATTTTATTGCAACACAGATACCTGTAGATCAGAATACGGGATTAGAAGAGCTATCTAGTTTAGATAAAAAACTAGTATCTTCTTTCCCTGTTAATACTATATTTGATCCATCCAAGAGCTATATTGAGCTTCATACCTACTCTATAGACGGAACATTATTAGAATCTAATCACTACTATACCAATCAGTCATTTTTAGGAGACTCTGGTACCTCGGGTGGGAAACAAGCTAAGGGTTTAACACTAGACCCGGTAGCTGATGCTAAGATAGGAGGTTATGAATTTGGTGGTATAAAATTTGTATATAATTTTCTAGACGATCTTTATTCTGAAACTACTAATAAAATTGATTTTTTCATAGAAGAGATTTCTCCTGATCGAACAGAGATTAGATTACTTACAACTAAATTAGATAACGATAAGATTACATCGTATACTAATGAGCTAAAAAATAGAATAGATAATTCATCTTACACGTTTGATTTAAGAGCAAATTTTAACTTTAATAGATTATTTGCAATTACTAATATAAACTTACAGGAGTATAAAAAAGAAAACTCTGTAATTGTCAAGCTATATGAACCTCTCTCAGAAGAGATAAGCATAAAAGACACCCTAGTCCTTAACGAAATAATATCCGACTCAGTTGCTTTTGAAATTGATGTAGAAGTAATAGACGACGTTATTACAGTCCCTTATATAAAAGGTCCTAACTTTAATCTTGAAGCAACAACTCAAGTAAATGCTCCTTCGGAGTATTTTAATTATACAGACCTATTTTCATTCCCTACCTCTAACAGCTATAGAGAGTTAAATTCTCTATTCCAAGAGAAAAGTATTGATATTAGTATTGATTATTCTGATTACGAAGACTTTATTCATTTTAGTTCTGCTAATGAAAGACTAAGAAACTTCAAGTATAAGTTAGAGTTAATAGAATCATATCAAATTAATATAGATGCTATAGAAAGCGCGAGCAACACCTCATCCGGTATATCCGGAAGCCGTGAATACTATCAGGGATTAATTAATACTACTACAAGTAATTTTGATCACTACGATAGACATCTTTATTATGAAAGCGGATCTACTGCTTGGCCTAAAACAAATTCTACTACACCCTACATCAATGCAATCGGATCTGCTGCTACTTCATGGTATAATCAAGAGAATGAAAATACAGCACTCTTTGATTTAAACAACCCTAGCATACTTATTAACTCTATTCCTTCCTATCTTAGAGAGGATCCGGATAATAACCCGTATAATATTTTCATTCATATGTTAGCACAGCATTTTGATAATCTTTGGATTTATTCAAAAGCTATGACAGATAAGTATGATGCGGATAATAGAATAAATAAAGGTATTTCTAAAGATTTAGTACAAGAGGCACTTAAAAACT
>Ga0209603_1005189_pt1 | contig 10536 bp, 9 predicted proteins | sample COGITO_mtgs_1206_FD_184812 | JGI IMG/M metagenome (GOLD analysis project Ga0209603, IMG submission 184812) | Pelagic marine microbial communities from North Sea - COGITO_mtgs_120607 (SPAdes) (version 2) | ecosystem: Environmental > Aquatic > Marine > Epipelagic ... | reverse complement strand
GCTATTAATTAATCCTTCACAATGTTCATCTAAAAAATGTTTTAACGTAATTAATGGTTTTTCGTCAGCTAATAAAAAACTATCACCGTAAGTAATCATGACGGTTGAGGATTGATCCCACAAATCACAAGGGTGCATAGGATCATGAGAGGCGTCTTCGTGGCTCGCCGTTTCTAATCGCATTTCTATTAAAAGCTGCTCTGCAAAAGCATTAAACGGAATATTAATTTCTGTTTGATAATAGATTAATTCCAGCAAATGCTGGCTACGCTGTAATAGTGCGGAATCAAATAAACTCATTTCGACATAAACTCCTCATTATCTGCTTCAACAGCCTCGTATAATCTTTCTAGAATATCGGGCTTAGCACTAATTACTCGGTTCCAGCTTGGAATAAATGGGGTTTCCATTGGCTTATCTAAAAAGGCTTCTCCGGCTTTCATAATATTTTGTGCAAATAATTCAACGGCTTTTTCTTCGGCATGAATATCTAAGGTTAAACCGTTCATAACCGCATCATTGTGGTAGGTTTCAATGAAATCTAAAGCGATTCGGAAGTAGGTTGCTTTAATTGAACGGAAGGTTTCAGTATTAAACGTTTTACCATGAGTAGCCAGCTTTCTGAATAATGCCTTAGAGATATCGATAGACATTTTAGATAATCCACCTTGATCATTATCTAATGATAAATCTTGGTGTTTATGATCATACACATCAGCGATATCAACCTGACATAAACGGTTGTTTGCATAGTTTCTGTGCATTTCGGACAACACACCAATTTCTAAGCCCCAATCACTTGGAATTCGAATATCATTTAATACATCTTTTCGAAATGAAAACTCACCCGCTAATGGATATCGGAAACTATCCATAAATTGTAAGTATTCCATCTCACCAAACATCTTCTTTAATGCACGCAATAATGGCGTTACTAGTAGTCGGCTAACTCGACCGTTAATTTTTCCATCAGCCACTTCGAGCATAAACCCTTTACAAAATTCATAGTTAAACTGAGGATTAGCGACAGGATAAATCAGTCGTGCCAATAACTCTCTATCGTAAGTAACAATATCGCAGTCGTGTAAAGCAACAGATTCAGAGCGGTTAGAGGCAAGAGTGTAGCCCATGCAATACCAAACGTTACGGCCCTTCCCAAGTTCTTTAGGTGCTAAATTAAGCGCTTGTAACTCGGCATCCAGAGCTTGTAGTCGCGGCCCTTCATTCCATAAAACTCGATGATGCTGTGGAAGTTCACCAAAGAATTTTAGTGCATGGCGATACTGATCTTCATCTGCTCGGTCTAAACCAATAACAATTTCACTTAAATAGTCTGCACCTTTTAAGTGATTCACGATATTAGGCAGTGCATCACCTTCAAGCTCCGAAAATAATGACGGAAGAATTAATGACATTGGGCGCTTCTTACTAAACGCTCTTAATTCACTTTCAATGTCTTCAACGGGTCTATGGGCTAAATTATGTAAAGTCGTTACGATCCCATTTTGATAAAAATCAGCCATGATATTTCCTTATGTTAAATAAATTGTTAATAATTAATTGAATTCTTATACATCTATTCTATAAAATTTTACGCAAGCCTGAATTCCAACCCCGAGGTCCAAATTCTTCAGAGATAAAAAATCCCCGCAGCCGCTTTAATTTAGGTGGCGCATGAACTGGCGAGCGAATAATAAGTGCCAAATCAGCCTTCTCTAACATCGCGACATCATTACCACTATCACCAATAGCAATGGTCTTTATCTCGCTTAAATTCCATTGTGTTTTATATTCTGCTGCAAGCCAAGCAAGAGCCTCACCCTTGTTACAAAAACCACTTAAATGTAAAAAGCGACCACCTTGTAAAACATGGCCACCTTGCTCTGTTAGCCACTCAATAAATTCTTGCTTACCTTTATCCACACCCAGCCATGATATCGGTTCGCCATATTCACGATTATTAGCCAGCTGAGCCTGCTCAAGCGACAAGCCTGTAACTTGCGCAATAACTTCTTCTTTCATCGCGGCAAAGTGACTGAACTTATGTGTAAATAGTTCCTTAGCCTGTTCAAGAAGCGACAACCAGTGGCTTCTTGTTTCACAGAACTCGGCTATCCAAAAATCTTCAACCTCGATACAAGCTTCTGGTTTAACGGGGAAATAGCCCTTAGGGATATAAATCGCAGCACCATTTTCAATAATAAAAGGATGACGGTTATCTAATTCTAAACGCAGTGCTTCGACTTCCGCTCGTGTTTTACTGGTTGTTAAAATAACAGGGATTTGATCGCGTTCTAACTCCTCTAATAACGCATCAGCAGCTTTATGGCTGTAACTGTCATGGTCTAATAAAGAACCATCAAGGTCGGTAAAAACAACTTTTCTACTCATATGCTCTTCCATTATGACGATCCTTTTAATACTACATCATGTAGTCCAAAGCGAGGATCGCCAGGCAAAGGGTTAGGCGTTTGGTAGGCCGCAACCTGCCGTTTATTAGTTAATTGAAATAAATGCTGACAATTTTGCGGAAGGTATTTGAGGCTATGGCGTGTAAGTCGTTCATAGTGCTGTATAAACTGCTGAATTTCCTCTGCAGACATAATATGGCTCTTATTCTTATCCTCACTTGCTTGAGCTAGCTTCTGTTCTTGCTCTAAGCGCCAGTTATAAACACTGCTAAAACTTGGAGCTTGCAACATAATTAAGCGGTCAATTAGCTGCCATAATTCTGGATAATTGGTTACTAACTGCTGATTAATGTAATTGCGCCACTCTCCGCCTGAGTCCTGTAGAGATTCCAATTCATTAACAGGTTCAAGTAATGATTCTTCAGCTTCTGCTGTAATTCCAACGCACCAGCCTTCTAAAATAATGATATCAAGTGGTGTTTCGACTTCTGACCACTGCTCTTTAGGAAAGCGATCATCCTGAGCTTTATTAAACTTGGGTATCTTAACTTCACCGCTCTCTTGAGAGAGCTGTTGCAATGTCTCTAAGGCCAGCTCTAAATCATGCGTTCCCGGCACACCTCGGGTTGATAGCAATGGATGTACATCACTCGCGAGTTGCTGTCGTTGCTTGCGTGTTAAATAGAAGTCATCGATAGAAATAGCAACCGCTTTCAGTCCCCTATCTTCTAAACAGGTGCATAAATAGTCGGCCAGCGTTGTCTTTCCAGACCCCTGACAACCGTTTATACCCACCACTAAAGTTCTTCCTGCACTATAATGGTGCTTAATTAGGGTTTCAACAATAGGGTCAAACCAAATTGATGCTTGCTGTAAATAATGCTCGGGCAAGCTATTCCTTGTGATAAATCCACGTATTCCGCCCATAACCACCTCTAAAAAATCGTTTACGACCGTGCTTTAAGCACTGCACTTTATAGGGATAGAGCAGGAACCATACCCTTTTCTACGATTTAACATAAAATTCTTAAAAAATTCATATTTAATGTCATATTTCTGTAACATTGTTCCTAGATACTTCTCATCACTGAATAATTATTCGAAAAAATATGCTCTTACTTAGAATGACCTAAGCAATGGCGACTATATAAATAGGAAGTAATAATGAAAAAAATTCTAGCCTTAAGCGCTGCATTTGCAGCTTCTGCAATCAGCATGTCAGCTAACGCTCAGCGTGATTACATCAGCATTGTTGGTTCTTCTACCGTTTATCCATTCTCTACAGTAGTAGCAGAACGCTTTGGTAAGTCGACTAAATTCGCCACTCCTAAAGTTGAATCAACGGGTTCTGGTGGTGGTTTGAAATTATTCTGTTCTGGTGTTGGCAGCGCAACTCCTGATATTACAAACGCTTCTCGTGCAATCAAAAGCTCTGAAGTTAAGCTTTGTGCTAAAAACGGCATTAAAGACATCATCGAAGTAACAATCGGCTATGACGGTATTGTTTTAGCAAATACAACTGAAGCTAAGCAAGTATCTTTGACTCGTCGCGAGATCTTCCTTGCTCTTGCTAAAAACATCCCTAACCCAGATGGCAGCGAGACTTTAGTTGAGAACCCATACGAGACTTGGAATGAAATTAACCCATCATTACCAAAATCTAAAATTGAAGTATTAGGTCCACCACCAACTTCTGGTACTCGTGATGCATTCGCTGAGCTTGCTTTAGAAGGTGGTTGTAAGACTTTCCCTTTCATTAAAGCAATGAAAAAGCAAAACAAGAAGAAGTATAAAGCAGTTTGTCACGCAGTACGTGAAGACGGTGCTTATGTTGAAGCAGGTGAGAACGACAACCTAATCGTACAAAAGTTGGTTGCTAACCCTTCTGCAATGGGTGTATTTGGTTACAGCTTCTTAGAGCAAAACTCTGAAAAAGTTCAAGGTTCTATAATTGATGGTAAACTACCGACTTTTGATGCCATTGCTGCAGGTGATTACCCAGTAAGCCGTTCTTTATTCTTCTATGTTAAAAAAGCTCACATTGGCGTGATTCCTGGTATCGAAGAATACCTAGCAGAATTCACTTCAGAGAAAGCTATGGGTGACTACGGCTACTTGGCTGAGAAAGGCATGATCCCAATGACTGCTGAAGAACGTAACAACGTGCTAAAAACTGTTAAGAACTTGACTCCTCTGGTTAAGAAGTAAATTAGCAAAAAGTAGTACTGATCGCCGGGGCCTATTCTGAATTAGAATAGGTCTCGGCTTTTGCGTATTAAAAAGAAAATTAAACTACGGGTAAATAAATAAGCACATGAACTTTAGTAGCCTGCTCATCATCGTCATTATTGTTCTCGGAGGCGCCTACTTTTTAGGTCGCAACCGCGCACGAGCAATATCCAATCAAGGATTGCGAATGCATTCTTTGCCCGATCACTACGGTACATTAATGGCCCTATGGACCGGTGTACCTGCGCTTATTCTATTAATGACTTGGCATTTATTAGAAGCCCCAGTCATAGATTATTTATTGATAGCTCAACTACCAGCCGAAATTCAAGCAGCTGATTCTGCTCAAATCCAATTGGCTATTAGTAAAGTATACAACCTAGCTTCTAGTTCAGGCCTAACCGCTGACCCAAGCTTAATGCCAGCAGTTGAACACCTAGCAGCACTTAACGAACGTACTGCAATATTAAATTCTGGTATTGCCTTAAGCTTATGCCTGGTTTGTTTTGTTATCACCTATCGTCGCATACAGCCTAAGCTACGCGCACGTACAGAGATGGAAAGCATTGTTAATCTTCTATTATTATCTAGCTCAGGTATTGCGGTACTTACTACCGTTGGTATCCTTGCAAGTGTGTTGTTTGAAGCTTGGATGTTCTTCCAACAAATTAGCCCAATAGATTTCTTATTCGGTACAACTTGGTCACCTCAGGTGGCTTTACGTGCTGATCAATCCGGTTCTTCAGGTAGCTTTGGCGCCGTACCATTATTTGCGGGTACATTATTAATATCCCTTATAGCGATGGTTATTGCTGTTCCTATCGGCCTAATGGCTGCGATTTATCTTTCTGAGTACGCCAGCAGTAGTGTACGTAAATATGCAAAACCTGCTTTAGAGGTATTAGCCGGAATCCCAACGGTTGTATACGGGTTTTTCGCTGCATTAACAGTCGCCCCCTTTATACGAATGCTAGGAACAGACTTAGGATTAGAGGTCTCATCCGAAAGCGCATTAGCTGCTGGCTTGGTAATGGGCGTGATGATTATTCCTTTCGTATCTTCTCTATCTGATGATGTAATTAACGCCGTACCACAATCAATGCGTGATGGAAGTTACGGTTTAGGAGCTACTAAAAACGAAACTATTCGCCAAGTTATCATTCCTGCCGCATTGCCTGGGATTGTAGGTGCCGTTATGTTGGCTGTTTCTCGAGCCATTGGTGAAACGATGATTGTTGCGATGGCAGCCGGTTTAGCCGCAAACCTAACAGCAAACCCATTAGATAGCGTGACAACAGTAACGGTTCAAATTGTAACTCTATTGGTAGGTGACCAAGAGTTTGACTCACCGAAAACACTGGCTGCTTTTGCTTTAGGCTTAGTGCTATTCCTAGTCACACTCATCCTAAACTTTGTTGCTTTGAAAATTGTTCAAAAGTATCGAGAGCAATATGACTGATTCAAAAACAACTAACTCAAACACTCTAACTGAGTCGAAAAATATGAAACCGACACAGCTAACAACCCGTCAAAAGGTTGAACTAAGTTTAAGCCGTCGACGTGCTGCTGAAACTCGCTTTCGCATGTACGGCATGGCATCTGTTTTCTTTGGCATGTTATGCCTAGTGGTATTATTTACCGATATTGCTAGTAAAGGCACAGCGGCATTTAAACAAACTAGCTTAAAAACTGAGATCTTTTTGGATAGCAGTTATTTGGGTCTTACAAAAGATAGCAAGGTAGACGAAGTTCGTTTTGCTAACTTTGAAGGTCTAATCAAACGCCAGTTTGCTAAAAACTTTAAGCCAAGTGGTCGTAAAGAAACCCGTGAATTGTTTAAATTGTTAGCTAACCCTGAAGTACTTGATACCACAATTAGCATTGAGCTATTAATGGATGATGATGTCGACCAATGGTTTAAGCATGATCGTGACCTAAGTACTGATGAAACCAATGATCGTCTTTCTACCAAGCAATTAAGCTGGTTAAACAACTGGGTTGAAGAAGGTCGATTAGACACTCACTTCAATACATTGTTCTTTACCAACGGGGATTCTCGTGAACCCGAACTTGCAGGTATTCATGGGGCAATTAAAGGTACGCTATTAACATTAATGGTTACGCTTTTATTATCTTTCCCTATTGGTGTTGCTGCCGCGATTTATTTAGAAGAGTTTGCTCCTCGCAACCGCATGACAGAAATTGTTGAAATCAACATTAATAACCTAGCGGCAGTACCTTCGATCATTTTTGGCTTACTAGGTATGGCTATTTTTATTAATGTTTTTGGTGTTTCTCGATCAACTCCTTTATTAGGCGGATTGGTATTAACACTAATGACACTGCCAACCATTATTATTTCTGCTCGCGCAGCAATTAAATCGGTTCCACCTTCAATTCGTGAAGCGGCATATGGCTTAGGGGCTTCAAAGAACCAAGTTGTTTTCCATCACGTATTACCATTAGCAATGCCAGGCATGCTAACGGGTACTATTTTAGGTATGGCACAAGCACTTGGTGAAACAGCCCCGCTATTAATGATTGGTATGGTTGCCTTTGTAGTAGACGTACCTGGTTTTATTAATGACCCATCAACGGTTTTACCGGTACAGATTTTCTTATGGTCCGATAGCCCTGAACGTGCCTTCATGGAACGTACTTCTGGAGCAATTTTGGTTTTATTGTCATTTTTAGTATTGATGAATACCACTGCTGTAATTTTACGTCGTCGCTTAGAGCGCCGCTGGTAAACAAAGCAGTCTGAACTAAAACGACTATATCAGATAGAATTTACAGCAAGAGCTGAAAGAGAGAATTGAACATGAGCACAAGTATGCAACATATTGAAAACCACATAACCACAGGCATTCCACTAAGCCAAAATCCAAAGCTAGCGGCACGCAATGTGGATGTATTTTATGGTGATAAGCAAGCAATTTTTGATGTAAGCTTAGATATCGGCGCTAACGAAGTAATTGCGTTAATTGGACCATCGGGTTGCGGTAAATCGACGTTTTTACGCACATTGAATCGTATGAACGATACCATTGATATCTGTAAAATTAAGGGTGAAATTTTACTGGATGATGAAAATATCTATGGTGCTGACGTTGATACAGTGCCATTGCGCGCACGTGTTGGCATGGTATTTCAAAAGCCAAATCCATTCCCTAAATCAATCTATGATAATGTTGCTTATGGCCCACGTATTCATGGATTAGCACAGAGCCGCGTAGAGCTAGACGAGACCGTTGAAAAGAGCTTACAGCGCGCTGGCTTATGGAATGAAGTTAAAGATCGTTTACATGCTCCTGGTACTGGTCTTTCTGGTGGTCAGCAACAACGTCTATGTATTGCACGTACAATTGCAGTTGATCCAGAAGTGATTCTGATGGATGAACCTTGTTCTGCTCTAGACCCAATTGCTACCGCAAAAATTGAGGAACTTATTGATGAATTACGCGAAAAGTACACCATCGCGATCGTAACTCACTCAATGCAGCAAGCTGCTCGTGTGTCACAGCGCACAGCTTACTTTCACCTAGGTCAGTTGATCGAAGTGAATCCAACTAAGCAAGTTTTTACCACCCCTCAACATGAATTGACGGAAGCTTATATTACTGGCCGTTTTGGATAGAGCGCTCGAATCGATCGTTTTTATTAAGGCCTAATGACCACCGGCCAGTCTTAAAAGTAAGGATAAAATAATGGACATGAATTTCAACCAACACATATCACAGCAATTCAACGCGGATTTACAAGACATTCGCAATCAAATGCTAGCGATGGGTGGATTAGTACAGCGTCAAGTTGCCGATTCTATTGAAGCTATTTGCACGGGCAATACCAGCTCTGCTGATAAAATAATTCAACGTGAAGATGACGTTGACGCAATGGAAATAAACATTGATCGCGAATGCACTCACATTCTTGTGCGTCGCCAACCAGCAGCTTCTGATTTACGAATGGTGCTTGCAGTTTCTCGCGTTGTTCGTGATTTAGAACGCATGGGCGATGAAGCCGCTAAAATTGCTATTCACGCTTTAGAAGTTGCGAACGGTAACCAAGCTGGCTCTAAGATGTGTAATCAATCTATTCGTCACATGGGCAATGCCGTTATTGAGATGATTTCAGAGGCGCTTGATGCATTTGCTCGTCACGATATTGAAGGTGCAATCAATGTAGTACGCAGTGATAAAATGGTAGATGAGCAGTATGCTTCGGCTATTCGTGAATTAAGTACTTATATGATGGAAGATCCTCGCTCTATTGGCCAGGCAATTAACATCTTATGGATCTTACGCGCAATTGAACGTATTGGTGATCATGCTCGTAATATTTGCGAACAGGTTATTTACCTGGTGAGTGGTGCGGATGTCCGACATAGCTCCCTTTCTGAAATGGAAGAGCAAGCACAGATTGATCCTCAGGCTAACACCTAAGTACTCACTGCACTTAATAGCCACTGCTTTAAAAGAGCTAAGGTCAAATAGCACAAAGCCCACTTTATAGTGGGCTTTGTGCTATTTGAGATAGTAGTTAACATCGTCACTGTTATTTAATAATTATGAGATAAGCTATAACTGAATATAAAATAAATCCGATTTTTATTTGGTTTAATGTAAAATTAATTAAACTTTAAAAAAATTGAAATATTACTGTAATGATGTCATATTTTTGTAACATTCGTGAAACATAATCAACTCGAAATTTAAAGCAACGTTGAATGTAGCTTTATAAAAATAACTAGTGAGAGATTAAAATGAAAAAGACAGCACTTTCTTTAGCCATCGCAGCCGTATTGCCAGCTTTCGCCAATGCAGAAAAAGTTGAAGTTGAAATGCCTAACTTCTACGGTAAAGTGAATGTATCTGTACAAAACACTCAAGAAGGTGACGACAGCATCTCTGAGCTTGTTTCTAACGCTTCTCGCTTAGGTGTTAAAGGTAAGATTGCACTTAACCATGGCTTAGAAGGTATCTACCAGCTTGAATATGAAACTCAAGTTGATGATGGCGATAAAAGCGGCCAAACATTCAGCCAGCGTAATATCTTTGCTGGTGTTAAAGGTGGCTTTGGTCAAGTTATCGTAGGTAAATTTGATACTCCATTTAAGAAAGCCCAGAAAAAAATTGACCTTTTCAACGACCTTGAAGGTGATATCAAAAGTGCAATTTCAGCTCATGACAATCGCACATCAAATACTATCCAGTACAGCACTCCTAAAATGGCTGGCTTAGTTGCAACAGTTGCTCATATTGCTTCTGAAGACGAAACAGTAAACGACGGTACTTCAAGCTCTTTAACTTTCTCTCAAAAGAATGTTTACGCAGCAATTGCTTATGACACTGATGTAGAAGATGCTACTGATGCATTACGTCTTGTTGCTCAATATTCTGTATCTGATTTCACATTTGGTGCTTTATGGGAACAAGATAATACTGAAGGTTCTGATAACGAAAAAGAAGGTTGGGTATACTCAGCTTCTTATAAGTTGAACTCAGATATTAAATTGAAAGCACAGTACGGTGAGTCTGATATTGTTAAAGACAATGCTGAAACTTACAGCTTAGGCGCTGATTATAAGCTAGCTAAGAACGCTAAAGCTTTTGCTTTTGTTACTGACGAAGCATTCGGTGACGATTCAAGTAAAGAATACTACGGTGTTGGCTTAGAATATAAATTCTAATTCGATACTATACGGTTAGTATATTCGTATAATAAAAAGCGCCTCTGGTTGAAAAACCAGAGGCGCTTTTTTATGTATCAAATTAACGTCTTACTTAGCAATTTATATAATGTAATGGCTTAATCTAATCACTCGCTACCCTTAATACGAATACGTTCAGCAGGTATAACAAAACTGAAGCAGCTTCCCTCTCCTAAGGTTGATTCA
>Ga0209603_1005186_pt1 | contig 10538 bp, 10 predicted proteins | sample COGITO_mtgs_1206_FD_184812 | JGI IMG/M metagenome (GOLD analysis project Ga0209603, IMG submission 184812) | Pelagic marine microbial communities from North Sea - COGITO_mtgs_120607 (SPAdes) (version 2) | ecosystem: Environmental > Aquatic > Marine > Epipelagic ... | reverse complement strand
TAATAAATTTAATAAAAAAAAATGGGTTAAACAGTGTAAAAAATTTTATTAATATTATTAATTAAAATTATACACATTATTGAGCACTTATAAAAATTAAATTAAATAATATTCACTTTTTTATTTAAATATCATTTTTATAATTTATAGACACTTATTTCTACTTTTATGATTTTATTAATTTAATCAATTGGTGTGTGATTTTGCTCTTTTACATCTAACAGTTCACAAAGATTTAATAATTTGTTAATTTAATATAATGAAGCATATATATAAAACGACTATATTTTTGATATTTATAATTCAAGGGTGCTCAGGTCTAAATCAAAATCAAGCGGAAAATATTTTAAGCTTAATTGACAATGGTAATCTTAAAGCTGATTGTAGAATTACGTGCGGGCCTGTCTGGGGTTTTAATCAGGAAAAAGCGCTTGATATGTATAGATCAAACGACTTCAACTCACTTGGAAAATTAGTTGGAAAAATTGGACATGGAGGCATTTTAAGTCATTATTATTTAGGTTATGTGTCAGAGAAAAGAGGTAATTTAAAATCTGCAATAAAATTTTATAAATCATCACTTTTTCAAATGAAATTTGGTTATCCTAAGAGGACACCTTTTAACATATTAGCTAAAACCAAACTAGGTTTACAAAGAACTAGTCTACAATATCGAGAATTAAATAAAAAATTTTTAAATAATAAAGTTTTGGTGGCAGATAAATCTAAAATTAAGAATTCTCACACAAATAATTCAGATAAATCATTACTCGTTAATTTAAAACAAAAGCGTATTCAGTCAGAGAAAAAAAATCAAATTAGTGAAATAAAAAAAAAGAAAATACCACAAATGATTGTTAAAGACAATCAAGAACCCATAATTAATATTTCAGTAAAAATGGATGGTTCAACTGCAATTATTTCAGGAACAGTTACTGACAATACAGAAGTTGAAGAAGTTTTAGTTGGTAACTTGCACCTACCAACATTTGCGGGAGGAATATTTGAGTTTAAAGAATACATTCCAAGAGACGGCAAAACCATTGAGATAATTGCCTATGATACCAAAGGAAATAAAGCATCTAAGTTACTCAAGATAGAACGTAGCAACATCCAACAAGCAAGTGGTCCAATGTTTGATACACTCAATCCATCAGTTAAAAGAGTTAAGTCTAAACCTAATGCTTTAGCCTTAATCATAGGTATAGCTAATTACGAGAAGACACCAGCTAATGCTCTATATGCTGATAAAGATGCTCAACAATTCTATGATTATGCACATATGAAGCTAGGTATACCAGCTAAGAACATAAAAGAACTTGTTAATAACAAGGCTGATAGAATTGAAATAACTTTAGCTATTAAAGACTGGATTTCACGTTCAACTAAATCAGGTAAATCTGATATTTATCTATATTTTGCAGGACATGGATTAGCTACTGCAAATGGTAAAAATATGTTTTTACTTCCTTATGATGGTTTGCCAAGACTACTTCAGGATTCTGCCATTAAACGTGACCAGTTATTTGCAGACATACAAAAGGCTAATCCTAAATCTGTGACCGTATTCCTAGATACCTGTTACTCAGGTGTGACACGTAATGAAGAGATGTTAATTGCTGGAAGACCAATTATGATTAAAGCTAAAAAACAAGCTATACCTGAAGGCTTTACACTTTTTAGTGCAGCATCTAATGAACAGATATCTAGACCACTAGAAGAAGCTAAACATGGAATGTTCTCATACTTCTTAATGAAGGGCATGGAAGGTGATGCAGACAGTAATAATGACAATAAAATAACAGCACGTGAACTACACGCATACGTAAAACAGAATGTAACCCAACAATCATCTGGCTCACAAACACCTGAACTACAAGGTGATAAAGACAGAGTGCTTGTGCAGTTTAACTAGGACCATCATTCCTGCTCATTTAAGGACTCTACAGAGCTGCTGCTATACACACATATGTTATAGATTCTGATTATACTAAAAGCTCTCAGCAGACTCACGAACTGATTTAAATTGGTTAACAGTTATTTGAGCACATCTGTGTAAGAGCACAACACGTATAGGGCGGCACTGGCTCTAGCATGGGGGGGCATTTAAATGTTACAAATAAGTGTCTTTAACATCTAAATATAATTATCATTTACGTAAGGCTATTCCATTACGGGAACATTTTTAATGGGTAGACCAAACAGTAGACCATTATGTGCCTGTTGACACGGATTCAGTAATACATAATATGAGGATAGAGCTTGTATACAACTACAAGTGGCCCACATAAGATGAGCTTAACTTCTCTTCGCCCGCTCTAAATCATGTGTTTTGCCATCCATAAGCAGTTGATATATATGCATATTTTGTATTGTGTGCTTGGGAGGTTGAGCAAATATTGAAAAGGTTAATAATTATAATATTATCAAATATTCTTTTTGGAAACATATCTAGTGCAGATAGCATTATTCCTTATGTCTATAGCTGTAAAATTAAAAATTTTTATAAAATTAATGACCATGATGGAATAAAGCAACATAAATTAAACCAAAACTTTAGTTGGATAAGTCAAGGTATGGAAGTATATTTTTCAAAGAATATTTTTTTTGAAAATCATCTTGATGTTGAAAGCGTTAAAGATAATGTGCTTTCAGCGAGAAGTGTTATAGTTTTAGACAAGGATAATGGAACTTATAACCTATACTCAAATAAAAAAACCACAGAAACTTTAATGAAATTCAACCTTATTACTAAAGCCCTTTCTATAACAAATCACTCTTCATCAGAATTAAATATAGTTTTAGCTACATGCAAATAAGGATAGGAAGGTTTTGTTTGAAAGTTACTTGTATAATCTATTCGCTACTAAACTAGTTTAAATTTTCATTATAATAAACAGACAGAACATCTGGATCTTTTTGGATTTTCGACGAAAAATGATCGAGACAATTTGGAACCTTAGGCGCTACAAATAACGCAAAATCTTTATCTGACCATAAACTATCTCCTGCATATATATAGGCATGAATTTCCTTCTCACATATTTTCAATACAAAAGTTTTATCATTACGAATACGTTCAGATGCGTATTTTAAAGCGTAAGGGTCCTCATCTACAGCTAGCTTAACAATTTCATTATCATCTTTAAAGTTTTTAAGGTCTTCTAAACTTGGAGATCTTCCACCTTCTTCCAACAACCAAATAAGATCTTTTCTCTCTTGTTTCAAAGTTTCATCTATCATTATTTTTCACCAAGTATTTTTATAAAATTAGTAAATTGATTGAATTCTAAAAATAAATCAAAATCTGGTAAATGTAAATTTAAAGCAAAAAATACCATTTCTCTTATAAATATGGATCGTCAGGCTCATAACCTGAAGGTCGTAGGTTCAAATCCTACCCCCCCGGCAACCAACTATATCAATAAAATCAATTACTTAAACAAATCTCAAGAACTTCGGTTTTTAGTTTTTTTTTGCGCTTTAAGCCTGATAACGATTACAGAGTGATTAATAAAGTGATTAATGTTCGTCAGGTTTATTTACCATTTTTTATTGTTTTAATTCGAAGTTTAAATAAAATTTAATAAAGATTGTTGTACGGTTCCATAATCTAATAAGTTTTGCATAGTCGAAAAAATATAGATTTATAAGTCTACAAATATTGTGTCTAGTATTTTTTTAAAATCATAATTAAGAGGCAAAGGATTATTTGTCTTTCTATCTACATAAACGTGCACAAAAAATCCATCTGCAGATGAAATCTGGTCTTTTTCTTTAAATAGACCTACTTCATATCTAACAGAACTAGTACCAATTTTTGTTACTCTTATTCCAGCATCTATATCTTCTGGATATTGAAAAGAAGAAAAATAGTTACAGCCAGATTGCACAATCAAACCAATATTTTTTCCATTTTTAATATCAATTAAATTATTTTTAATTAGCCATTTATTAACAGCAGTATCAAATAATGCGTAATAAATGATATTATTCATATGACCATAAATATCGTTGTCATTCCATCTTGTGCTCAGTTTAGTAAAAAAATTATAATCACTTCTATTTGAAGGCTCTTTTTTCAATTTAATTTCCTTTATGATGAAATTCTTCTAAAGAACAAATTTTAGAAGAAATAAAATCAATTTTATTTTCAGGTAAAGAGGCAATATTTATACGACCATCAGGCATTAAATATATTCCATTTTCTCTCCTCAATGTCATTATACCTTCTTGAGATATTGGCAAAAGAGAAAACATTCCATTTTGTACTTTCAAAAAACTAAAAAAATCTGTTTGTTGTTTTTCTTGGAGTGAATTTGCCAACTTATTTCGAAGAGATGTTATTCTTTCCTGCATAGACCTAATTTCAAAAAGCCAATCATATTTTAAGTTTTCATCTTCTAATAAAATATTAATAGTTTCAGCAGCATGATCAGGTGGATGAAAATAAAGCTCACGTGCAATTTCACTTAACATCGTTTCTAAAGAATTACCTTTAACTTTTTCTGCATCTGTAATAACTGCAATCAACCCACAACGATCTCTATAAACACCAAATGTTTTACTTGAAGAAACAGTAATTATGACTTCAGGTAAAATTTGAACTAATTTTCTAATTCCAAGCACATCTTCCTCAACTCCTATTCCAAGACCTTGATAAACTAAGTCAATAAAGGGTAATATTCCTTGTTTAAGGCATATGTTTGCTACTTGTTCCCATTGATCTACTGATAAATCTGCTCCTGTTGGATTATGACAACATCCGTGCAGTAATACCGCATCGCCCGATTTTAATTTTTTTAAATCAATAATCATATTGTCAAAGTCTAAAAAGTTATTCTGTTGGTTATAATAAGTATGATTTATGACTTTTAATCCAGATTTTTTAAACATAAATGGTTGTTGACCCCAAGTAGGGTCGGGAATAGATATTAATTTGTTTTGTAAATTATTTTTAATTAACTCACCGGCTATGCGTAATCCAGAACCGGCTCCAGGTATTTGAATACTACCAATCTTATCTCCACGCTCATCAATAATAGCCTTTCCAAGAACCAAATCTAAAATATTTTTACAATATTTACTGTTTCCTGCAGGTGTCTTATAAGACTTGCTTGTTTCAATTTCAAATAAGAGTTTTTCAGCAGTCTTAACAGATTTAAAAACTGGAGCTAATCCATTTTCATCTCTATAAATGCCAATTCCCAAGTCAATTTTAGAGGCTCTTTCATCACTTTCTAATTCTATAAACATTTGCCTGGTACTATCAAGTGAAGGCTTGGGGATGTCAAAAAATCTCATAACTAAACTTTCAAAAAAACAAATATATGATTAATAATAGGTTTAAATAATAAATTAAAAAAAACAAACCAATTTTTTATTAGAGATTAATTATGTTAAAAGAGTTAATTAGAAAAATTCCAGATAACCCAATTCTTATAACGGTACCTCATGCAGGAGATTTTTATCCAAATTTATTTATTAAAAATTTAAAAGTAAATTTATGTGAAGTTAGACAAATAGAGGATTATCAATCTAATAAAATACTGGATAAGATTGATGAACATATGGCCGATATAATAATCGCTAAATGCTCTAGGGCAGTAGTTGACTTAAATCGTTCAAGAACTGCTATAGATCACAGTATGTTCACTAAAGTTTTTGAACATGAACCTGTGTCTGAAAAACAAATGATAAAATACGGATTAGGTGTGTTTCCAAATAAAATTTTTGGAAAAACTATTTTAAAAACTCCTCTTCCAGTTTCATATGCAATCCATATGTTAGAACATTATTATGACCCTTTCCATAAATCATTATATAAACGGATCAAGTATCTTTCTAAAGTCTTTGGATTTTGTTATCATATTGACCTTCATACTATGCCTTCAAAAGCTTTGTTAAATTTTAAAAAAGAGCCTGATATTGTTTTAGGTGATAATTTTGGGAAAAGTTGTTCTTTGGGGCTTATGAATTATTTGCAAAGTGTTTTCAAAGAAAATGGTTTCACCGTAGAGGTAAATAATCCATATGCTGGCGGTTTTATAACTAGAAATTATGGAAATCCATTTAAAGGTGTTCATACAATACAAATTGAGATTAACAGAAAGATATACATGGACGAGAATAAACTTTCTTTAAAAAATATAGAAATACTTCAAGAAATATTTGCTAAAATATTTAACAATTTGGAACTTTCAGAAAAAATAGCGGCAGAGTAAAATTTATAACAATCTTTCCATATGCAGTAGTTTTTTTATTCTATTATTAATAACCAAAGGCTCATTTAAAATTGTCTTAACTAAAAGTTCAGCGTAATAAGGTGCATAAACAAAACCCCATGCACCCATACCACCTAAGACATATATATTTTCTGATTTTTGATTTCCAATTGAGTTTAAAGATCCAAAAAAAGGCATCCTATCTTTAGTGCTCGCTCTTACGCTCACTCTATATTTATTTTCAAAATCATTGGGATTCCATAAGCTTTTTAAAAACTTTGGAATAGAATTTATATTACTGATATAATCAATTTCTTTGAAATTTGTTTTAATATCTCTATGAAAAGAAGCCCCTATTTGATGGTATCCGTTAAAAGATTGAGAAATAAAATGACCATAACTAAAGTTAATTTTTAAATTAGAGGTTAAATTTGATTTCTTAATGTAATTAACCTGCCCTGAAGTTGGAATTAGAGGAATTTTATTATTTAGGTCTAACATTTCATATCCATTAGCCCATACTATGGTTTTAGCTCTTAAAACATTACCATGATCATCTACAATATCTTTAAGTCCATCTTTGTTTGCTAATATTTTCTTTACATTGAATTTTGGGAAAAAACTCGTTTCTTTTACTAAGTTTTTGATAAATTTAATATTATCTACAATTCCTGAAGATTGCATATGTAAACAATCAATGTTTTTTAATACTTCTATATTATAGTTACCAACTTGTATTAAATCCAAGGGCCAATTATTTCCTAAAAGCTTTTTAAACTTATAGATTTCTCTTTCTCTTGAAGGTAATAATATAAGACCGTTCGACCTTGGAGCCGCATTTAATTCACTTGCTAGTTTCCTTGAAAAGGAAAAAGCTTCTAATGATATCAAACCATAAGGTGAATGATCTAAAGTTAATTTCGGCATTTGAAGTGCTACTTTATTGCCACTTGCACCGCAAGAAAGAGAGGAAGCTTTATCAATTAAGAAGCATTCAATGTTTCTCTTTCTTAAAGCGTATATTAAAGAAGCTCCAGAAATACCGGCTCCGATAATAGCAACAGGACCAATATTATTAAGAGCGTTAGATTTAAGTTTTATGTTATCAGTTGGTTCATTTTTAACTGCAAAAAGAATCTCCTTTTTTTTCCCAAATCCTTTCGTTTTTGAAACACAAAATCCACTTTTCTGTAACCCTCGTCTAACATATCCTGCAACTGTAAAAGTAGATAAAGAACCTCTCCAGTTTGTATGTTTATATATTTCTTGAAAAAGTTTTTCAGTCCAAGCACTTGGATTTTTTTTTGGAGAAAAACCGTCTAAATACCATGTATCGGCTTTAAAATTAAAATTACTTAATGATAAAAAATCATCATAAATTAGTACTAATTTTACGTTACCAAGTTCAAAAAAGATTTGATGGGTACTTTGATAGGTTTGTGGTATTTTATTGAGAAAAACTTTAGATAAATCGCTTAAATTATAATTATAAAATAATTTGTGGACCCTTATTAATTCTGTTTTGGATAGAGGTGCATTTTCAAAGCTAATATAAGTTAGAGAAGAATGAGGCTTTCTTGATTTAAGCCATAACTGCCAAGTTAATAAAAAATTTAAGCCAGTGCCAAAACCTAATTCAGCAATAGTAAAAATTTCAGTCTTTTTAAACTTCATTGGTAAATTATTAGTCTTTAAATAAACATGCTCACTTTCTTGCAGACCATTAGCTTTATCAAAATAAATGTCGTTATAAAATTTTGAATAAACACCTAATTTTGAAGATATTGATAATTTTGATTTCTTTAAACAATTTTTCATTTTATATGTTTATCAATTAATATAAATTATTTAAACAAAATCATAATTTAAAATTTTAAGGAATGCACTTGGGTAATAAATTTTGGGAAACAAAAAATCTGATTGATATGAACGAAAATGAATGGGAATCATTATGTGACAAATGTGGTAAATGTTGTGTGATAAAGTTAGAAGATTTTGATACTCAACAAGTACATTATACAAATGTTTCATGTAAATTATTATGTGAAAAATCAGCTTCTTGCAAGGACTATGAAAATAGAAAATCTATAGTTCCCGATTGCATCATCTTGTCTCCAGACAATTTGAAAGACCTTAAATGGATGCCAGAGACATGTGCCTATAAATTATTAAATGAAGGGAAAAACCTCCCTTATTGGCACCCTTTATTATCTGGTAATGATAAAGAAATTGTAAAGAGTGGAAATAGTGTGAAAAATAGAGTAACAAATGAAAATGAAATTAAAATTAAAAATTTACCTGATTATATTTTCAATTGGTAAAAGATTTAGGAATAAAACATGTCAAAAAATATGTGGATATTAGCAGCTCTAATATCTGTTTTAGTTATAGCGTCTATATATAGAGAACAATCTGGAATGAAAACACCAGATCATCTTAAGTGTAAAGAATCCATGTTTCAACAAATGTTTACAGATCAATGTACGCCTAGATCTGGTCTACAAAAATCACAATAAATCATATAGAGTTTGTATAACATGAAAATTGCAATAATTGGCTCAGGTATTTCAGGGCTTTCATCAGCTTTACTTTTGTCTCAAAACCATGACATTACATTAATAGAGTCAGATAATAGATTTGGTGGTCATGCAAACACAGTTAATGTTATAGAACAAGAAAATACAATTCCTGTAGACACTGGTTTTATAGTATATAATGAATTGAACTATCCTAATTTAGTTGGTTTTTTTAAATGGTTAGAAGTAGAAACTATAAGTTCTGACATGTCATTTGCAGTATCAGCCAGAGATGGAGACTTAGAATATTCTGGGTCATTAATTGGTTTGTTTGCTCAAAAAAAGAATTATTTCAATCTAAATTTTTATATAATGTTAAAGGATATTTTTGTTTTCTTTGTGTTTGGTTACAAATATGCTTTTCAAGTGAATGACAGTGAAACATTAAAACAATATATTAAGAGATGTAAGTTTAGTAGTCAATTTGTTAACGATCACCTTATACCAATGTCGTCTGCTATATGGTCATGTCCTGAAAAAGAAATTTTAAACTTCCCTGCAAAAAGCTTATTAACTTTTTTTAAAAATCATCAATTAATTAATTTTATTATTAGACCCAAATGGAGGACAGTTAAAAATGGCTCTAAACAGTATGTTGATAAAATTATTGATAAATTAAAACTAAACAAAAAGAATAGAATTTTATTGAACGCAAACATAAAATCCATATCTAATAAAAATAAAAAAATAAAGATTAAATTTGATAATAAAAATGATACTTTTGATAAAGTTATTATGGCAACACATCCGGATCAAACTATTAATTTGATAGAAAATTTAGATTATAAATCGAAAGACGTATTGAGTAAATTTAAGTATCAAAAAAACACAGTCTATTTACATTCCGACACCAGCTTAATGCCCCAAAACAAAAAAACTTGGTCAAGTTGGAATTACCTATCTACAGAAAAAATCATTAATAAATCATCAGTAACTTATTGGATGAATATTTTACAAAACCTTAATACTTCTTTAAATATTTTTGTTAGTTTAAACCCATATAAAAAACCAAAAAAAGAGTTAATTCATAAAATATTATATTATGAACACCCAGTTTTTAATCTAGAAACAAATAAAGCTCAAAATGAACTAGATTCTATACAAGGTAATAATAATATATATTATACTGGTGCTTGGACTGCATATGGATTTCATGAAGATGGAATAAAATCAGCTGTAAAAATTACAAAGTTGTTAGACGTTAAAATTCCATGGGACACAAATTAAATTGAATAATTATAAGAAGTCTTCTGAAATTAATATAAAATTATTTGAAGGTTTAATAAATCACAATCGTACAGGGAAAATAAACCATTTTTTTAAAAATAAAATTAACGCCATTTTATTAGATTTAAAAAAAGACAATAATGATAATTTTAAAAAGCCTTCCTTTTTTTCAACTGATAAGTTCAATTTTTTTGGTTGGTCAGCTTCAGATCATGGACCAAGAAAAAAAGGAACTAATAAAGATGATTTATATGAATACATATTAAGTTTAATTACAAACTCTTCTTATGATAAAAATAAAATTAAGGATATAAAATTATTAACATTTCCAAAAGTGTTTGGTTATGGTTTTAACCCTTTGTCTGTTTACTTTTGTTATAATTCCATGAACCTTTTAGTAAATACTGTTTTTGAAGTTAAAAATACTTTTGGAGATATTCATCATTATGTTTTAAAAAACACTGATAAAAAAGTAATTACACAAAGAGTATTGAAAAAGTTATTTGTCTCC
>Ga0209603_1005184_pt1 | contig 10543 bp, 7 predicted proteins | sample COGITO_mtgs_1206_FD_184812 | JGI IMG/M metagenome (GOLD analysis project Ga0209603, IMG submission 184812) | Pelagic marine microbial communities from North Sea - COGITO_mtgs_120607 (SPAdes) (version 2) | ecosystem: Environmental > Aquatic > Marine > Epipelagic ... | reverse complement strand
AAAGGCTTCAAATACAACAGCAGTATTTCAGCTTGAATCCAGAGGTATGAAGGATATGTTAAAACAAGCGAAACCGGATTGCTTTGAAGATATTATCGCTCTAGTCGCGCTTTACCGTCCGGGTCCAATGGACTTGATTCCAGAGTTTTGCCGAAGAAAGCATGGGATTGATGCTGTTTCTTATCCTCACCCTGCGACAAAAGAAATCTTAAAAGAGACCTATGGCATTGCCGTATATCAAGAGCAGGTGATGCAAATTGCGCAAGTCGTGGCGGGCTACACTCTTGGTAGTGCTGATTTACTCAGACGAGCGATGGGTAAGAAGAAAGTTGAGGAAATGGATGCGCAGCGAGCAACCTTCATAGAAGGTGCTACAAAGAATAATCTTAACGAAAGGCAGGCCAATGATTTATTTGATTTATTAGAAAAATTTGCAGGTTATGGCTTTAATAAATCACACGCAGCAGCCTATGCCAAGATTGCTTACCAAACAGCATATTTGAAAACACATTACGCATCTTCATTTATTGCTGCCTCAATGTCAGCGGACATGAACAACACTGATAATGTACATCTATTATTCGATGACTGTTCGAGAAATAAAGTTGAGTTGCTTCCACCCAACATCAATCAAAGCCAGTACAAGTTTGTCACCGTCAACCAAGATCAAATTTTATATGGTCTGGGCGCCTTAAAAGGTTCAGGGCAAATTGCTATTGAAGAAATTCTTGAGGAAAGAAAGGAGAATGGACCCTTTAAATCCCTTTTTGATTTTACATCTCGACTTGATTTGAGGAAGGTTAATCGAAGAGTTATCGAATCATTGATTAAGGCGGGCGCATTTGATGAAATAGAAAAAAACAGGGCCTCACTTTTGGCGAGTATTGGTTTGGCAATAAATTTTGCTGATCAAGCCAATGCCAACGTCGGTCAGAATAATTTATTCGAAGCATCAGAGGAGCAGGCAGTTGAGCTTGTTTCTGTTGAAAGTTGGGATACACAAAAGCAGTTATTGGAAGAAAAAGAGGCTTTAGGTTTTTATTTTAGTGGACATCCCTTCACTTACTATAAAAAAATGATACGAGAGTTCATCCCAACAAAACTATCGGAGCTAACACCTAGGGAGTCCCCCTATCTGGTAGCAGGTATCATTTCTGATGTTAGGTTCAAAATGACGAGCCGGGGCAAGATTGCCATCATCACACTAGATGATTCTGAAGGGCGGATGGATATGGTGGTGGGAAGCAAGGTACTTAACGACTTTTATGAGCTCATTAAAGAAGATCAATTGCTATTTGTTGAAGGAAGGGTTAGTCATGATGACTTCACCGGTGGTAATAGAATTAATGTGATTAAAGCTTTTGATTTGTTAAGTATACAAAGCACAAAAGCCCAACTTCTTAAAATCACGCTTGATAAGCAAGCGAATCCAGATGTGCTTAAAAACCTACTTAAGCCTTTTTGTAATGGTGCATTTGGGGCTGATATAAAAAAATGTCGAGTCAAGGTAGAGTATCAAAATCAACAAGGAAAGGTTGAATTAATACTGGGCCCAGAGTGGTCCGTCGCGCTTCATGAGGATTTAATTTTTGGTCTTGTGGCATCATACGAAGATGACAACGTCAAAATCCTTTATAATTAGCAAATTATTTATGGCCCGATTTAGATTATGAAGCGTACTTACCTAGAATTTGAAAAACCCGTTGAAACACTTGAAGCTAAAATTGAAAGCCTGAAGAAAGCGCATGATGATCACCCAACCATCGATGTCAATAAAGAATTAAATTCGCTTCAAGAAAAACTTGAGGCAATGCAACATAAAATTTTCGATAATTTAACTGCATGGCAAATTTCTCAAGTTTCTAGACATCCGCAAAGACCTTATACGAAAGATTATATCGAAGCTATTTTTAAGAATTTTAAAGAATTGCATGGCGATAGGGCCTATTCAGATGACCCTGCAATTATTGGTGGTTTGGCGGAATTTGAAGGACAGTCTGTCATGGTCATCGGTCATCAAAAGGGTCGCGATATTAAGGAACGTCAACATCGTAATTTTGGTATGCCAAGGCCAGAGGGTTATCGAAAAGCCTTAAGGTTATTTAAGCTTGCCGAAAAATTTTCCTTACCCATTATTACTTTGATTGATACGCCAGGTGCATACCCAGGTATTGGTGCTGAGGAGCGGGGTCAGTCTGAGGCAATTGCAAGGAATTTGTATGTGATGACTGAGCTTCAGGTACCTATTATTTCATTGGTAATTGGTGAAGGTGGTTCTGGTGGGGCTCTAGCACTCGGTGTTTCTGATCGCTTATCTATGTTGGAATTTTCAACTTACTCCGTTATTTCCCCTGAGGGCTGCGCCTCAATTTTATGGAAAAAAGCGGAAATGGCAGAAGTGGCCGCAGATACTCTTGGGATAACATCTACGAAATTGAAAAAATTAGACCTTGTGGATGAAATTGTTTCAGAACCTTTAGGCGGCGCTCATAGAGATTATGAAGTTACAATGAAAAATGTTAAACAAACCTTAAAGGATCAATTGATCCAGTTAAAGACTACCTCTATTGACGAGTTACTTAAAAATAGATACGAGCGATTAATGAGCTTTGGACAACATAGCCACAGTGAAAAATGAAAACCAAATTCAGGATAAAATTTATCAATCCTTCCAAGACAACTTCAAAAAAGATAGTGCTGACCTAGAAATTCTTTTAGGTTTAAGTGGGGGTTTAGATTCTTCCGTTTTACTTCACCTTCTAGCAAACATGCAAACTGAATTAGATTTTAAACTTAAAGCGATTCATGTTCATCATGGGCTTAGCTCATCTGCTGATGAGTGGTTAAATTTTTGTAAGGGAAAGTGCAAGTTTTTAGATATAGAATTTGATGCCGTCAAAGTTAAAATTAATGAGAAAGGCTCATTGGGAATTGAAGGGGAAGCTCGAGAATTAAGGTATGAGGTAATAAAGAAAAAACAAAAAGGCGTTGTAGCGCTTGGCCATCATCAAAATGATCAGGCAGAAACATTAATGTTGCAGCTTTTGAGGGGTTCAGGATTAAAGGGATTATCAGGTATGCCTGAGTTTGATGAAGAAAGAAAGTTTTGGCGACCTATGTTAACTATTAAAAAAGAGCTTCTAGAAAAATATGCAAGTGAGAACAATATTGAATACATTGAAGATGAGAGTAATGAAGATATAAATTTTGACAGAAATTTCATTCGTAAGAAAGTTTTGCCTTTAATGGAATCTAGATATCCATCATCAGTTGAGACAATAAGTCGTTCTGCAAGCAATATTTCAGAAGGTCATCATCTAAACGAATTATTAGCATTAAATGATAGTAAAAATGCTATGTCGGATGATGGTAGTTATTTGTTGATCAGCAATTTAAATAAACTTCCCAATTTAAGAGTAATAAATTTAATTCGTTGGTGGCTGTCATTTAATGATTTACTTATGCCAAGTAAAAAAAATATCGAAGAGCTCACTAGACAGGTTAATTATATAAAAAAAGATACATCGTTAAATTTAAAAATTTCTAATGACAATGCCATTCGTGCATTCGGTGACAAATTATTTATCGTAAATATGAAGAACAAATTGACTTCATATCATCTTAAATGGTCAGGCCAAGAAGAAATCGAGCTACCGAATAAATCAAAATTACATTTTGTAAAAACAAAAAAAGGTGGTTTGTCTTTATTAAAAGTTGGAGCAAAAACCCTTTATATCAAAGGTAGAACAGGTGGTGAAAAATTAAAACCTTTCCCAGATCAACCCAGCCGAAGCCTTAAATATCTTTTTCAAAAAGCAGAAATACCCCATTGGGAAAGAGACGAAGTTCCCTTGGTATATGCAAATGAAAAATTGGTTGCTGTGCCCAACCTTGGAATTCAATTTGAATATCAATCAAATATTGGCGAAGATGGATATCAAATCAAATGGTTACGAGATTAAAATAAAGGAAATTTTCCCATTAGTTAAACTATTAATTTCTGTACAATATCTCAATTATTAAATAATGTTATGTAAAAGAAAGTTAAAAAAATGAAAAGAATTTCTAAAACAGCTGGGGTACTTGCTTTATCAAGTATGTTGTTACCAACAGCCATAATGGCCGGTGAAGCAGTTAAGATTGATAGTATTGAAGTTTATTCACCAACATCCTTACCTTCAATTGGTTTACCTATTAAGGATGTACCATTTGCAGTTCAGACTGCTACAGGTGAGGAAATTAGGGAGCAACCTGGAGTAAGTATTGCTGACTATATGGTTAATAATCTCGAAGGTGTTACCGTAAACGAGGTTGGTGGTAACCCTTATCAGCTAGAAGTTAATTATCGTGGTTATAATGCGACACCTATTATGGGTAATCCTCAAGGTTTGTCCATCTATGTTGACGGTGTCAGACAAAATATGCCTTTTAGTAATAATGTCCTGTGGGACACGATTCCAGATTTTGCAATTGATGATATGCAATTGGTGGGTGGATCAAACGCTGTTTTTGGTCTGAATACGTTGGGTGGTTCATTAAGTATGCAAACAAAAAGTGGCCGAACTTTTAATAAAAATGCGATTGAAGGATCAGCAGGTTCATGGAAAAGGAAAACAGGCCTAATAGAGTCAGGCGGTGTATCTGATGACAATAAGTTTGATTATTATGCTGGCTACTCTTATTTTAAGGAAGATAGCTGGAGAAAACCTGCACCCTCAGAAGTTCAACAAGGTTTCGCAAAATTAGGATATGAGGATGAGGATACAAGAATTGATTTAAGCTATACACTCGCTCATAACAGCCTTACAGGTAACGGTATGGTGCCAAAATACTTACTAGGTGAGGACTTAGAGGGCGTTCATACAATTCCAGATAAAACAAGATCGCAGTACAACCAACTTCAACTAGCTGGTACAGAATTTCTAAGCGATACATTATTGGCTTCAGGTAACTTTTACTGGAGGAATCTTGATCAAAGTACTTTTAACGGTGACTTGAATGATGAGTTCTGTGATGATGATGCCATTGAAGAAGGAGAATGTACTGAGGCAGAAGAAAATGAAAATGAGGGTGTCTATAACCGGTCCTCAACAGATTCAAATGCTTATGGCATAAATGGTCAATTAACATTTGATGATAATTTATTTGATAGGCGTAACCAGTTTATTGTTGGTTCGGCATTTGAATATTCAAAAGTTAAGTTCTATCAGTCGGAACAAGAAATTGCAACGCTTGACCCTGATGGTACCTTTTCAGGTGATAGAGAGGAAGTAGAGCAAAATACTGGCTTTACTGGCAAGACTTACACATCAAGTATTTTTGCTACAAATAACCACGCTATCAATGATAAATGGAGTATCAATAATTCACTTCGTTACAATTATGTAGATATTCGAAACACAGATACTTTAAATGGCGATGATGGGGCTGTATCCCTCAGTGGAGATCATGACTTTGATCGTTTAAACCCATCAGTGGGCCTTACCTTTTCTCCATATGATAATTTAACTACTTATGGTTCATATAATGAGGCCAATAGAGCGCCAACAAGTATTGAGCTTGGCTGTGCGAACCCCGAAAATCCATGTACATTGCCTACACAAATGGCTGATGATCCTCCACTCGAGCAAGTTGTTGCGAAAACTTTCGAAGCAGGGGCTAGAGGTCGATTTGCAAGCTTTTTAAATAGTAATACTTCATGGAATATCTCAGGTTACAGTGCTACGAACCATGATGACATTCTATTCATTTACACTGAAGCAAATACAACTGCAGGTTATTTTGATAATGTTGAAGAAACAACAAGAAAAGGTATCGATGTTGGCCTGAGTACAGCCTTTGAGACATGGACTGTAAGCATGAACTATAACTTTGTTAAAGCTCAATATGGGACTGATCTTACATTAGTCAGCGAAAATAATTCATCTGCCGATGATGGAGCGATTCAGGTCGAGGACGGTGATTACTTACCAAACATCCCTAAACACAGCTTCAAACTAAGGACAGTTTATAAACCAGACCCTGCTTGGTATTTAGGTGCTACAGTCACAGCATTTAGTTCTTCATATATGATGGGTAACGAGAACCAAGAAAATGATTCATCTGTAAATGGATTGCAAAGTGAGGTCCCAGGTTATGCAGTTGTAAACTTAGATGCAGAATATAACTTTTCAAGTACGTTAGAAGGTTGGAAAATATATGCGAAGGTTTCTAACTTGCTTGATAACAAATATTACACAGGTGGACGAATTGCCGAATCAAGAGTCAATGCTGATCGTTCATTCAGTGAGGAAGAAATTGCCACTGCATCGCTCGTTGGTGGGGCACCACGAGCAGGATGGGTTGGGTTACGTTACGAGTTTTAAAACGTAAACGTTATTCTATAAAAAAGGGCTCTAAGCCCTTTTTTATTATCTTCGGGTGTATATTATAATTTTAGTAAATTTGGTGTCATATGAGCCTTAAGTCGCAGCTTCTTATTTATATAAACTCTTTACTTTTGATCGCGACGTTAATTGGTTTGATGACTATTATGATGGTTACTCAAAAAAATGTAAGAGAGGAGGTCTTATCAACCATGTCTCTTGCTGAGTTTGCGATTGAGCAGGGAGTAAAAAAGAATCCTGACTTTTATCTATTCCAAAGAGATAACAATGAACTAGGTATTTCTGAATTATCAGGTATTCGCCATTTAAAAATTCAATTTTTTGATCGTAATGATGTTTTACTAGAAGAGACATTAAACACACCTGAAGAAATTAAACCGCCTCCATCTTGGTTCATCAATATAATCGAAAGCCTTTCTGCTAAGATATTTTTTTCTAAAATTAACATTGAACAAAGGGGAGAACTAACAGGATATGTTTTAATAAAACCTGAACCAATCTTTGAGTATGCAGAAATATGGCAACAAATTAAGGTAGGACTTTGGATTATCGTAAGCTTTCTTGTTCTTATAAATTTCGTAGTATTACTTCTTTTTTCTCATATGATTAAACCTATCAATAAAATTATTGAAGGATTTGAGAAACTAGAAGCTGGTAACTTTAAATCAAAGATTAGAAAATCAAATATCCTTGAGCTCGATATTATTGGAAAAAAATTCAATAGCATGATTGATAATCTAAGGCAGAGTAATAATAAGATTCATAAATTAAGCCAAAATCTAATTGATGTTCAAGAACAAGAAAAAAGTGAATTAGCCAGAGACCTGCATGATGAACTTGGCCAGTCTCTAACTGCACTTCAAGCCGAAGCTGCATCAATCTCAAAAACAACAAAGAAGAAATCCCGTGATGAAGCCATATTTAATGTAATAAAATTATCAAAAAATATGATGCTGTCTACAAGGGAAATTATAAAAAAACTTAATCTAGGATTGATTGAAGACTTAGGTTTTGAGTCAGCTTTAATTGAATTATTTGAAAACTGGAAAAGAAGATTTAAAGGGGTAAAATTTGAATACTCAATTGATGAAAAAGCTATTAAAAAGATCACAAAGAAGAAAACGGCTCATCTTTACAGAATTTTTCAAGAGGCACTCACAAATATTTCAAAGCATTCATCGCCAAAAAAAATTCAAATAAGTATTAAACATATTGGTAATACTGATAGAACAAGAATTTTGATTAGTAACGATGGTGTTATCAATGACTCTTCCAATCAGGAGGGCCTTGGTCTCATAGGTATTGCAGAGAGGGTGAACCAAATTCAAGGTACTTTAGAAATTTCTAAAAAGAAATTGTTTAAAATAAATATTAATTTGAGTAAATAGATGACAGATTTATTAATTGTAGATGACCATGAAATCGTTCGAGCAGGCATTAAGCGCCTTGTTGAAAACACGCCAAATCTTAATATAGTCGCTGATTTAGGTTCTGGAGAAGAGGCCTATCAATTCCTACAAAAAAATACCGTTGATTTGATCATTATGGACGTTTCTATGCCTGGTAAAGGGGGAATAGAGACAACAAATCAAATAAAAAAAAGACATCCAAAAATAAAAATCATAATGCTCTCAATGCACGATAATGCCATGATCATCGAAAAGGCTATGAAGGCTGGTGCTGATGGTTATATTTTAAAGAACGACCTATCCGATGATCTACTGAATGCGGTTGAAAAAGTCATGAATAATGAGACGATTATCTCAGCGTCGGTAGATGTAAATGAATTTAAAGATTCACTTATCAAGGATTTAAATAACAAAGAATTTGAAATTTTTAAATCGCTTGCATCAGGTGAAGATTTATTATCTATCGCTGAAAAATTGAATATCAGTTACAAGACAGCAGCAAATTACCAGACATCAATTAAACAAAAATTGAATATAAAAAATATACTCGATTTTTATAATTTAGCTAAAGAGAATAAAATTTTATAAAAAATTATGTTTATAGATCTATTGTTATAATCAATATAATCATACATCAGGCTTATTTATGGATATTGGAACGCCGTTAAGTGCCTCATCGACCCGAGTTATGTTATTGGGTGCTGGAGAGCTGGGTAAGGAAGTAATTATTTCATTTCAGAGGCTGGGTGTGGAAGTTGTCGCTGTTGATCGATATCAAAATGCACCAGGCCACCAAGTTGCTCACCGTGCTTATGTTATTGATATGACTGATGAAAAAAAATTAAGACAAATTATTCAAAAAGAGAAACCCCATTACATCGTTCCAGAAATTGAAGCAATTAATACAGATTTCTTATCGGAAGTAGATAGCGCCGGTTATTCCAAAATAATTCCTAGTTTAAAAGCAGTTCAGCTAACAATGAACCGAGAGGGCATTAGAAAGCTTGCTTCTGAAGAATTAGGCTTACCAACATCAAACTATGGTTTTGCAAGAAGTTATGAGGAGCTCAAAGATTTAATTCTAAATAAAATAAAATTTCCATGTTTTATTAAACCCACCATGTCATCTTCAGGGAAGGGTCAGTCACTCATAAAGTCTGAGAGTGAAATTGAATCTGCATGGAAATTTGCAGCAACTGGCGGAAGAGTTGACCAGGGTGTTGTGATAGCAGAAGGGCTTATTGATTTTGATTACGAAATTACATTACTCACTGTCAGGGCGAAGGGCTCAAATGGTGAAGTCTGCACAAAATTTTGTGATCCGATAGGGCATCATCAAGAAAGTGGGGATTATATCGAAAGTTTTCAGCCACAACCGATGAGTGAAGCTGCACTAGAAAAGTCAAAAAAAATTGCAAAGACAATAACTGATTCCTTAGGCGGTCTTGGTATTTTTGGTGTTGAATTGTTTATTAAAAAGGATGAAGTATGGTTTTCAGAAGTTAGTCCCAGACCTCATGATACTGGGATGGTCACAATGGCGTCGCAAAAACAATCTGAATTTGAATTACATGCTAAGGCAATCCTTGGTTTACCGGTTGATACATCCTTGTCAAATCCAAGCGCAAGTAAAGTGATTTATGGTGACCATGATGCTGATCATGTTTATTTTGAGGGCGTAGATAAGGCACTTCAAATTCCTGGTGTTGACGTTAGATTATTTGGTAAACCTAAGTCGTTCAAAAAGAGAAGAATGGGCGTCATATTAGCTTCATCAAATTCGATGGAGGCTGCACTTAACAATGCAAAAGAAGCGGCTTTAAAAATTAAAACAAAACTAGAGAGATAGGATAATGAAAAAAATAGTATTAGTTTTTATCTTCCTTGTGGCAGTTCTTGGAGGTTTGACTTATTGGTTTTTTGAGAATTTAGATGATTTTATCAAAAGCTATATGGTTGAATATGGTTCCAAAATGACTAAAACTGATGTTGAGGTTGATTCTGTCAAAACTGATATTTCAAAAGGGGAGATTTTAATAAATAGAATTGGTATTGAGAACCCAAAAGGCTTTAGTATTAACGAGGCTTTTGAGGTAAAAAAAGTTAAGATTAATATTAATAAAGAAACTTTAAATCAAGATGTAATAGAGATTCCTCTTGTATTGATAAATAATCCAGAGATTATCTATGAATATAATGGAAAAAAGACCAACTTTAATGTTCTTAAAGACAATATCCAAAATTATCAAAAAAATGTAAATAATTCATCCAGTGGAAAAAAAATAAGCCAAGTAACTGAAAATAAAAAAACAAAGGAAAATAATGATAAAAAAAGCTCTAAAACTTTTTTTATTAAGGAATTAAAAATTGTAGATTTAGAAATAAAAGCAAGGGTAAGCTCTATAAAAAAAGATTTTTTAAATAAAAAAATCCCATTGATAGTAATTAAAAATATTGGCTCAGAAACAACAGGGGCTTCACCTGAATTTATTTTAGAAAGTGTTATTTTAAAAATAGATGATAATTTAGAAACTGTATTTGACTTTAAATCACTTAAAACTGATATTAGAAATAATGTAAATAAAATCATCGACAAGCTTAAAGGAGTTAAGAAAGATAATCCTGGTAAAGAAAAGATAGATCACAAAAAAATAATTAATAATCTTAAAGATTTGTTCTAATACTTAAAAGACGATAAGTTAAGTTACCCTCTTTGTGCTAAAATCGCGCGTCTAGTAAATTTAATGG
>Ga0209603_1005175_pt1 | contig 10555 bp, 14 predicted proteins | sample COGITO_mtgs_1206_FD_184812 | JGI IMG/M metagenome (GOLD analysis project Ga0209603, IMG submission 184812) | Pelagic marine microbial communities from North Sea - COGITO_mtgs_120607 (SPAdes) (version 2) | ecosystem: Environmental > Aquatic > Marine > Epipelagic ... | reverse complement strand
AGGCTTAGGTCTTGGTATATTTATAGGCAAAACCTTATTAGAAAAAAACTTTGCAAGTATATCTTGTAAAAATTCAAAGAAAAAAACAGGAGCAAAAGTTACTATTAAGTGGAAAAATAAAGACCTTCTAAGCCTTTAATGTAATTTTTTTTTTTCAAATAAGCCACTTAATTGAGAGATCATTACATCTCCTAACTCCTGGACATCAGTTATTTTGATCGCTTTTTCATAATACCTCGAAACGTCATGACCAATTCCGATAGCTAAAATCTCTACTTCACTTTTTGTTTCTATAAATTTGACTATTTTTTTGAGATGTTTTTCTAAAAAATCACCGGAATTTACAGACAATGTAGAGTCGTCTACTGGTGCTCCATCAGAAATAACCATTAAGATTTTTCTCTCTTCTTTTCTTTTTTTGATTCTATTAAAAGCCCATGATATAGCCTCACCATCAATATTTTCTTTTAACAAACCTTCTTTAAGCATCAAACCTAGATTATTTTTTGCTTGTCGCCATTGTGTGTCGGCAGATTTGTATATTATGTGTCTTAAATCATTTAATCTTCCAGGTTTATTTGGTTTTTCTTTTTTGTTCCAGTATTCTCTGCTTTTTCCACCCTTCCAGTTTTTTGTTGTAAAACCTAAAATTTCAACTTTTACTGAACAACGTTCGAGTGTTCTTGATAATATATCTGCACAAAGTGCTGCAATGGTAATAGGCCTGCCACGCATTGAACCTGAGTTGTCAATTAATAATGTTACAATTGTATCTTTAAAATCAAGGTCTTTTTCTTTCATAAAAGATAGTGAGTTGTATGGATCCATAATAATTCTTGTTAGTTTAGAGCTATCAAGCAAACCTTCTTCAAGGTCAAATTCCCAAGATCTATTTTGTTTTGCAAGAAGTTGTCTTTGTAGTTTGTTGGCAAGTTTAGTTATTAAATCTTGAAAACCAACTAGTTGTTGATCTAAATTTTTTCGTAATTTTTTTATTTCGGTTATGTTTTCTAAGTTTTCAGCTTTTGAAATTTCATCAAATTGTGTGGTAAAAACTTTATAATCTTGATCAATATTAATTGAATTACTTTTTTTTGTAATATTTTCAGAACTTTCCTCTGAGTCTTCCAAATCTTCTAATTGTTCATTCAATTGCTGATCACTTAAATCAAAACCAGTATCCAAAATTGACTGAGTTTCATTTTCTTTAGAATCACTTTTTGATTCTGATTGATCATTTTCATTATTTTGAGAATTATTTTCTTGAGCATCATTTTTTTCATTATCCTCTTCTTTATTCTCGTCATTTTCTGAACTAAACACGTCCATATTTTCAAGAATTTCAGAAAATTTTGAACTGTATTTTTCCTGATTTTCAAAATTTTGACTTAAAAAATCCTTATGTTTATCTATCGAAAAATTAAAATCTTTCTCCCAATAGCTTAAGATTTTAGAAGATAATGAATTTAACTCTAATTTATAAAACTTTTTAAGCATATATAGTTCAAAGGCTTCTGTAATTGAAACATCATTTTTAGTTTTAATTGACTCTTTGTGAGTTTTTTTCATTTTAAAATAATAATTATCATTGAGATTTTTTTTAATGCCTTGAAGCATTTTTCCACCTAAAATTTCATACCTAGTTCTTTCTGCTATCTCGTAAAGTGATTTACAGGACTTATTTTTTGGTAAATTTTTATAAAATATTGATGAATTAGAAAATTTTTTTTTTACAGCATCAGAGTCTGTTTCTGCTCTTAATTTTATAAAATCATGCTTATTTGATAAATTTGTTATATCAATAAATTTATTATTTTTTGAGGTGGATTCTTTGTTATTTTTTTTTGAATCAATTTTATAATCATCTGAAATTACCTTAGCAGTAGATGTTAAAGCATGTTTAAATTGTTCTTTAAGAGTATCGTGTTTATTAGACATTTATATCTGAATATTAACCATCGACTCTGGTAATTCTTCACCAAAACATCTTTGATAATATTCAGCAATTGTATTTTTTTCAATGTCATCACATTTGTTTAAAAATGTTACTCTAAAAGCATAACCAACGTCTTTAAAAATTTCTGCATTTTCAGCCCAGTGCAGAACAGTTCTGGGACTCATAACAGTTGATATATCACCAGCAATAAATCCTTTTCTTGTTAGTGTAGCTACCTTAATCATATTGGCGACTTTATCCTTGCCTTTAGCGTTATTTAAATCTTTATTTTTTGCTAGAACAATTTCCATTTCCTTATCTAGACTAAGGTAATTTAAAGACGTAACAATATTCCATCTATCCATTTGTCCTTGGTTAATTTGCTGTGTACCGTGATAAAGACCTGTGGTATCGCCCAGTCCAACAGTATTAGATGTTGCAAATAATCTAAAAAATTTATTTTGTTTAATTACTTTGTTTTTATCCAATAAGGTAAAATTACCTTCGGCCTCTAAGACTCTTTGAATAACGAACATTACATCTGGTCTTCCTGCATCATACTCATCGAAAACAAGTGCAACAGGATTTTGAATGGACCATGGCAATATTCCTTCTTTAAATTCTGTGATTTGTTTTCCATCTTTTACAACTATGGCATCTTTACCAATCAGATCTATTCTACTGACATGACTATCTAAGTTAACCCTAATGCAAGGCCAATTTAATCTGGCAGCGATTTGCTCAATGTGTGTAGACTTACCTGTCCCATGATAACCTTGAACTAAAACTCTTTTATTAAAAGCAAAACCTGAAATAATTGCAAGTGTTGTGTCTCTATCAAATTTATAGTTCTTATCTATCTCTGGAACATACTCACTTTTTTTTGAGAATGCATCGACTTCTAAATCTGAGTCAATTCCAAAAGTTTGGTTTAGAGATATTTTGATATCAGGTTCTGAATTAATATTAAGTTTCAATTTTTTCCTTATATGTATTTTTAAGTTGTGTATATGCCAAGGTGATTAGTTTAAGTTTTTCTTCGTATTGTTTATTACCTAAATTAATATCAGGGTGAAATTTTTTGACAAGTGCTTTGAATTTTCGTTGAATTTTCTCCCATTTTAGACCAACTGAAACACCTAAAATCCCAAAAGCTTTGATATCATTGTGGTCAAACTTAAATTGACTCATGTGATTGTATTCACTTTTTAACTTAGCTTTATCAAATTCATCTCTTAAAGTGTTGTTCCAAAGAACTTTAAAAAAATTATCAGATGAACTAAAGCTTTGAGTTGGCTTATGCCATGTCATGTCAGATTTTAAAAAATTGAAAACTTGCTCATCATTCATTCCAGAAAAATAATTCCAGTTTTTGTTGAACTCTTTAACATGATTCAAGCATAACAATCTAAAGTTTTTACTATTATCTTTCTCAACAGGAGCTTTATATTGACCAATTTCAAAGCAATTATTCCAGTCACAAATGTTTTTCATGTTATATAATATTATTAAATATTTATGAATATAAATGAATTAATCATAATTGTAAAAAACAAACTTGAAAGTAGTATTGTTGTTCAAGAATTAAAAATAGAAGATAAAAGTTTTTTACACATAAATCACAAAAGTCATGAAAAAGGCAAGTTTCACTTGAAGATAAACATTAGAGCAAAAGAACTTGATAAATATAGTAAAATTTCCGCAACAAAAAAAATTTATGCAATTTTAAAAGTAGAGCTAGAAAAATATATTCACTCTATTCAAATATCATTTATTTAGTTCTTTCATTAAAAAAGATCTAATTTTCTCTTTTGTAAATTGAAAGTCATAAGAAGCAGAGCCAATTTTTTTTAATAAGATTAAATTTATCTTTTTAGAGATATTTTTTTTATCTTTAGTCATGAATGAAAGAATTGTATTAGTATTTTTTTTTGAAAATAACTTTTCTTTATTAAAATTGAGCTTGTTTATATGAGTTTCTATAAGTTTAAACTCATTAATACTAAGAAGTTTATTGGATAAGCTAAATTTTGAAGCTTCCTAATTCCCAATATAACTGCTTCACCATGATTTAGTTTTTTTGAATAATTAAGAGTCGCCTCATATGCATGTGCAAAAGTATGTCCAAAATTTAATATTTTTCTTAAGGAAGACTCTTTTTCATCAGATTCAACAATCTTTTTTTTTATTAAGCAGCTCTTATAAATAGCTTTTATAATATGGGTGTTCTCTAAGTTTAAAATTTTAGATCTATTTTTATCCAAAAATGAAAAAAATTTTTTATCAGCTATTAAAGAATGTTTTAAAATTTCTCCGTATCCACAGATTATCTCTCTCCTCGGTAAAGATTTTAAAAAATTAATATCCGAAATAACAAGATCAGGTTGATAGAATGAGCCAATTAAATTTTTGCCATAACTAGTGTTAACACCTGTTTTACCGCCAATTGAGGAGTCAACTTGAGAAAGTAAAGTTGTAGGAACATTAACAAAAGTCAATCCTCTTTTAAAAATACTTGCTGCAAATCCAGAAACATCACCTGTAATTCCCCCCCCAATCGAAATCAAACAATCATTTCTATTAAAATTTTTTTTCAAGAGAATCGACAAAATTTTATCTACACTTTTTTGACTTTTATTTTTTTCATTAGCTTTAAAATAATGAATAGTTATTCTTTTATTAAGCAACGAACTTGATAAATTCTTAACAAGTTTTTTTGGAATATTACTATCTACGATAATGAGACATTTAAAAAAATTTAAATTGTTTTCACTCAAAAACTTTGGCAATTTGCCAATGATATTTTTTCCAATAATAATTGGGTAATTTTTACTATTTGTTTTAACTTGTAATTTAACAGAGTTCATAATTTTTAATTACTTCTTTTACTATTTCACTTTTTGAAAGCTTATTACAGTTTATTTTAAATTGTGCTTTTGAATAAATCTTTATTCGCCTCTTTATCAATTGTTTAATTTCTTGAGGAGTTGAGTTCAAGGCTAAAGGTCTTTTTTTACTACCTTTAATTCTTTTTAGAAGAATATGATCACTCCAATTCAACCAAAAAGATAAATGGTTTTTTATAATTTCATTTCTAATTTTTTCATTGACGAAACCACCACCACCTAATGCAATAACACTGTTTTTGGATTTTAAAGTTTTAAGTGTAATTTTTTCCTCTAATTTTCTAAAATTAATTTCTCCTCTTTCTTTAAAAATATTCGAAATAGTCATTTCTTCATTTTTTTCAATTAAGCGATCTATATCAAAAAAATTTAGGTTTAGTTTTTTTGAAACCAAATACCCTATGCTGGATTTTCCAGACCCCATCATTCCTAAGAAAATGAGGTTTTTATTTAAATTCATAAGCTTTCTTTATTGAAAAAACACAAATATGTCTTAATTTGAAATTAGTAAAAGATATATGCAATTCAATAAAATTACAAGCACAACGAGTAAAAAATTTTCGTTGATGACATTTGTTAAAGTGATTTTAACTTTAGCAATTATTTATTTATTAGTTTCATTAATGAATAAAATCGATTTTCCATCACCTAATAAAGCAATAGAACAAATTATTCCAAATGAAAAAATCACAATTGTTAAATAAAATATATTTAACAATTTTAGTCTTTTTTTTATTACAAGGGACAGTAACTCACGCTGAAGACCCAGTAGATATCTGGAAAATAGAAGAAAATTAAAAAAAAAAAATAGAAAGTTCAGAAATAATTAAAAAAGATGAAAAAAAAATTGTCACAGGAAATTCAGTATATGAAATGCAGTCTGAAAATAATAATTCACTATCTATAGAACAAGATGAAACGTTAGCATCAAAAGAAATTGAAATTATTGGACTTTATGATCCAGCTAAAAATGGGCTTAATATCAATATGTGGAAAAATTCAGATGGGTATAGAATTTTAGATGTATTTAATAGAATAGAAAAAATTAAACTTTCTAAAGATGCTGCAGAAATTTTAAATATAATACTTTTGACAAATTCTTATTATCCAGGGCTCAATATATCTAAAGAGCAATTTTTAAATATCAAATCTAGATGGCTAATAAAAAATTCAAATATTGACCTAATAGAGGCATACTTATTGAACAACCAAACAATTAATGATCACACTGAGCTGACAAAATATTTAGTAAACTATCATCTTTCTAGATCAAATATAGAGCAACCATGCAAAATATTCTCAAAAATTGATAATACGATTGAGGATAAATACTTATCAAAATTTAAAATATATTGCCTAGTAAATAATGGAAAAAAAGATGAAGCACAGTTATTGCTGGATCTTAAAAAAGAATTAGGGTTTAAAGATAAATTTTTTGAAAAAAAATTCAATTATTTAATGGGATATTCCACTGAACCTGAAACTACAATCTCAGAGAAAACAATTTTTGATTTCCATTTATCTCATAGAACGAATCCAGATTTTAGTTTTGAACCAAAAAAAACAACATCTAAACAAATTTGGAAATATCTATCCACTTCAAATTTATTGAGCAATACTAGTGAAATTGAACTTGATGATATAGAAAAAATTCAAACAATTGAAAAAGCAACACACGAAAGAAATTATTCTGAGAAAGAAATGTTTGATCTTTATAAAAGATTTCAGTTTAACATTAACCAACTATTAAATATTAAAGAGTCTTCAAAAGTATTATCAAATGTTGAGACAAGAGCTTTAATTTACCAGGGTATTTTAATAACATCAGACATCAAAAAAAAATTTGAGTTGATAAATGCTTTAAAAAATTCTTTTAATAACGAAGGATTAGAAAATGCTTTTCAAGATGAATTAAGAAATTTTTTAAAAGGTATAAATCAAGAGGATGTACCCTCAAATTATACCTCATTTTATGAAAAATATACAAAAGATGACAATGACATCGAATTTACAAATATAAAAATTAATAATAAAATTCTTCATCAATCTAAGTTAGTTAACTACTTTAAAGAAGATGCATCATACAAAAAAATTGATAAAGACTTAAAAGAACTTCTTAAAAAAATTAAAAAAAATAAAAAATATTTTTTCTCTATGAAGGATGTGATTCTTGTAGAGTCATTAAAATCTGATGGAATTAAAGTCCCTGAAAGATATAAAGATCTTTATGAATTAGACGATTCAGAAATACCTAGTGATATAAAAACTTTGATTAAAGATGAGGATATGGGTGTTGCAATGCTTCGAATCGTAGAATTTATAGGGCAAGATAGGTTAATAGACATTGATGCAGATACAATGTATTTAATTATTAGCACTTTAAATCAGCTCAATGTTGACCCAATCAGAAATAAAATTTTATTTAAAGTTCTGCCTTTAAAAGTTTAAGATTTATAATAAAATAACCTAACTATGACTATAAGACCCATTTTGACAGAGCCAAATAAACTGTTAAGGCAAGTTTCAAAACCAGTTGACGGTGTTGGTGTTGAAGAACAGACATTAATGAATGATATGCTTGAAACTATGTATGCCGCTCCAGGCATAGGTCTTGCTGCAATTCAAATAGGTGTTCCAAAAAGAATTATAGTCATGGACATAAGTGCTGATAAAACAAAGAAAGAACCTAGATATTTTGTTAATCCAGTGATTAAAAACAAAAATATTATTAAAGCTAAATATGAGGAGGGATGTTTATCAGTGCCTAATCAATTTGCAGAAATTGAAAGACCTAATTCGTGTGAGGTAGAATATTTAGATTATGATGGAAAAAAACAATTATTAAAAGCAGATGGTTTGTTAGCAACTTGCATACAGCATGAGATGGATCATTTGGAGGGAATTTTATTTATTGATTATTTATCCAAATTAAAAAAATCAATGATTCTAAAAAAACTCTCTAAAAGTAATTCTACAAGAATAATTGTTTAAAAAATGCTAAAAAAAATTGTTTTTATGGGTACGCCATCTTTTGCTGTACCAATTTTAAAATCTTTATATCAGAATGGATATCCAGTATCTGTTGTGTATACACAACCACCGCAAAAATCACAAAGAGGGCAAAAAATTAATAAATCTCCAATTCAAGGAATTTCCGAAACACTAAAGATTGATTGTAGGACACCCGATTCATTTAAAAATAATAAGGAAGAATATAACTATTTAAAGAAATTAGGTGCAGATATAGCAATCGTCGTCGCTTATGGACAAATAATTCCTAAGGAATATCTAAGTTTAGTTAAAAAAGGGTTTATTAATATTCACGCATCTCTATTACCAAAATGGAGGGGAGCAGCACCTATTCAAAGATCAATTATGAATTTAGAGAAAGAAACAGGAATTAGTATTATGAAAATAGGTGAAAAACTAGATACAGGACCTATTTGCAATTCTTATAAAATAAAAATAAAGAGTGATGATAATTCAGAAACGATAGCAGAAAAACTATCTACATTAGCTGCAGAAAAAATATTGGATATTATTGATGAAATCTTAACGGATAAAATAGAATTTAAAGAACAAGATCACAACGAAGCAACTTATGCAGGGAAAATAGAAAAAATAGAAGGACAAATAAAATGGAATGAAACTGCAGAAAGTATTATTGGAAAAATTAATGGATTGTACCCAAGTCCTGGAGCATTTTTTATTTATAACGGCGAAAGATACAAAATTTTAAAAGCAAATTTAGCTCAAGGTTATGGAAAAATTGGAGAAGTATTAGATAACTATTTAGAAATTAGTTGTGGTAATAAAAAATCGATTAAAGTTCTTGAAATTCAAAGACAAGGAAAAAGACCACAAAATATTGGAGAATTTATGCTTGGATCACAGATTAAAAAGGGATCAAACTTGAATAATGCATAGATATCAAATATTAATTGAATACGTTGGAACTAATTTTGTTGGGTGGCAAATTCAATCTAAGGGAAAATCAGTTCAAAAATTAATTCAAACAAAGTTATCTAAACTTTTAAAAGAAAAAATATTTTTAATTGGATCTGGTAGAACAGATGCAGGAGTTCATGCAATAGAACAATCAGCACATTTTGAATGTAAAAAAGAAATTCAAAAACTAGATAAATTTTTAAAATCAATAAATTATTTTATAAATGATATGAATGTTTCAATTATAAATATTAAAAAAAAAAACCTGAACTTTCATGCTAGATTTTCTGCAAAACAAAGAATTTATAAGTATGTAATTCTTAATCGATTGAGTAAACCCTCTATAGAAAAAGAGAGAGGATGGCATATAATTAAAAAGTTAGATGTATCTTTAATGAAAAAAGGTGCAAAAAAACTTTTGGGTACTAAAGATTTTTCTACGTTTAGGTCTTCGAATTGTAATGCCAAAAGCCCAATTCGAACTATGAAGTCAATTAAAATAAAAGCAATGAGAGGTAGAATCGAAATACAATTTAAATCTCAGTCATTTTTACAGCAACAGGTTAGATCTATGGTTGGTTGTTTAAAATATTTAGCAGAAAAAAAATGGGATTTAAAAAAATTTGATTCTGTTTTTAAATCAAGAAAAAGGGTACTTTGTGCACCCCCTGCTCCTGCAGAAGGATTATTTTTAGAAAAAGTTATTTATTAGATTGTTGTCGCTTTATACTGAATTTTTTATTAATTCTCCATCTTGACTCTGCACGCACTATGTAACCACAACAATTTTTTGATCGGCATTTACAGGGGAATTGTTTATAGTCTTCATCAAAACTAAACCCGTAGTCACAAGTAAGCTCCTCTCCTTTTTTAATATCTTTTATAGCTACTACCCATAATTTTAGGCCTGTTCCGTTATAATCACAATTATTAGAGCAAGAGTGATTTATTAAACGAGCAGTATTCCATGATACATCACCGTCAAGGTCATATTTTTTGTTCAGGTTAAATAAATAAATAGGCTTTGCATTGTCAAATTTTTCAGACTCTTCAGTTTGTTTTTTTGTGATAATTTTTCCAACATAATCAATAATTTTTTCACCTTCTTTTATGTCTCTAGCTGCATAAAGACCACGACCTTTTTTATCAATATTTGATTTTTTAATTCTATAAGCTTTCATTGAGAGTTATTTAAAGCCTATTAAAAAATTATCAATTAAATTCCATCAATGCGTTAACATGCATCTCTGTACTCTCTTTAAGAGCATTAAGATCATAGCCGCCTTCTAAAATTGAAACTACTTTTCCACTGCAATGTAATTTAGATAACTCCAAAGTTCTTTTGGTGATTTCATAAAAATCGTTGCTTTCAAGTTGAAATTGAGCAAGAGGATCATCTTTATGTGCATCAAAACCTGCTGATAGCAATATAAATTCAGGTTTAAACTCCTCAATTTTTTTCAACACAAACTCATAAGCATTTAAGTATTCTTCAGAGGTTGTGCCAGCTGGTAGAGGAATATTGAATATATTATTATATTTACCTTTTTCTTTTTCTGTACCAGAACCAGGATAAAAGGGAAATTGATGAGTTGAGATATACAAAACTTTTTCATTATCATGAAAAATATCTTGTGTTCCATTTCCATGGTGAACATCAAAATCAATGATTGCAACTTTATTTAGTTTATACTTATTTATTAGATAATTAGCTCCAACAGCTACATTGTTGTAAATACAAAAACCCATAGCCTTATTTTTTTCA
>Ga0209603_1005167_pt1 | contig 10567 bp, 13 predicted proteins | sample COGITO_mtgs_1206_FD_184812 | JGI IMG/M metagenome (GOLD analysis project Ga0209603, IMG submission 184812) | Pelagic marine microbial communities from North Sea - COGITO_mtgs_120607 (SPAdes) (version 2) | ecosystem: Environmental > Aquatic > Marine > Epipelagic ... | reverse complement strand
TTTTGGGATTTGCTCAAACTGAATGTGCAGTTTCTGATTATTGGACTACTATGGTTACCAATTGGTTTCCAAAGCATGAGATAAAGCAGATGGCAATGATGTTTGGTTCCCAAGAAACAATACATGCTACCGCATATTCATATTTAAATGAAACATTAGGGTTGGATGACTTTTCAGCATTTTTGCATGAACCTGCAATTGCTGAAAAGTTTGAACTCTTAACAGCAACATCTAACGATTGGAAACACACCGATTTAGAAGTAAACGCTGATGCTAGAAAAGAAGTAGGACGTTCTCTTGCTATTTTCTCAGCATTTAGTGAAGGAGTATCGCTATACTCTTCATTTGCCGTACTCTACTCATTCCAAATGAGAAATCTATTGAAAGGTATTGGACAACAAATGAAATGGAGTATAAGAGATGAATCTCTACATTCTAAGATGGGATGTCAGCTATTCAGAGAGATGTGTAATGAGTTTAGTGAACTTAAAGATGATAGTAAATCATCTATTGAGGAAGCTGCAAGACTCATTGTAGAATTGGAATCAAAATTCATTGATAAAATGTTTGAAATGGGTGAGTTAGAAAATCTATCATCATCTGATTTAAAAGAATTTATTAAAGCTAGAACTAATACAAAATTAGTTGAGTTAGGATACGAAAGTATTTTTGAATATGATAAAGATGCAGTTGAACGTTTAGATTGGTTCTACCAACTTTCTGGTGGAGTTACTCATACGGACTTCTTTGCTGTTAGACCTACGGATTACTCCAAAGCTGGAGAAGGTGAGGATTGGGATGATATGTTTTAATTAAACCTTGTTTTATCCAATTAAATTTCGTATATTTGTACTATGAAACCATTTACATATTTAAACGAATATTTAAAAACTGATATAGCACCCTCATCAACTCACGGTATAGGAACTTTTGCTCTTAGAGATTTAAAAGTTGGTGAGGATGTTTTTATCAGATGGAATGGAGAAACTAAAGTGTACATACTACCTAAAGATGAATTCAATACTTTAAGTGAATCATCGAAGTTTTTGATTTTAAAATCATATGAGAATAAAGAACAATATCCATACATTTGGTTTAGATTGTTCAAAGATTCTTATTTTAATTTATCAAATCCTTGGGCATATGTTAACACAAAAGAAAAAGAAGGTAATGTTGATTCTGTAACAAAGAAAGTAATAAAACCCATTAAACAAGGTGAAGAATTATTCGGAACCTATAACTTAAAAAACACAATATTAAAATGACATTCGATAAATTAATACATAATGTAAAGGATTGGGCTGATGCTAAAGATATCCTTAAATATGAAAACTCACCTAAGCAACTAATGAAGGTGATGGAAGAGTTGGGAGAAACCGCTGGAGCTATTGCTAAAAACAAAAAAACTGATGAAATTCAAGATGGAATCGGTGATACGTTCGTAACATTAATCATACTAGCATATCAGTTAAGATTAGACCCAACTAAATGTTTGGAGCATGCTTGGAATGAAATCAAAGATAGAACAGGTAATACTGTTAATGGGGTATTTGTAAAAGATGAAAACTAATATATAATGGCTAAGAATCACGGAGAAAGTTTAGGTTGGGAATTAGGAGTAGATTTCCCAGAGTGGGGTAACACCGATATATATGTAAAAACGATATCTAAAGGATATCTACTTGCTGGTGAAAAACCAAAAGATGCATATTGGAGAGTTGCAACAAAAGTTGCACAACGTTTAAATAAACCCCAATTGGCTAGTAAGTTTTTTGATTACATATGGAAAGGTTGGTTGAATTTAGCTTCACCAGTTCTTTCAAACACTGGAACCGATAGAGGTTTACCTATTTCTTGTTTCGGGATTGATGTAGCTGATTCCATTCATGATATTGGTTCTAAAAACTTAGAGTTAATGTTATTAGCTAAACATGGTGGTGGAGTTGGTATTGGTATCAACCAAATTAGACCAGCAGGAGCACCAATAACTGGAAATGGAACATCGGATGGTGTAATACCATTCGCTAAAATATACGATTCTACGATACTTGCTACAAATCAAGGTTCAGTAAGAAGAGGGGCAGCGTCTGTTAACCTTAATATCGAACATAAAGATTTTGAAGAGTGGTTAGAAATCAGAGAACCTAAAGGAGATGTAAATAGACAATCACTAAATCTACACCAAGCGGCAATTGTAGGTGATAAGTTTATGAGAAAACTTCAAGATGGTGAAACTGATGCTAGAAGAAAGTGGGGTAAATTACTTCAGAAACGTAAAGCAACTGGTGAACCTTATATTATGTACAAAGGCAATGTTAACAAACAAAATCCTGATATGTACAAAAATAATGGTTTGAAAGTTCATATGACAAACATATGTTCTGAGATTACCTTACATACCGATGAATCTCATTCTTTTGTATGTTGTTTAAGTTCATTAAACTTATCAAAGTATGATGAATGGAAAGATACTGATTTAGTTTATACAGCAACTTGGTTCTTAGATGGTGTTATGGAGGAATTTATCCAAAGAGCTAAAAACCTAAAAGGATTTGAAAACTCAGTACGTTCTGCGGAAAAGGGTAGAGCATTAGGATTAGGAGTATTAGGATGGCACACATATCTACAAAAGAATGGAATTCCATTTGAAGGTATGGCTGCACAATTTGAAACTCGTAAGATTTTCTCTCAGTTAAAAATTGAATCTGAAAGAGCTAGTAGAGATATGGCTGTTGAATTGGGTGAACCTTTATGGTGTAGAGATAGTGGGTTTAGAAATACTCACCTAAGAGCGATAGCACCAACTGTATCTAACTCTAAATTGAGTGGTGATGTATCAGCTGGTATTGAACCTTGGGCAGCTAACATATTTACTGAACAAACTGCTAAAGGTACATTTATTCGTAAGAATTCTGAATTAGAAAAAGTACTTAGAAAAGCTGGAATAAATAACAAAGATACTTGGGATAAGATTATGGCTGATGGTGGTTCAATCCAAGATATTAAAGAATTGGATAATTGGTGTTATTTAAATTCGAAAGTAGTTAAAGTATCTGATGTATCTGAGAATGATAGTGTGAAATCTTTTACTATTAAAAGTGTATTTAAAACATTTAAGGAAATAAACCAATTGGATTTAGTTAGACAAGCTGGTATTAGACAACAATATATTGACCAAGGTGTATCATTAAATTTGGCATTTCCTGCAACAGCTACACCAAAGTGGATTAACCAAGTAACTATGGAAGCTTGGCAACAGGGTGTAAAAACTCTATATTATATGAGAACTGAATCAGTACTTAGAGGTGATATCGCTTCACAGGCGATGGACCCAACCTGTGCTAGTTGTGATGGATAAACGTTATATTAACAATTTAAAAAAATAAAAATGATAGAAGTAAAGAAATTTTTCGGTGAATGGTGTGGTCCTTGTAAAGCACTCGCCCCAACTATTAATAAATTAAAAAACGAACATACGGATGTTACGTTTTCGGACTATGATGTTGATAAAGATTTTGAAGAAGCATCTAAATATTCAGTTCGTAGTATCCCATTAGTTGTTATTGAACAAAATGGAAAAGAAATTCAAAGGTTTTCGGGATTACAATCAGAAATGGCATATAACAACGCAATAAATGAATTGAAAAACGCAAGATAAATGCCAATACTAAGAGGTCAGTCTCATCCATCTTCAAAGTTAACGGATGAGCAGGTTATACAAATAAGAAGGTTATGGAAAATGGGACATAGAAATGTACGAGTTATAGCTCGTAACAATAAATGTTCCTCAGCCAATATTCTAAGAATAGTACGAAACGAAACGTGGACACACTTAAATGAATTTTGGTCTGGAAGTTTATGATGGAAGAAAAAACATATTGTGATACTTCCAAACTATCAATTCGTCTTATAACAAAATCGGTAGCAAAAGATATTATTGTAAATAACCATTATAGTGGTTTATGGACTAAAGTATCTTATGCTATTGGATTATTTACTTCAGATGTTGAAGAACATCCTTTCTTTGATAACGTAGAAGATAAGTTAATTGGGGTAGCTTGTTATGGAGACCCAATAGGTAGAAGTGCTGGACAATCTATATCACCTCTTTTAGAAAGAACCGAAGTATTGGAACTAACCCGATTATTTGTATTTGATGATTATGGTTCAAATATAGAGAGTTGGTTCTTAGGTCAAACCTTTCAATGGTTAAAAGAAAACGTACCTCATATAAAAGGATTAATATCTTACTCAGACCCTAAAGAAGGTCATTGTGGCACAATATACCAAGCAACTAATTGGTTATATCAAGGTAATAAACTTAGATTTAACGATAGTTGGGATTTCCGTTGGGAAGAAAATGGTGAATGGCATCATCAGAGAACATCTTATGTTAAATTTGGAACAAATAATCCCAAAGAAATTCAAAAGATAAGTTCATCTACATTTTGGATAAGAAAGAATCCAAGAAAACATAGATATGTGTATATCTTAGCAAAAGGTGGTGTTAGAAGAAAGTTAATGAAGAATATTAAACATCCATTACTACCATATCCAAAAGAAAATGAACAATTTGTGGAAGAAATAATAAAAATGGAACCAATAAATTTGGTAGTTTAAAAATAAATTTGTATATTAGAACCTAAAGAACGAACCAAAATGACAGAATCACAAGAAATAGAAGAAATCCTACACGAAGCTCATGCATATGGTATGAGAACTGAGGTAATGGAATGGGCAACTAAAGAACAAAAAGAAAACCCAAAATTAAGAAAAGTAGATGCTTACCATTTGGCATTTCACGAATGGTGTAAATAACACAAATGAAAGAAGAAGGAAAACATTATGTAGATGCATCTAAAGTAAGTGTAGCTCCTATTGCTAAATCTATCGCTAAAGATATGATTATCAAAAAGCACTATACTCACGCTTGGACTGCTTGTAGGTATTCATTAGGTATATACCACACAATGGAAGAGAAGGATGTATTCGGAAATGACCAACAATTAGTTGGTGTAGCAGTTTATGGGTTCCCAGTTGGAGCAAAAGCACCTACATCGGTATGTGATGGTTTAACAAAAGATAACATCTTAGAACTCACTAGATTGTATGTAGATGATGGATTTGGTTCAAACATAGAAAGTTGTGCATTAGGTAAAACTTTCCAATGGATAAAGGATAATGATAAAAACATTAAAGTGTTACTTTCATATGCTAATAATGGACAAGGACATGTTGGTGGAATCTATAAAGCTACCAATTGGATTTATCAAGGTTTAAATACTGATATAGCTCTGATGCCAAATTGGGGAATATCATTAAGTGATAATCCATTTGATTGGATTCATAGTAGGACAGTTTATAATAATTGGGGAAGTGGTAACTTAGAACATCTTAGAAAAGAAATTGGTAAAGATGGTTACAAAGAATTTTGGAGAAGAGAAGAACCACCTAAACATAGATACATTCAGATACTCGCTACCAATAAAAAAGAAAAGAAAGATTTGATGAAACGTTTAAAGCATGAAATCAGACCTTATCCAAAAGATTTGAATGATTACAATACTGATGTGGTACATCACACAACATATGCGCCTGAAGAATCCAACGAAATAAACTTTTGGTAAAAATATTTGGTAGTTACAAATAATTTTCGTATATTAGTAAAATAATTGAAGGAAAACAATTCAAACCCTTGGGAATCCGATAGGCCGTGAGGTTAAAAGATTTAGTTTAAAAAGACTACACTTCATCTAAAGAAGTTATCCGAATTCCAAGTAAATATAAAATAATTTAATATCAATTTGAAGTAGTAGCGTTATACATATGAATGCAGATAATGCAAATTTAAACTGGTCACTACGACCATCGCTTGTACAAGCTGGAACAGTAGATTTAAGAACATCCTTAGATATTTTATCAAAAGCAACGGTTGATGATGATTTAGCACAAAGAATCTTTGTTGATTGGGATGATGATAGAAAACAAAGTTACATCTCATCTTTGTTAGTAGGTACAAACTTAACTTCAGTATTTGTACTTGCTGATTTGAAATCAATTCTAACCGCCATTGAATCGGATATTTCATCTGTTAGTGAACAAATAGAAAACGATGAAGTGGATGAAGTTGATGCCAATAACGAAATTGATGCTTTAAATCAAAATAAAGAGTATTTTCAAACTTTGGTAAATGATGGAAACGATTATCTATTATTGGATGGTAAACACCGAGCAGAACTATTGGATGAGGTATTTAATAGACGAGAATTTAAATTTAATGATGAATCATTTGATGGCATCATTCAAACAAATGGGGTTTCTATAAATTTAAAAGGAAGAACTCTTAAAAACTTTGATGTTTCTCTTACCGAATTTATTAAGGATAATACTGAAACATTGATGACAATTATTCAAAACGGACGTATTGAGGATATGCAAGGTATCTTTGTTAAAACTAATTCTGGGTTACAATTATTCCCAATGGAACTTAGAATTTGTACGATGAGTGTACTTGCAAGATTCGTAAGAACGTTAACTAATTCGGAAGCTAATAATACAATCCATTCTTTTTTTCAATCTCTTAAAGGATTGAGTGGTAAAGGGGCTAAATCTTTGGAAAAGAAAGGTGACTTACTTTTAATCTCAACTATTTTGGCTTATTACTTTAATAAGATTAAAGAAGTAAAAACACCATTTAAGAAATTCTATTCGGATAAATACTTAGATAAGATATATCAGTATGATTTCCATATGAGTAAATCAGATGAATCATTTATTAGAGAGGTGTTCCATATTTTAGCAAAAGGTTCTTTAGAGGAATACAAAAAAGCAAAATCTAATAAAAATCCAAAGTATGTTGGATTGACTTGGGCTGATACACAAAACATAACACTTATGATGATGTTATTGTTGTCTGGTAAAACAAATTATTTAAAATCAATCGGTTCTAAAGTTGATGTTGTTAAGGATAAAGAAGGTAAGTTTTTTAGAACTTTATTTGATTCTATGATTAGAATTATGGATGAGGATAAATATGAAGTTGATACTGATGGTAATCCTATTGTTAGAAACGATAAGTATGGTAACCCAATGCATGATAAAAAGGGTAACGTTTTGTTTATTGAAAATGAACATTCGTTTAAACGAAAGAATCGTAACAATAGTGAAGAAAACCAAGAAGCTAAACTTATGATGTTTGAAGAACATCTTCAGGTAAATCAAATCATTGAATCTATGGTTGAGGATGGTATCATTTTACTTATTGATACTAAACGAACCCTTACCAAAGATGAGAAGAGATATCAAGCAATTGTTGTGCAAGAAGCATACGATATCTTCACCAATAAAAAACTAACTTTAGGTGAGATTGAAAGCGGGTTAACTGCTAACTCTCACATTGAAGCACATTCTAAAGGTGGTAGTAAGATGGTGGTTGGTAGTGCAAAAGCCAATTTAAAATCAAAAACCGATACAATTTATAGTGCAGTTTAATAAATCAAAAAAAGAGTTAGTATATAACACTACAAATCATAGAGATAGCAAGCTTATTGAGCTTGCTACTCTTTGTAGTGATACTAATCGTAGGTTGGTATTAATTACACCAACAATTAAGAAATATCCTTTGGAAATTAACGAATGTTTTCGTATATTAGGAGATGACCTATTGATTTATGAAATGAATATGGGTATGGGTACTGTTTTAGCTAGTAGAGCTAGAAAATATGTACAATATATAGAAACTGCTGAATTATATGAGTAAAATTAAGTTTATATCAATTGAAACCGATTCCCACAATAGAGTGGAGAGAAAACTATTACATAGTTGTAATATTCACAACATTGATATCCAAATTATTGGTAAGGGTGCTAGTTGGGAAGGTTTTGTAACTAAATTTAAAATTATGGTTGAATACCTATCTCAGATATCAGATGAGATTGTATGTTTAACCGATTCAAGAGATGTATTGTATATGAGTGATGAGAATACAATATATAATACATTCATCGAAAACTTTGATAAAGATACTATTGTTTTTAATGGAGAAACTCAATGTTTTCCTGAACCTGAGTTTGCTGAACTACATCCACATCAAAATAAAAAATATAAGTATCTAAACTCTGGATGTGTTATTGGTAGTAGATTAACTTTATTAGAAGCTGCAAAGAAGGCAATAGAGTTATATGAAAAAACTGAGATAAATGATGACCAATTTCTAATTCAAAAACTTTTAATAGATAACAAATTAGATGGTAAGATTACATTAGATTATGAATGTAAAATATTTCAATGTGTTTGGGATAATGATTGGGGAAGAAGTAATAATTTTGACTTAATTTATTCCAAAGACGATATTTATAATAGATTAACGGAAACAAATCCACTAATATTTCATTTCCCCGGCCCAACTACAACGGATTCGCAGGTTTGGAAAATATTGAATGGAGAATATTCTAAAGTAGTAACAAATAAATTTTTTTAATGAGAGTATTAGTTATACCAAATTACACTAACTTCGGACAAGTTAAAGATATCAACAGAGATTCGTTTCTATTGGTATTCAAATCATTTTTAGATAATACAAAGATAGGAAAAGAGTGGGAGTGGATTCTACCTTATCCAGGTGGTGGAATGCATAATACACCTGGTATTATAAATGTGTGGGAATATCCAAATGTAACAATGTTAAAAATGGACCCGCTAGATTGTTTTCCAGCTAAGATGAGAGTAGATTATCCTCACAAATTCTTTGAAAAAACTATTGAGAAGTATGAAGGTAAATTTAACTTAATATGGTCGCATTTGCCCGAATGGACTAATTCTTTTAAAATAAGTCGTATCTATAATAAAAATCAACCAATTATTGGGTATTGTCATTGGAGTGAGATACCTGAAAATGGTGCTAGAACTGATAATTCATTTTGGACTAATTTAAGAGGTATATTACAAATGCAAGTTTGTGGTGTAAACTCAAATTATCAAAAAGGTGTTATTCTTAAAAACGCTGCTAAGGATTTCCAACCACATATCGTTGAGAAGTTGGATAAGATTATTCAACCTTGGTATTTAGGATGTGATTCAGCAACACCATCTGGTGAATATGATGATAAAACAATTGTATTCAATCATAGAGAGGGAGTGTACACTGGTTCAGAATGGTTTTTTGAAACTATGGATAAGTTATGGGAAGAAAGACAAGATTTTAAAGTTTATACTTCTTTAAAAGATATGGGTAAACCTTATACAAAATACATAGGACACTCAGATAGAGGTGTATATCTTAATCAATTAGCTAAAGCTCATTTTGGTGTGGGGACATTTCAAGGTTATTCAGCATGGAGTATGAGTGCAACCGATGGTTTAAGTAGAGGTGTACCTTACTTACTTCCAAATGATTTTTGTTACTCAGAAATGGTTGGTGATGATTATCCATTACTTTACAATGGTAAAGATGAATTTAAAGAAATGGTTGTTAAGTTATTAGATGGTGATATCAAAAGACCTGATGTAACTCACATAGCTGAATCTCTATTATGGGAAAATCAATTAAAGACTTGGAATATTGAAGAAAACTTCATAAATAAAGCACGAAAATCCTTTGATAATTAAAATAATTACATAGTACATACCCCTTTTTGTCAAAACTATATACTTATGATAAAAAGGGGTATCTATGTATTATGTATATTTGCACAAAAGAAAGGGAACTGATAAAGTTTTCTATGTAGGAAAGGGTAGTAAAAATAAAAATGGTGAGCGAAGTGAAATGGCCAAAAATAGAAATCGTTGGTGGCATCACATCGTTGATAAAGATGGTGGGTTTGATGTTGAAATCTACCAAGACAATCTAACTGAAGATAAAGCTTACGAATTGGAAAAAGAACTAATAGCTGATATTGGGTTGGAAAACCTATCTAATATGACTGAAGGTGGTGAAGGTGGTGATACTCTTTCAAACCATCCAGACTTAGATAAGATTGGTAACAAAATATCAGAAGCACATATAGGTAGTAAAAATCCAAATTTTGGTAAGGGTTACTACTATTGGTGGGTTCAGAAATATGGTAAAGAGGAAGCTGATAAGATGTTAGCTGAACGAGGTAGAGTTCAAAGTGAAAAAACAAAAGGTGTACCTAAAAAACCAAGACCCGATGCATTGGGTGATAATAATCCAGCCAAAAGAGATGAAGTTAGGGAAAAGATACGTCAAAAAAAGTTGAATCAACCAAAGGTAGCCTGTCCTAAGTGTGGGCACGTTGTATCTGAGAGTAGATTATCACTGCATATCGATAAACCACTTTGTGTAAAAAAAGCAAAAATAAATTAGGAATAATCAAATATATTTCGTATATTTGGAACAAATAAAAAGATAATCCATGTATCAAAATTGTTACTATCAAAGGGAGAAGAACTTAGTGCACATTTGGGATGACCGCCTGGGGTATAGAAGTTTCCCATATACTCGTTACGCTTATCAAAAAACTGAAAATGGTGAATACAATACACTATATGGTGATAAGGTAACTAAAATCTATAAATACACTAAGGATGATCCTGATTTATTCGAAA
>Ga0209603_1005162_pt1 | contig 10578 bp, 8 predicted proteins | sample COGITO_mtgs_1206_FD_184812 | JGI IMG/M metagenome (GOLD analysis project Ga0209603, IMG submission 184812) | Pelagic marine microbial communities from North Sea - COGITO_mtgs_120607 (SPAdes) (version 2) | ecosystem: Environmental > Aquatic > Marine > Epipelagic ... | reverse complement strand
TCTTAATCGTTTTGAATATCTACTTCGTAGATATTAGTTATCGCTATCGCTCAAACTACTTACTTCGTATTTAATTATGTTTGATAGAAGTGATTTATTATATAAAGATGCATTATGACGAATGTCATAATGTTTAAGTTTCATGTAGATCGTTTCAGTCAGACGGAACCTGTTACGGCCCCGTCGTCTCAAAAATTGCGCTTCATGTGAGTCATGCTTGCAGCCGAGAACTTAGAAATAGGTGTTTATTATACTGCTACACAATGGGCTCTGACCTTTCCCAACCTACGTCGACATCGTTGTTTCCAACTACCTCTCGCTTCGTTCCTGTGCTAAAGAGTTTTTATGTGTAATGTGCAGTTTTTCGACAGCCAACATGCTATCTATACCAACCTGTGAGCCCAATTTGTTTGATGGCTTCCTACCTCTGGGTAGTCAATCAGTATGTTACGTGTGCTTCTATACGAGAGCTTTTTCCACAGCGGTATTTTCGAACTGGCCCGCCAACCTTAAGTGTTGGATTGTTTTGCCTGTATGGAGTGTTCTAGCAACGCCTGTTTGAGTTTGTCTGATCCGCCTACTCTAACATTAATAATACCATTATAGTATTCATCTGTTTCAAGCACACGCCTATCAAACTGTTCTCTTGCCTCTATGTAGGACATTTCGCCTCTACCTTTACATAGGTATAATATTTCTCTTGTGAAATTTTCTTCGCCTAATGCTGCTACATCTGCGTTTAGTCTGTCTGAACTACCGTAGTATGTTCGCCAATCGCTTTCTTTGTAACCGCGTCTTTTATTCTTCTTGCCTTTTAGAGGTGGCTTAGTAGTTTTAAATTTTGCTAGTTTTTTGCCTACGTACTTTTGACCAGTGGTAAGATTCGTAATAAGATAAACAAAGCCTTCATACTCATCTGGTATTGTGTCTATTTGTTTACCTTCATACGTCCACTGCATGAAGTACTTATTAATTGCCTTTTTTCTCAGCCTCTTTCTTGGCAGTGTATGAGTCGTGTATTTCGATCATTCGTTCTTTTGCAAGTGTACGAATTTCACGTAGCCACCGTCTGCTAGCTGCGTGTGTTCTGTGACTTTTACGCGACTCGTAAGATTCGTTTGCCTTAAAATATTCTAGATAAGCTTTTGTTAGCTTGTCATGTGTATCATCGTCTATCATTCTACAACTTCAACATCATTTTCGTAACTTGTAAAGCCGTTTTCTTTTACAACTTTAAGAATATGATTTACTCTACCTACTAGCTCGTCTTTGTGCGAGATTAAAAAGATATTCTTTTCACGCTCACGTGCAATTTTCTTAAGAACACTTAGTGCACCTTCAACGCCGGCAGTGTCCATGCCACTATCAATAAGCTCATCGATAAACAACAAGTTGATATTTTGATACAAGCTTTCCCAAACGTCACGGAATGCAAAGCTAAGACCTAAGATAAGTCTGTTACGTTCGCCTCGACTCAAGTTATCAAAGTCTAAATCCTGTCCTAGTTGTGTAATCTCGACATTCAAATCGTTTTGGAACACAACTTGATGTGGCAATCCTAGTTTGTCTAAGTAATATGTTAGACGATTGTTCAAATATGCTAAGTTTTGTTCAATAATCTTCTTGCGAATGAAACTGTCTTTGTTTGTAAGCAGCTTTAACAAAAACTCTTGATGCTCTTTGTAATTTGTAAGTTCGTTAATAGAACCCCAACTAATCTCTTGCATGGCACTAGTAGTTAATTCATCAATTTGTGCTTGATAAGGATCATTCTCTTCTTGCTTTGACTGTAATGCTTGCTTTAAACTATCAACATTTTGTCTATGCTCGTATGCTTCTTTGGCGCTGTCATAAAACGTTGTAGGTTTACCATTGATATCACCAATTTCTTCAAGTGCTTTCATTACATCAGTAAGTTTGCCTGAAACTTCTGTTTGATATGCTAGTGCATCAGCAAGTTCTTTGTTCTTACGTTCTGCAATTTCTGCTTTTTTGTCTGCATGAAGTTCTTGTCCGCAAGTATAACAAGTAGCATCTTCTAGTTCTGCAATATCTTTTTCTGCTTTGGTTACACTTTTGTCAGCACGTTGCAGTGCAGGTTCAAGTGTGCTTAGTTCTTTCTTAAGAGCTAGGATAGCATTGTTATGTTCAGTCCAGTTTGCTAATTTTTCATGCGACTCTAGTTCAGCTTCGATATCTAAGTGTTCTAGTTCGTTGATGCCTTTTTGCAATTTAGCAATATCTTGTTCACGTTTAGCAAGCCAAGCACGTTGATTGCCCTGCAAGCTTGTAATGGTAGTTTCGATCTTACTATTAGCAGCCTGTATTGCTTCGATCTTTAGTGTTTCTTGTGTAATAGCATCTTTGGTACTACGTACTTGTTCTTTTAAGTTTTCTGCCTTTTCAGATAAGATAGTAATACCTAAAAGTTGCTCAATAATAGCACGTTGGTCGTTTGTACGCATTGCTAAGAACGGTTCTGAGTACGTATTCAGTGCAACAATGTGTTTAAACATATCGTGCGACATACCTAGCAAGTCAATTAAGTATTCTTGCGTCCTGCGACTATCACCTTGCGACTCATCTTCTATTTGTTCTTCATTGTTAATAAAAAACTTAAAGAAAGTAGGCGAACGACCTCGCTCAATACGGTATTGATTGCCATCTTTTTCAAAATCTAAGCTAACAACCATGCCTTTTGAGTTAGTTTTGTTAATAAGATTGTTAGCTCTAATGTTAGTAAGTGCTTTACCGTACATTGCATATGACAGTGCATTAATAATAGTAGTCTTACCAGTTCCGTTACGACTTCCGCTGTCGTCGCCGCCTTGATCTAAGTTTTCGCCAAGTACTAGAGTTAGTTTTTCTTTGTTAAAATCTACAGCCTGGGTTTGATTTCCCACACTCATAAAATTCTTAACTGTTAAATCCTTAATTTTTATCATAGCTCGTTATAAATGTCCAGTAGCATTTTCTTGTTGAAGTTTTCGCTGTCAATTGCAGTAATTTCTTTAGATACAATTTCATCAACACTTTCAAATGTAGAAATATCTAAGTCTGTAGTAATTTCTTCGATTTGTTTTTGTGGAATTAATGTAATTTCACGACAGTTATGCTGACTAATGTAAGTTTCTTTGATAAACTGTGCTTCTTCGTAGCTAATAGGTACATCAATAGTGACACGCAAGTACATTTTAGGTTTAATAATATCTGCATTAGGATCTAACAACTTGCTTAGTGAAGTTGTGCGATATTTAGGACAGTTCCACCAGTTAATGTACTCGGGCTCTTTACCGTTTTCGCGATCTAGTATCATCATGCCACGTTCGTCATCCCATACATCGGCATAGTTGTGCGGAAACGCATTACCGATGTAATGAATCTTACCTTGCACTTGTCGTTTGTGGAAGTGACCACTAAACACATACTCTTGATTAGCAAAATGACTAGGACGCAAGTCGCCGTGATCAGGCATTTTAACTAAGGCATTCATGTAAAAGCTAGGAAGTTCAAAGTGTCCAAACATATATTTGGATTTAATTTTTTCAATCTTCTTCCATTCGTCGCCTACTAGCCAAGGAACAAGTGCAACGTCATCTTCGATAAGAATTTTGTCTACAAATGTAATTCCCGGAATGTGTTTAGCAAAAGCAGTACTATTAACGTCACGTTTGTCTTTATAATACAAGTCGTGATTACCATCAAAGAAGTAAAACTTCTCAAATGCAGCACCTAGCTTTTCCATACATCTAATTGTTGCATCCATAGTGGTAAGATTAAGCGAATTTCTGTTATGGTGCCAGTCTCCGCAGAAGATGCCAGTCTCGCAACCGGCAGCTTGTGCTTGTTCTATGTACCAATCAATAAATTCTTCACAATCTTCATTGTGAACACGACTGTTACCTTTTAGTCCGAAGTGAATGTCTGTAAACACTGCTGCTTTTTTAAACAAATTTAGATTCCTCTATTATGACGTCTTATTATAGCAAGTTTTTCTACACTTGTCAACAGTTATTTTGTATTTTTTTCTTCGCGTTTTAGTGCAGCTTCCCATTCACCTGCATGTTGTCTAGTATGACTAGGATTTAAATCATTCATTTCGAGAATGTCGTCTCGAATGTTTTGATTACGCTTTTCTATATTAATAATACGTACAAAACTATTAGTAACAGCGGCGGTATAATAAGCAAAGGGGTTATTGGATTTTGATTCATCAAATTGTAGTCCTATTTGTGCAAGTTGGAGGATTGCTTGTCCTCTCATTTCGTCATTATATGTATATCCACGAACATTACCTCGAGTAGCATACCGTTCACACAGCTTAATCCACATCATAGCAAGTTTATTTGTTGCTTGACCTTTTTTAAGATTAAAGAAACCGTTCTCCATGCCGCCCTCCCAGTGTGATTTTCCTACACACACTAATTCACCGTCGTCATTAAATTTAAAGTGTTGAAATGGAGGAAAGTTGAGTTTAACTCGAGTGTCTGCCACTGTCTTTGGGTTCTTTTTACGACCTGGTTCTTCCGGAATATGGTCAAATGTCATAATTCTAAAGATTAATTCTTCTTTGGTAATCTTTCGATAGTCAACTTCGCAATCTGCTTGTTTAACTTTTTCACCAGATTCTTTTCGTGCAGCGTAGTCGGCTTGTGATAATCTTTTTGCCTTATTTCGTTTAGCTTCTGCAATGGTCCTAATGTTAATTTTTTCGATACTTTCTAAAATAATATCGTATTGGGCAAAGTCAACTTCAACAAAACTTGAAAAAGATGCTTTTGACTTGTGTATTTCTAATAATAAATCTTTATTATTAAGATAGTTTACTTTTCTCATGGAGTCTCCTGATATGTTATATACATTATAATATATGTAGTTTAAAAAGTCAACTAAATAATACTATAGGAGAGCACATATGGCTAACTTTTTAAAAAATCTAGGCAATAGTCTTGTTAATACAGCAAAACAGTCTATAATAGACGAAGTGTCAGATACTAATTTTGGAAGAGCACTAAGAACACTAAATATTCTTCCTGGAGCCAATCCGGATAATACTTCATCATTTGCATCGGGCTCTTGGGACACCGGAACAAATGCAGATTGGCGTGTTAGAATTTCTGTACCTCCTGGTGGTACATATGGTAGCAGTACGATACTATCACCGTTAAGAGAAACACAAAATTCTATGGTCTTTCCTTATACTCCTCAAGTTTTTATTACGCATAGTGCTAATTACAGTGCGCTACAGCCTACACATAGTAATTATCCTTTTCAAATCTACAGTAATTCTTCTGTAGATGCTTTTACAATTACTGGTGAATTTACAGTAGAAAACTCAAAAGAAGCAGAATATTGGATTGCCGCAGTGCATTTTTTAAGAAGTATAACTAAAATGGCTTATGGAGATAGTTCAAATAAAGGTTCGCCGCCGCCTGTTGTAAAATTAAACGGATATGGTGATTACGTATTTAATAATGTTCCTGTAGTTATTCAAAACTTTAATGTTACATTACCATCTGATGTAGATTACATACCTGCTAGCATTGGCTTTAACGGGTCATATGCTCCTACTAAGTCTGAAATTTCAGTATCAATGGTACCAGCATACAGTAGAGATAAGGTTAACAAATTTAGTCTTGACAAATTTGTTAATGGCGGTTACATTTTAGGCGGAGATGGGTATATTTAATGGCTAATTATGACGATAAAAGTCCTTATAAAGACACTAGAGACGTAGGCGGACAGTATTTAGGAATCTTAAATATTAGACCAGTTCCTGCAGAAAATGACGACATATTATATGAAATCGAGTCGCAATATACTTATAGACCTGATTTGTTAGCTTACGATTTATACGGTGATCGACGTTATTGGTGGGTTTTTGCTCAAAGAAATATGAATGTTTTAAAAGATCCTGTATACGATTTTAGACCAGGAACACAGATATACCTACCTAAAGAACGAAACATTACATCAAAGTTAGGAGGTTAATAAATTGCCTTTTGAACCTCAAAATTTACAAGCTAGATTAAATCAAATAGGTCAAGATTTTACTAATAGTTCCGAACAATTTGGTAATGACTTAGGTAATGCTCTACGACAACCGTTACCAACTTCGGCAAATATTTCCTTAGATCCCTTAGGACAAGCTCTTATTGATACAACAAGTTCAGCAAGGGGAGCAATTTCTGCAATTAATTCTGTAGTTTCTAATCCAGGAGCAGCATTAGGAAATGCTGTTAGTGGAGCACTAGGCGGAGCACTAGGCGGAGCACTGGCCGGGTTATTCGGTGGCGGCGGTATTGGCCTTCAACCTAATTCATTGAATAAGTTTGCAAGTTATAATAACATTTTTACTTTTGGTGCCGTAAGTAGAACTTCTTATAATACTCCAAATTTTTCATACAGGACAGGAGGTCCGGATGTAGTAGTACTAAGATCTGGAGGAACATCAGGCGATCAAGTAAAAACTCCACTAGAGAAATCTGCTGGAATTACTGGAGAATATTTTATTGATGATGTTGACATCATATGCCTCGTAGCACCTAATAGCAGAACACAACAAACAAATGCTACTACGATTACGTTTAATGTTATGGAACCGTATAGTATGGGTTTATTCATGCAATCGTTACACATTGCTGCTGCAAAGGCAGGATATAGTAATTATTTAGAAGCAGTATATTTACTACAAGTAGAATTTATCGGTTATGATGATAACGGTCGTTCGGTAAAAGACTCAAGGTCTACTAGAATGTTTCCTTTAAAACTTTCAAATGTTGAATTTGAAGTCACTGAAGAAGGAAGTAATTATTTTGTCGAAGCTATTCCGTATCATGAATCGGCATTATCAGACGAAGTACAAATGACTCCAGTAACTGTAGATATTCAAGGATCAACTATATCAGAACTTTTACAAACAGGACCACAAAGTCTTTCTACTATTCTAAATACAAGAGAACAAGAATTACAACAAGCAGGAAATAAAGAAGTTGCAGATGAATACGTTATTATGTTCCCCAAAAGTATGTCTAGTGAATCAAGTTCGCCGTTAGGTGCAGCAATACCGGCCTTGCAAGGTGCAACAACTGCTTCCGCAGCTGAAGCAGGAACAGAAGGAGCTGGCTCGGAAGATTCTGATAGAAACCAAAGGCTATATGATCAATTAACTGGCATCGAAGGTGGGGAAGTGCCTGCAGATTTTGATGCAGAAATTAGTAAAGTACTAGGTATTGTTGTAAGACGTAGTGAAATTGGAGAATCTATTAGAGAATCTGCAGAAAGCGAAGAAAATATAAATGCCATAGGACAAAGTAAAATTGTTAAAAGCTTTTTAGATCAAGGAACACAATATTTTGGCCGTCCTGCGTTTGTAGAAGATAGAGAAAACGCTCCTGGCATTTTTCAAAGAGGTAATATACAAATAAGTGACGAAGGAAGAAGAATTAACTTTGCTCAAGGAACTAAAGTACAAAATATAATAGAAGAAGTTGTACTTCTTTCAGAATATGCAAGAAATTTTGTATCCGAACAACCAGATGCTAATGGCATGAAAACTTGGTTTAGAATTGAAAGTGATGTATTTTTAGTTCCTGGAAATTCAAATGTTGCTGCTACAGGCCAAGGCGCAAGGGTATATGTTTATAAAGTTGTTCCTTATAAGACCCAGGTAGCTAGATTTACATCGCCGACTTCTGCACCTCCAGGATATCCTAATTTAAGAAGACAAGCTATTAAAAAATACGATTATTTATATACCGGAGAAAATGACGATATAATAGATTTTAATATTAATATTAATGCTGCATTTTTTACAGCATTAAACGGTGACTTTGGACAATTGGGTGCAAGTCAGATTACACTTGGTGCAAACGGTTTAGTTATAAATCCCGAATCACCAACATTTGGTTCTTCTGGCGGAAATAACACTAATTCGTCGACCTCTGGAATAAGCAATGCTAGAACTACTCCAACTACAAATACAGGTGAAGCAGGTTCTGGACCACAAAATCATCCTGAAAATGCTATTGCTAGAACATTTAACGATGCAATTGTAAATAGCGAAACTGACTTAGTAGGTATTGATTTTGAAATTTGGGGAGATCCTTATTATATTACAGACAGCGGAATGGGAAATTACAACGCATCTCCTACAGGTAGTATTAATCTAAATAGTGACGGATCTATGGATTATCAAAGCGGAGAAGTAGATATTTTAATAAACTTTAGAACCCCAGTTGACATACGAGATCCAGGTTTTATGAAATTTCCAGCAGGCGGTACAAAAGCAGTTGGTGCGTTTAGTGGCCTTTATCAAGTAATAGAAGTTACAAATTCCTGGAGTAGTAATAGATTTACTCAAAAATTAAAAACAATTAGAAGAAGAAATCAGCCAGAAGATACGGGTGTTTCGCCTATTGATATTTCTATAGAAAGTATTATTGAAAAAGGTCTTGATGCTATTATTTCTCCATTAGTGTCATCTCCGGTTGCAGCATTTAGCGGAGCAATAGATGATATACAAGGACAAATTGATCAGTTAGGTACAACACTTTCTCAAGGAATCGGCGGCGCAGTAGCAAATGGTGTTGCTGCACTTGACGCTGCTGCATCTGACGCCGTTGGAAATATTTCATCTTCGATATCCGGTTCTGCTCCAAATATACCTGCTGCGCAGCAGTCTAGTGCAGCTTCAGTAACTGGCGCTGAAGATAATACTTTTGAAGCACAACATGCAGAGTATCTAGCTAGAGCAAGAAGAGTAACTGGAAGAACTTAAATTAATACAGTAGTATACAGAATAACAAAAATTAGAGATAGGTTATAATGGTAGATAAGGTCAATAATAATCAAGTTGAAAGAACAAGTCAACGAGGTACTAAAGAACAATTTCCTTCGCAACCTAAAGTTGCTGTTGTTAGAAATCATCTAGATACAACATATATGGGAAATCTTGAAGTTGAATTGTTAACATCATCGAATTCTGGACAATCTACTAATGCTCCAGGACAGATGATTGTAGCAAAATACATCAGTCCTTTTCACGGAGTAACGTCTTTACAAGGAACGTCGGATAACGCAGGTCATTCAAATAGTCAAAGAAGTTACGGATGGTGGGGTGTTCCACCGGATATTGGTGCTAAAGTTCTTGTAATTTTTGCAGAAGGCGGCCAAGCATTTTGGATCGGATGCATTCCAGAAGAGCATACTAATATTATGACGCCAGATCCGTATGTTTCTAGCACATACAATGATTTAGATGACTCTAAAAAATTACCTGTAGTAGAATATAATAAAAGAAACGAAGACGGAAATGGAAGAAATAGTACACAGTTTATTAAACCTGCAAATGAAGATATAATTAATGTTTTAGCTACTCAAGGTTTACTTGAAGATGAAATAAGAGGAGTAACAAGCACTAGTTCTCGTCGAGAAGTTCCTAGTGCAGTAACTGGATTTAGTAGTCCTGGACCACAAGATAAACGTCCTGGTTCTCCTAGAGTAAATTATGGCGAAAATTTTGCACAAACTCCAATGCCCCAAAATAGATTAGGCGGCAGTAGTTTAGTATTTGACGACGGCGACGCTACATTACTGCGTAAAACACCAGCAAGCGCAGGCCCACCAGTTTATGCAAACGCAGAAGCAGGCGAAACAGACGGTGACCCTACATTGCCGCATAATGAACTTGTACGTTTACGAACTCGCACAGGACATCAAATATTACTTCATAATACAGAAGATTTAATTTATATTGCAAATGCAAAAGGCACAACATGGATAGAACTAACATCTAACGGAAAAATAGATATTTTTGCACAAGATAGTATTAGCGTACATAGTAACGCAGATATTAATTTAAAAGCAGATAATAATGTTAATATTGAAGCAGGTGCAGATATTAATTTAAAAGCAGGTGCTAACACAAATGTAACTGCACCAACGAGTGTTAACTTAGATACTCCTGATACAAATATGAAAAATTTAGATGTAAACGGAAATGCAATAATAAGTGCAAGTACAAACACAGGTTCACTGTCAGCAGGAAGTGTAAATGGAACCAGTGCAGGGTCTAGTTGGACAGATAGACCCGGTAGTGATGACCAAATACTTGGATCACATAGTGCAGCTAGTCCTACACCGCCAACCGCAGCTATTCCGAGCGCAAGAGTGCCAATGCACGAGCCGTGGCCCGAACATGAAAACTTATTCAATTCTACTGCTACAACTCCGGACACATTTAGACAAAATACATCAAGAGAAACAACAGCTACACCAAACACATCGCCGCCTGAAACAGCCGAAGCACCGTCATCTGCACCTGTTGACGGCGTAGTGTCGACTCCTGAAGTTTCGTCAACTAGTATACCTACTGACGTTGGAAATGCATTAGGCGGAGTGCAAGAAAGTGTTAGTCAATTTAGTGTAGGAAACTTGGTAAACTCTGTAGTAGACTCAGCTTCTCAGATTACCCATAGTGTCGGACAGTCAATTGTAGGAGCAATTGACAACATTGCAAGCCCAGGAACATTGAGTAGTATTACAGACGGCATTACTGGGTCAGCAGTATCTAATACA
>Ga0209603_1005160_pt1 | contig 10579 bp, 7 predicted proteins | sample COGITO_mtgs_1206_FD_184812 | JGI IMG/M metagenome (GOLD analysis project Ga0209603, IMG submission 184812) | Pelagic marine microbial communities from North Sea - COGITO_mtgs_120607 (SPAdes) (version 2) | ecosystem: Environmental > Aquatic > Marine > Epipelagic ... | reverse complement strand
TAGTTTAATAGAGTTCTAATATACGGTGTTATACTACCCAAACAGACACAAAGTTAAACCAAAGGTGTAGAAAGTGTAGTAAAGTGGTGTTTATTGGTACGTAAAAGTGTAGTAAACTTGGGGGTCATTGCGACCCCCTTTTTTATTACCTGAGTGAATTAGCTTTTATTAATGCTTGATAGACTTTAGGGTTTTTTACTTTTAAGGTTTCTAGCTTCCCTGCTTTTTTAAGTTTATCGTAAGCTTGAAGTTGTTTTTCTGCACTGGCTGTCTGTAAGGGGTTCAACGAAGTACTGCTGCTTCCTTCCTGCGCTGTTTTTTCTGCTTCTATTCCTCGCCCTCCTGCTTGCACAACTCTTGACACAGGCTTATCCGCTACTTGAAGCCCTTTGTTAAGCGCCTTCTGCCAAGCTGCTTGTCCTGCTAAAGTTCTTTGTACGCTTTGTGTGCCTAACATGGAGCCAACAGCTAAGCCTTGAACTGGGTTACCTAAGCCCAGCAAAGCAGTGGAGAAAAGTTTAAAGAAAGGAGACGCGTCTGTTTTAGCCGCTAACGTAGAATAGCCAGAAATAGTCGCTTTTAAATTGTCTAGCCTTATGTTCTCAACTTCTAATTTGTTAAGTGCTTCAGTTTTTGATTCAGCACTTAAAACCCGAGACTTAGATTGAGACTTTAAAACTTTTACCCTTTGTTCTGCTTCAGTAATAAGCCTACGGGTCTCTCTTACACCTTCTACTGCCTGAGTGCGCGTCTGTCTTGCTGCTAAATCTTTAACGGCCTTATCGCTTGCCGCTATTTGTTGTATCACCTTATTAGCTTCTGGCTGTAAGTAACCCGTTCCTTCACCCGCTGACCACCTGTTGTTTTTCTTTACGGAACCTAGATACTCTTCTGGTGTAAACATTCCGTTTTTCTTTGTTGCACCAACAACAGCATCTCTAACAACTACGTTTTGACCCCAAGCTGTTTTCTGTGCAAGAAAAGTTGCCCGCGACTTATCACTTAACTGAGGCATGACAGCATCGTCTAAAACCTTAACAAGCTCCTTCAAAACCATTTTATTGGCCGCGTCAGCTCCTTCAGTTCCCAAGTCGTTAGCCATTTGAGCAACAGTTGTTCTAAGATTGTTTAAAGTAACACCGTCTATCCAGTTACCTTTAGTAACGTAAGATGTTAAATATTCGTCAATTACATTAGCAGCGTTTACTGGTTTATTTCCAGACAAAGTAGCCAAAAACTCTCTCTCGCTACCAACAGCGGTTCTGACTTTAACCGCGATTTCTTGTGGGTTTATTCTAAACTTCTTATTTTTAAGCATTTCAAAACCACTGTCAGCCCACAGAGCGTTAATCTCCTGTTGTCTTGCGTGCATATTAGGAAGAGAAAAGATATAATCAATAGTCGCTTTAGGCGTACCGGCAGGTATAGCATTTTTCTGAGCCTGTACTCTTAAAGCTGCCTGCGCTGCGTTTGTTGCTGCGTCTGCATCTGCAACAGCGTTAAGTTTTACGTTATCAGCAGCTTCCTTCAATGCTATTTTTCTTTCGTCTTTAGTTAAGTTTTTTTGAGTCTTTACAGCTTCAACTGCTTTGTCAAGAACTACAGCTTCATTTTGTTTAGTTCGTGCTAAAGCTCTGTTGGCGGTGGTAATGCTAGATTCAATAGTGTTTTCCACATTAGCTAGTTCTTGGTCTGCTAGGGTTGTCCATCTTTTTTGCTGCTGTTTAATTAAACTATCAGCGCCAAAAGCGTGCCTGACAATTTTATTGTAGCCATACTCTAGTGCCTTTTCTGTTTTATCTACTGAGTTTTTTAAAGCTGCCATCCCTATAGGGATAAAGTCTCTTCCTTTACCCAGTTGTTGTGCTATTCTGTTTGTTGTAACACCATTGGCCACATAATTAACAACACCCGTAAGAGGGCCGCCTATAAGCACGCTAAGAGCAGCCCCTTTAAGCATAGCGTCACCAAGGTCATCATCTTGGCCTGCAAAGCCTGCGGAAGCAAGCGCACCTGTAGCTGCGAGTGCAGGCACTTCAGCAACCGCTGCTTGCTTGGGAGAAGGCCCAAACTTTTTTAAGTTTTTACCTGCTGCATCACGAGCAACTGAAGCTTCAAAAGCAGTTGCGTTTTTAGGCGCTTGGCTTGCTTGATTAAGCGAGCGTTGTACGCGAGCCTGTTGAACAGCTCTTGTTCCCTGTTGAATACCGGGAACTTTAGTCAGTTGCTTCCCTGCTACACCTAAACCCGCTTTAACGCCTCCATACACCGCACCTCCCGTAGCAATACCCCCTAAGAGATTTAAACCTAAGTTTAAGCCTTGATTTTCGCTTGCCCACGCTTGACGTTCTTCTTCAAGATTAGTCATCATCTCGCGCCTAACATTATTGTAAGAAGACGGTTGAGATGTTGGTAGGTCTAAACCTTCTGGTTGAACTTCTCGGTCTAACAGTGCCTGTGGTAGCTGTACCTCGCTTTCTTCTGGTTGAAGAAAAGTTTGATACATTGCTGCCGAAATACTAGCACCTACCTCGTCTGACCAACCCCAAAAAACACCATCTAATAAAGCACGGCTTGCCATCATGGGGTCTTCTAACCAGTTCTCCTCTGCTGTTGGGTCTTCTCTTAGGGTAGAAAGCTTTATAGGGTCTGTTACCTTTTTATGAGCAGGGCTTACGGGAGCTTTAGTTAGGGGTTTATTGTTCCACTGGGAACGTAAAAATTCTAGTTTTGACTCATCAGTAATTTTAGACATTAAATTACTCCAAGGGCATTAAAGGTAGTTCATAAAAGGTAATACCGTCATAGCTATAAGTATTACCGCCGTCTCCGTCATCGTAAATCATGTGAGCGTACTCAGGTCTTGTCCAATCAATATTGGGTTCCTTGCCTTGGTTTACTCGTATAATGTTGTCTAAGTTTCTTTCTATTGCTTGTAGCGCCGATTCAATCTGAGAAGGAACTAAAGCGTCTAAAGACCTAATGTTGCTTTCAAGAGCTTGGAACTCCATTGCGTTTGTTGCTCCTAATCCGGTAGCGCCTGTACTACTTTGTGCCTTCATTTCAGCTACTGTGTTTAAAGCTTGTTGTGAATTAACACCCTTGATTGCAGCAGCAAGTTCCTTATACGTATTGCCACTTATAGCGGCACCGTACATAGGGCTGGTTGCTTGTAGCTGTAAATTAGCAGCTAAAGGCATCCTTGCTTCTGCTTCTGCTTCTTCAAGAGCTAAACGTACCAAGTCTGCTTGGCCGCCAAGAATGTTACGTTTAGTTACAAGGCTTCTAATGTTGTTTTCTTTTTCCTGTGTCTTTTTGTTTTCATCAGCTAGAATTTGAGCTTCGGTTTGTGTAGACCCTGTGTTTATTACTTCCCCTAAATTCGCAGGGTCTGTTGAAACAACAGAAAAAGTATTATCTTTGGTATTGTGCAGAATTTTAGGCGGGTATACTTTAGGCTTAGCAGCGTTCGCAGCAGCAATAGCAGCATTCGTAGCAGCAGTAGCCGCTTGCGACTCAGTAGCTGTTACTTTTCTGTTCTCCAAAGCTTGCTGGTCATCATATCTTTTTTGCTCCAAGTCTGCTTGAGCGGTACTGGCTAAACGGTCTCTACCCTGTTGAGCAAAAGCAGCCTTTAACTGAGCAGCCTTATTAGGGTCAAGGCGTGTGTATATCTCAAGGATACGGGGTTGGTCTTTAGGGTCGTTAATGTCTAAACCAGCAAGCTCAGACTGTGCTCTCTCAGGAGAAGTCTGGACGTTCACTTCCCTACCAGCAATAGAAGACATTAAGCCTCCTGCTGCTTTACGTGTAGCTTCACTAGATGCCATCCCACGAGCCTGTAACTGCTGCATAGGAGTAAGGCCCACTCGTGGGTCAATAGGCGCTTGAGAGGAGATACCTGTTAATAAACCACTTAAATCTTGTACTTGTGCCATTGTTTGTTCTCCTGTTTACGAATAGTTAGCGTCATCTAATACGTTATAATTACTTAAATCAATACCAGTAGCTACCTCTTGCCAACCCGGAACGTCTTTATACTGTTCGTTATACTTATAATCTGTAGGGTCTAAAAGAGTATCACCGCTACCACTAAGGGCATTGCTAGCCTTACCAAGTAACCAATCAGCTGCACTACCTAGCAATCCACCAGTATAGTTACCACTAGCATCTGCACTGCCTGTAACAGTGGTTAGCAAGTCTTGAGCCTGTTTGCTGCTCAGGTTACCAGCAATAACTTCAGCGTTAATCATCTGAGTCAATGCCTTAGACTTAGCGTCAGCACTAAGCTCTTGACCTGTAATAGCACCTTGAGCAGCCAATGTAGCAGGTTGATAACCCGTTGAGAACATGTCAGAAGCTTGGTTTGAAGGGTTATAACCAGCATCCATTAAGCCCTGAGCCTGTAGGAGTCTACGGTTTTGTTCATCGCCTACTATCCCTCTAGCCATAAGCATGTCACGACCTTCCTGCTCCATACGTGCCTGTGCGTCAGCAAACTGCATACCAGAGCCACCGTAGATACCTGAAGTCATGCCTCCAGTACCCCTACCAAACATCTGCTCTTGGGTCGCTTGCTGCCTACGCATCTCAGCAGGGGCTTGAATGGCCCTCAGTTGGTCGTAGAGGGCTTGCGTCTGTGCGTTAGTGTCACCACCTACCTCACCAAACAAAGTCTCTGCTGAGCCTAAATAGGCGTTCTGACGGCGTAGCTCATCTTCGCTTAGTGTCTGTGTAACACCTCCAGATGGGCCAGCAGTGGACGTAGCTAAGTTACTGGTTACTGTGTAAGGTACAAACGCTGTGCCTGCAATAGCGTCAGTAGCTATTGTTTCAGCACCTGTTACTGCCTGTTTCCCTGCTTCTCTAGCGCTGGTAATGGCATCTTTTGTGTTTAGGTAAGTACCCGCTGTATTCAACAGGCCACTTCCCATGTTAATTAGTTCTTGTGTAGTAGGCATTCTTAGATTCCCCCAATAATAAATGCAAGCAGTTCAGAGTAACGAACCCCTAGTCTAGTTTGTTCTTCACCGTCTTCATTTGTCCACGTAGTGCTGATAAACATAGCGTAGTTCCCTGCGTCAAGACCTTCAGCTTCAAATGCAGCCTGTAAGTCTTGAGCTATAATACCGAAGTGTGTTCGAGCAGCATCACCCTTCTCTTCTACAGAAGACTTCCAACGGAACTTACGTAACAAGCCTTTACAAGCTACAGCTACACGAGTCTCTGCGTCAGTTAGTTCTTCTATGTCTTGCTTCTCATTCCTGTCTGAAGTTTGAATAGTAGCGTTAGTGGCGTAGATGTCATCAAACCTAGCACTAGCGTTACCTAAGTCAATCAAGTTATCTGAGTTTGCGTTGGTGTCTACGTTGTATGGAACTATAAATCTACTGGCTTGGAAGTCAATAAACTGTAACCCAGCGCCTTTATTGCCTATACTAAGATAACTATCTGTGTTAGTAAAGTGTGTGTTTATCTTACCGGCTGTAAGAGTACCATTTTTAAAAGTACTGGCTGTAGCACTGGCAGCACTTGCGGTTGTAATGTCTGCGGCACCTGTTATAGCAATTCCTGTTGAAAAAGTATTGTTGCCTGTAAAAACGTTGTTGCCAGAAAGAGTTACGTCCCCAATATTGGCGTTAGCGTCAACGTAAGCTTTTGTAGCTACGTCCTGAGCATCAGTTGGGTCTCCTGCTCCAGTAATTTTGGAGGTTCCCATCGCTATTGCACCCGACATGGTTCCACCAGCTTTTGGCAAAGCTGCGTCAGCAGTGGTAGTAGTGGTAGTCAACACACCATCTCTTGTAGCTATATCAACACCGTCAAAGGTGCTGTTAGTAGTTATTGCACCCGTCATTGCCCCACCAGACTTAGGTAACGCAGCGTTGGCTGTTGTTGTTACAGCATTAACAGTCGTTGTGTCTGCCTTACTGTTAACGGCTGTAGAGATGTTAGTGAACTCAGTAGTGAACTCCGAGCCTTTAATCTTCTTAGCGGCGTTTCCTGACGCTAAGTCGTCTTTAGCGCCAAAGTTAGTCGTTACATTGTATGTAGCCATTTAGATAAATCTCCCTGATAGAGCGTGTATGTCAATTTTTTGAATAGAAAAAGCATTACCGATGATTGTGGTTTCTAGACCTACAGTTATTTCTACACCAGAACCTGAAGTATTAAGTGAGGGTTCGTTAACAAGAACACCCCCTGTGTACTCTGCTGTGGTGTTGTACTCTGCTTCGTTAAACTCTGCGTCAGTGGCTGTACCAAAAGTAACAGCTTGTTTAGTAAAGTTATTAGAGTAGTCGTAACCCCAGTTAAAAACACAGGTAGTACCTCCTCCACCGATAACACTAACATTCATCTTTTTTAGAAACTTTAAGTTAGTAGGATTACCAAAGTTCTGAGGGTGGCTAAAGTACTTCATCTCATAAGGCTCAGCGCCGTCACTGTATGTGTCGTACTTTACTAGAGCTGGTTGTGTCGTTCCAATCTTACCTAGACCGAATATCAAGTCATCATTAGCAAACACTGTTATAGCTAGAGGTGTTAAGCCTCTCCAAGTAGTAGCTCTAAAAGAACCATCTTCTAAAGGTCTCCTTACATCAAAACAATACACAACGTCTGACTCTGGAAGTGTTAAGATGTAGAACGCGTGTCTAGCACTGTAGGCACTCCTAATCGTATGTCCGTTACCTGAAGCAAATTCGTTGTCAACAAGTTCCATAAGGTCTGTACGTACATTCTTACTAATGTCATTAAGAGGGATAGCCTTCTCTTGAATAAGACGACCAAGAGACATAACACCGCGATTAGATAAGAAAAGAAGGTCGTTACCAGTTGACTGTACAGAATCTCTAGCAATACAGCCAACACCCTCAATGGTGTCGTATAGTCTAATTGTGTCAGCAGTAGTAGAAGATAAAGTACCGCCCTGCGCTCCAACAGCGTCTTGATATAAAATAATAGAACGCTTACCGAAGACAACTAAGTATCCGTTGTGTTCAGCGAGTGCAACTACAGAGTCATACCCTTGAGGCCAGACGTTAGTTAAATCTAAAGTCAACCAAGAGTTACCAGCACCCGCCCAAGTGTCTCCGTCAAGCAAAGCACTACCATAAATCTTGTAGTCTTCGTTTGCAACAGATGTAACCCACAGACGACCAAAGCCAGCCAGCAGTTCGTCTCCTTGTGGGGGATTAGCGCTGCCAGAGTCAGGAACCAATACTAACGCAGACGCGCCAGCTACGTACTTTAAGGGGGCATGTTCAGCTTGAAAGAAGTAGACGTTGTTCTGAAAGGAAGCAGTCTTCCAGTTGTTAGCGGTACAGGAGTAGCCAGAAGGGAAAGGTATCTGAGTAAGAACAGTAGTACCTGTAAAAACCTTACAGTCTCCCATTGAGAAGACAGTTTTTGTTCCGTCATAGGCAATAAACTCTTGGATGTGTTCAATGCCTGAGCTTGTACCTAACACCGCTAAACCGTTAGTAGTTATAGTGCTCCAGCCTTTCCTAGCCCCAATACGGCCTCTCTGGTCAATTACACAGTTCTCTGCAATATCAGCAAAGGCAGCGTTTAGCCCAACAGGAGAGTCTTGTGTATTAAGACCTGCAAAAGCAGGAGCAGAGATTGCAAGATTCTGTAGCTGTTGAGCCATTACACATCCCTCCAGATTAACTCAGTAGGAAACCTTGCAACATCAAAGGCGATAGCGTCAGCCAACGTAGAACGTCCCAACTGTATCATAGCGCCGCTTGTCTGGCCGCCTGTCTCTCCTCTCTCTTCCATTGCAAAGCCCTGTGCAAGCTGAATAACAGCCTGAGTAGGTACGTAGAACACATCAGAATCGTTAGTGTATTCATCTCTACGTTGAACAAGGTTAAAGCGTAAGTACTCTACAGAGTTAGGCTTAGGGTAGACATCTACAATAGCGTTGCCTTCGGCAGTAAAGCCGTTCCAAGTGTACTGAGTAGGAGACCCTTCTACAACAGGCTGAATAAGGTATTGGTTACTCATTTCAAAAGCAGGAATATGCTCCATAAAACAGTTTTTAGTGTCATTCAACACGTTCAAGGTTTTAAAAGAAGAGTTAGCTCCAATTAAGTTGTAAGAAAAAACGTCAGCTTGTGTAGTGACTGTAATAGTGGTTCTTAACGAAGACCAATCCCAAGCATCCTCCACCATACGTTTAGCGTCATTTACAAAAGTTCCTATAAGCTTAGAGTAGGAGTTTTGGTTGACCGTAGTTACCTCTTCTTCTCTCAAGCGTATAAGAACTCTGTTTACAGCTTCTAAGTATGTCATTAAATTATATACCTTTAGTTAAAAGAACTAGAAAAGGGGTTTGACAGTAAGTCTACCATTTCTTCTTTGGGTTGTTGGAATTGTTTTTTACTTAACTTCTTAGCGTCTTGTTCTGTAAGACCTGTAAGCAGGTTACCTACTAAACTAATGCCCTCATCGTGTTCAAACTGAGCTACGTCAAATAAACCACCTGTAGTACGAGTAGGAGACGGAGCACTAGTTACCTGTGGTATGTTTAAGTCTATATCAGGTAAGTCTATATCAGGTAAGTCTAAGTCTGGTAAGTCTAAGTCTGGTAAGTCTAAGTCTGGTAAGTCTATATCTATATCTGGTAAGTCTATATCTCCAATAACCTGTCTAACTGCTGTTTCAGCTGCTGACAGCGCGTCTCCTACTGCTTGACCTGCGTCCTCAGCTACGTCCCCTACCGCTTGACCTACGTCCTCAACTACGTCTCCAACAGGGTTAAGTACTGCATCGTCAAAAGCTGATAAACCTTGTCTAGCTGCTGTGTCTGCCGTTGATAGAACATCTCCAACAGGACGCGTAAGAGGCTGTAGCACTTTATCGTCTACTGCTGACAACAAGCCTCTAGCTTCGGTATCTACGGCTGAGAGAACATCCCCTACTTCTGAAGCAACTGGTTTAATGAGGTTCTTGTTAAGTACAGATAAAACGTCTGTAACTGGTGATACTAAATCAGCTACTTGCTTACCTGCTGTTTTGAAAGCATCCTCAACAGCATCGGGAAGAATAGTTCCTCCTTCCGTTATGTATTTACCTACACCTTTTAGCAAAGCGTCTTCTATATCATCGCCTTTAGCAAGAGATTTTAGAGTCTTACTAATTCCCGCGTTCAAGTCGTCAGCGTTTATATTATTATCACTTGCCCAAGTGTTTAAGGCATCCCCAACACCAAGCTTATCTATGGCTTTTTTAACAACCGCAGGCCCATAAGCACGAGCAATAGCTTCTACAGGGTCTCCTGTAACTACCCCTGTTATTAAAGCTTTTGATGCATTATAACCAAGACCTAAGACACCTGTTCCTGCGGATGCTGCTGCTTGAGCGGCGTTTCCTGCGGCTATAGCATTACCAGTGCCCGCGACATTAACTGCATTCATTGCGTCTGTACCAGCCTGCGCTGCCGTAGCCGCGTCTACAGGTGCCTTTATTATGTTAGCCATCTCCATGCCACCCAGAGCAAGGTTAGCATAGTCTGAAGCGTGGAGAGTCTCACCAGAAGCTAATTTAATAGCAGAAAAAAGTTGCTCTGACGAACTCCCTGTGGCTATTGCTAAACCTATTCTGGCCATAGGCTTTAAAACATTATCACGAGCAGCCACCCATGTAGACTCAGAGTCTGCACTCTCGTAGTTAGTCTGACCTATTGCACGTTTAAAGAGCTGTTCTTCGTTTAACCGTGAGTCTCTGCTAGTACCGCTTAACTCTTGGTCATCAAACAAGATAACTTCTCTAGCGTAGAAACCGCTAGGGTCATCCGCAAACGTAGAAGGAACTTCATAAAGAGTGTCTTCTTTAATAAAGTATTGCTTGGATGGCTCTGCGCCGGGGGCGCTTCGTCTAGCATCGTCTGCATAAAGAAGACCAGCGGCTTGCTCAAGATACGTAGTCTTGTCTATAGTTCCCTGTGAGTATTGTCCTTCTACAAAGTTAAGCTGAGAGTTAATATCAAGATTATCATATACTTTAGAAAACTGTTCGATGTCTGTTGAATACAAATCTGTTAGAGCGTCTCGTTGGCCTTGCTTAAACTCTGCTTCTTTGGGGGTATAAATGTCCCAAAATTTAGTGTTGTCTGTAAACTCTTCGTCAGTAAAAGAATCACGAGATAAGTTAATATCCTGTAAAAGTTGTGGGCGTTGTACGTCCATTGCGTAAGCAGTTGAAGCAGCAGGGTCTAAGTTGGCAATAGTGGTGTCAGTACTGCCTAAGTCGTATCCCAGAGAGGCGTTGATGCGCGCCATTATCGCTGCTGGGTCTTCGGCTGCTAGTCGTTCGTTCATTGCTACTGTGTCTACAAAAGGACGCGCTTGTCCACCGTATAGAGAAAAGTCTAGTTCTACGGGAGCGACAGGCTGCTCAATTGCAAAAGGGTCTACTTCGTTATCAAAGCCACTAGCAAGGGAGACAACTTCTTCTTCCTGTGTGTCTTGAGGAAGCACTAAGGTTTGATAAGGCGCTGGGCTTTTTGTTCTAACATCTAATGCCATTAGTCTACTTCCTCATATCCATTATTTTACTAACTCCACGAATTCCA
>Ga0209603_1005156_pt1 | contig 10583 bp, 8 predicted proteins | sample COGITO_mtgs_1206_FD_184812 | JGI IMG/M metagenome (GOLD analysis project Ga0209603, IMG submission 184812) | Pelagic marine microbial communities from North Sea - COGITO_mtgs_120607 (SPAdes) (version 2) | ecosystem: Environmental > Aquatic > Marine > Epipelagic ... | reverse complement strand
GCCATTGACCGACATAAGGGCACCCTTGTGGCCGTTGTGTTTACTCACAGCCACGGTGACCATCTTGCCGATATCGGGCTGCTCCGAGAAGCAATTGACGCTCCCATTTGGGGCAGTGAATATACTTCACAAAGCGTCCGATGCGACCGTATTCTCGTTGATGGAGATGTACTTCAACTCGGGAACCAGTCTTGGAATGTCCTGATAACCCCTGGCCATCATCCAGGCCATGTTTGTCTTCTTGGAGATGCGGGGCTGATCGCGGGTGATATGGTTGCAGGAATTGGAACCATACTCATTCCCCCTCACACCGGTAACATGAACGAATACATAGCCCAGTTGAAGCGACTAAAAGATGCAAAGCCACATCTCATTTTCCCCAGCCATGGGCCCGTTATCGCTCTGCCGGAGGAAACCATCCAACGCTACATCGACCATAGAATTGCTCGGCACCAACGAGTATTGGCTGCTGTTATCGCTGGAGATTCTGTCGTGGAAGATATCGCAAAAAGGGCCTATGAAGACACGCCAGACGCACACCCTGGTCTTGCAATTGACCAAACATTATCTCATCTGCTCGCTCATCAAGAGGAAGGAAACCTAACTCATAACAACAGGATTTGGTCTGTGAACCAATAAGGAGGAGACACCATGCCGAGAAGAGTCGTAATCAACAAAGCAGGAGGCGTTTCCGCCATTACCGTCCAATCCATGGACATGCCCGAACCCGGAGAGGGTGAAGTCCGAATCAGAGTCGTCTTTGCCGGCATCAACTTCGCTGATTTATTGATGCGAATGGGATTTTACAATCCACGACCGCCCTACCCGTTCACTCCAGGATACGAAGTCAGCGGCTACGTTGATGCCCTAGGCCCTGGAGTCACTTCATTCACCATTGGACAACGCGTCGTGGCTGCAATGCGTAATGGAGGGCAAGCAAGCCACGTGACGTGTGAAGCCTCCAGGGTTCTTGCTCTTCCTGACAAAATATCACTTGAATCTGCTGCTGCAATTCCGGTAATCTATCTCACCGCTCATCATATGCTCCACCATTTGGGTCATATGAAAAAAGACCATTCCGTACTCATCCACGGAGGTGCAGGAGGCGTTGGAATTGCAGCGCTCCAACTGTGCAAGTGGGCTGGAGTTGACAAGGTCTGGGCCACTTCATCCGCACCTAAACACGACGTCATCAAACAGTATGGGGCACGGGCGATTGACCGCCATAACGAAAATTTCGTTGACATTGTTCGAAAGGAAACCGATGGAAGAGGAGTCGATCACGTTCTTGACCCAATCGGAGGAGAGCACCTCAAGCGAAGTCTTTCGGTTGTTGCAGAAGGTGGTCGGTTGTACACCTACGGCCTTTCTGCTGCAGCTCCCACATCAAAACGTTCCCTTCTCAAGGCTCTCTTTGCAATGAGGAAAACGCCTAAATTCGACCCTCTTAGACTGATGACGCGAAATCGTTCAGTGTTTGGCGTCCACATGGGCACATGGAGTGATGAGGCCGTCATGCAAACCCAGCTTAATCGAATTTTAACTGGAATTGAAGACGGTCATCTCAACCCAACCGTCGACAGTATATTTCCCGCAGAGCAGGTTCAAGACGCTCACCAGTACATCCATGACGCCAAGAATATCGGAAAAGTTCTGTTACAATTCTCACCAGATGACGGAGGGGATTGAACTGATGTTCAAGGCAAGAATTCTGCAACATGCAATGCTTGTGTTGCTTGTGCTACCGATCGCAAGTTTGGCGGGATGCACTTCGGAAACCGACAATTGGGTTCGGCTCGGTGCTGATGAATTCGCTGTGGCGATTGATGATGAAGAAGATGCGTTCCTCCTTGACACTCGCACTCAAGATGAGTGGGAGGCAGATGGCCATTTGGAAAACGCGACCCTTATCCCGCACGATGAAATATCGGAACGGACCGATGAGTTGCCCGATGACAAATCCACGACCATTCTTCTGTATTGCCGCAGTGGAAACCGATCCCAAGCCGCTGCTGAAACGCTTCTGGACCTCGGATACACCGACGTTCGCGACCTTGAAACTGGAATCAATGGGTGGAAGAGTGCTGGATACCCCGTCACCTACGGAGCATGAAGAACCTTCAATAAACCTCAACTTCACAAGAACAACAAGGGGGTAGCAGAATGAAGAAAGCAATGTCAGGTTTTGATTTACGAGCGATCGCTCGTGAACTGAACGACCTGGCTGGTGCCTATGTCAAGAAAGCATACATGCCCCACTATGAGCAAGTCGTACTTCGCCTTAATCCGAAAGGAGCAGACCAATCTGACCTCGTCTTGGTACGTGGAGAACGGATATACACCTCTCAACGAGACCGACCGATGCCGATGACTCCACCACCGTTCGCCATGGTCCTCCGAAAGCATCTCCGCAATGCTCGCCTCACCGCTGTGAATCAAGTTGGTTTTGACCGAGTGTTGTCCTTCCATTTTGACACGAAAGGAGGGGAACGTACGCTGTATGTCGAAGTCTTCAGAGACGGGAACATCATCCTAGTAGATGAACATGGAATTATTGTTCAACCCTTAACTCACGCCTCCTATGCTGGAAGGACACTGAAAAAGGGTGTTGAATACGTTGCGCCTCCCGCTGCATTGGACCCTTACTCTTTGGACTTGAAAGCGGTAACATCACTCCTGCAAGAATCAGACCGTGACCTTGTTTCCACACTTGGAGGGAAAGCGAACCTCGGAGGAACACACGCTAACGCCGTTTGTGAACTTGCTCAGCATGAACCAAATATGGAGCCTGCTGAAGCCGATGCTGAAGCAATATACAACGCACTCAACTCCTTGTTAGAAGACCTGGATTCGACGGATAGCGGCCATCTTATCGTTCAACTTAACGAAGGAGATGGAGACAACTGGCTGTCTGGCTACGAGGCTTTGGCTTTGGTTGAACAGCATCAATGGCTTGAGAAGCGGACCAAGGAAGCCACCCCCATCCTCTTGCCAGCTCACAAAGGAAAGCCCGTTGTAAGTTTCCCCTCACTTAGGATGGCTGTCGATGCATGGAAGGGAAACCATGACGCCCATGCATTGCAACGAAGGGAAGAAGAGCGCTTTGAACAGGCCGGACCAGGCCGTGGACAATCAACCGACGCCGACCGTCTAGGTCGGCGAAAGGCCCAGCAAGAAAAAGCGCTATCCGGTTTTGGAGTGAAGATCGAGAAACAGCAACGTCTGGGCCATTTGATTCAAGAACACTGGACTCATGTTGAAAGCCTGCTCAACCAAACCAAAGAAGCCGTCGAAGCCAACGGGTGGGATGCTGTAAAAAAAGCCTCAAAGTCGATCCCTTGGATTACTTCGCTTAATCCTTCAAAGAGGGAAATTAATGTTATTTTACCCGATGAGAACAACGAACCGAAAGGGCCTCAGGTTTTACTTGAACTCGACGGTACGGTCTATCAGAATGCACAACGTTATTTTGATTCTGCGAGAAAGCAAAAAAACAAAACCAGTGGTGCTGTTGAGGCTTTAGAGGAAACTGAGCGCCAACTGAAACGAGCAAAGAAGAAAGAAGAGAAACAGAAAGCAAGTGGTAAACTCAATCGTTTGAAACGTAGCAAACGCATGTGGTTTGAGCAACACCGATGGGGGGCGGTCAGCGGAGGCCACCTCTTGGTTGGGGGCAAGGACGCCAAAGGGAACGACTCCGTTGTCAAAAAGCATCTGTCTGGCTCAGACATGTACCTTCACGCAGACCTTCACGGGGCCCCCTCTTGCAGCCTAAGGGCGACACAGGGATTTGCTCTAGAAGAGCGAAGGCCAACTCATCTACCCGCAGATATACCGGCTTACCGACTGGTTGACAAGCTTGGAGATGAACGCATCAACGAAGAAAAATTGAATCAAGCTGCTATGCTCGCACTTTCTTGGAGCAGAGCGTGGAACAGCGGGGGCTCTCATGGAACGGTCTATAGCGTAAAACCTGCTCAAGTTTCAAAGACTGCACAAACAGGGGAATATGTGGGAAAGGGTGCCTTCATCGTTCGCGGTCAACGCACATGGTACAAGGATTTGAATGTTGAAATCGGTATCGGAATCGTCGCCATCAATGGAGTCCCCCTCATGATAACCGCTGCACCTGATGAAATTCGGTCGATGTGTCCCCGTTATGCGGTTTTAAGACCTGGCCTGACCAAGAAGGAACGAATAGCAAACCAAATCTACAAGGTAACAGGGCTGTCTACCGATGACTTGCTCGGAGTCCTTCCGGGTGCGTGCGAAGTCGTTGAGGAGCACGGAATATTTTCACACCCACGTCCAGTCGGGGAGGAAGAATGATGGATGAGAATACACGCTCCAGTGCAGAGATGTGGGACCGTAGATTTGGCTTGGACGCGTTCGCATACGGCAAAGAGCCAAACGTATGGCTCAAGAATAGAATCGATTTGATGGAACCGGAATCGAACTCCAGGGCGCTGTTTCCTGCCGATGGCGAAGGAAGAAACGCAGTATGGGCTGCTCGAAAGGGGTGGGCCGCAGAGGTCTTTGACCTCTCCGAAGAAGGGGAAAAGAAGTGCATGCAACTCGCTAAAGAATTTGATGTCACTGTAGAATATCATGTTGATGACTTGGTGCTACGTCCATTTGAGAGCGAAGATTATGACCTCATTGCTTGCTCTTGGTTTCATACACCCACTCCGATTCGTGAACGGCATATGCCCCGTATGCTTCACGCACTGAAATCCGGTGGGCGCTTCGTCATGGAAGGCTATCATCAAAGCCAACTTCCTTTGTCCAGCGGGGGGCCAAAATCGTTAGATCTGCTGTTTGACCTCGATACTGTTCTTGCTGAGCTAACCGGCCAACATGCCCCTGAAATGAAAATTGTTCATGCGTCGGTTGAAACCACGGTGCTCAATGAGTCCGATTTGCATCGTGGAAAAGCAAGGGTTGTTCGGTTGGATTTAATGAAAGTTTAGTCGCTTTGCAGGCATCAAAATGAAGTAGAAGTAGAATTAGGACTTCAACATGCGGCTCATATGGCTCGTTTTCTTTTGATGACATCAAGCCTTGCATCACCTTTGGTTGACAATTCAGCCGCACAGAATGTAGTGGCCGCAGTAGAACTAAGCTGCACTGCACCATACTCGAGCGGGAGCGTGGAACTCGAAGTCCATCCCGGAGCAGCATTGACTGGATATGCAGATTGTACGGTGAGCAATCCTTCGGCTCACACTGAGAAAATCGCAATTGAGGTCACCGCAGATGGATTGGCAACCGCTGCGCCTGGCTCAATCTACCTTGCTGCCGGTGATGAGTCGGACTTCCAAGTTACCATAAGGGCTGATGGTCAAATGGCCGTACAGTCAAAGTCAATTACCATCACGGCTACTGTTCAAGAGACAAGTGGTCTGCCGCCCCCCAATGTCGCTGAGAGTTCTGTAAACATGATGGCAGCCATCATGCAGTATGCTGGACTTAACCTCGAAATGAAAAATCCTATTGTGTCAATTGAGGCGGGTTCGATTGAAAGTTTAGAGTATAAAGTCTACAACCAAGGCAATGGCTTAGACCAATTCACCATTTCTACAAACGGTGACATTGTCGATGGAATGCGTGCATTTTCCCTCCCATTCACAGGGATAGAAGTCGAAGCTTACGGGCCTCCAGCAATCTTTAGAATCACAGTAAACACGCCAGCAGACGGTTCCGATTGGCCGTTAAACGCAGATGGGATCCACACTCTGACGGTAGATGTTGATGTGATTATCAAGAGTCAATTCAGCTGCGAATACACCAGTGAATGCATGTCGGTGAGTTTGACTCAAAAGGTTATTTTCTTTCAAAACCAAACGCTAGAAGAACAGGCTGAAGCAAATGATTTAGCGAGTTCTTCCGAGCAACAAATGTTGATTTATGGGGGGACAGGAGCAACGTTACTTCTTTTGCTGTTCGTGTTCTTTGCAATGAGAAAAAGACAATCTTGAGTGTAGAACGACCTAGGTCCAATACTTTTGAATCAAATCAACGAAGTCTAGCAGACGAGAACGAGACGTTGTTCATGAAAGGACTGCTGTCCTTAGATGAGGCTCACTTCTTTCGCTTAAATGAACGTGGAGGAGAGCCTCTGCGTCGGGCAAAGTTCGCTCTTGAAGGGCGTGGGCCGGAACGTGGACGTGGGGGGGGTGCTCTTTTGCCCTTGTGTTCCTTGTTCTCTCCACTGTCGTCACTTCGAGAATTGTTCTCTCGCTTTGGAGCTGAGCGCCCATGGTATCCACTGTCTTCACGAGGTTCACCACGGCGCCCACCGTCACGGCCTCCTCGGTTCTCTCGCCGGTCGTTGCCTCCCTGGTTGTAGCCTCGGCCACCGTCTCGGCCACCGTCCCGGCCACCTTGGCGTTCGCCACGAGAATCACTTCGGTCATTTCCACGCTGATTGTCGTTGCGTTGGTTGCCACCTTGGCGGTCATCACGATTATCTCGGCGGTCATTTCTCGACCCACCATCGTTTTCACGGTCATTGCCTCTGCGATATCCACCGTCACGTTGGTTGCGTTCATTGCGATTGTAATCAGGCCTTCCACCGTCTCGGCGTCCGTAGCCACCGCCACCTCCACCGTCTCGGCGTCCACCATCTCGGCGTCCGTAGCCACCGCCACCGCCACCGTCTCTGCGACCACCGTCTCGTCGACCACCATCTCGGCGTCCGTAGCCACCGCCACCGCCACCGTCTCGGCGTCCACCATCTCGGCGTCCACCATCTCGGCGTCCGTAGCCACCGCCACCTCCACCATCTCGGCGACCACCGTCTCGACGACCACCATCTCGGCGTCCACGAGAACGTGGCTCGGCAGGAATGTATTCCACTTCAAAGGTTGGGAGGGAGCCAAAATCGGGAGGAGTAAAATCAACATTCACACCTACATTTTTCTGGAGACGATGGTACATCTTCTTCTGAGGCCGTTGGACAAGAGACACAACGACTCCGCTTGCTCCACCCCGGGCTGTACGACCGCTACGATGCTTGTACGCCTTACCGTTTTCTGGAGGGTCGTAATGAATCACACAGTTGACGCCTTCAACATCCAGACCTCGTGCAGCAACGTCAGTAGCAACAAGAGCCATGCATTCTCCATGCTTGAAAGCCTGCATAGCGCGGTCGCGTTGTCGTTGGGACAAACCACCGTGCAGTCCCCGAACACCGAGGCCGTCATCGAGCAATTCGTCGTTCACCCGCTCAACACCAAGTCGGGTGCGGCAGAATATTATCGTTCGGCCACAATTACGAATCAATTCAGCCGAAATTGGAGATTTTTTAGAATGAGGCATGAGCCAAAAATGATGTTCCATATCTGTAATGGAAACTTCTTCTGCACCAACCTCAAGGCGGACCGGTTCTCGTTGGTAACGCTTGATCAAATCCCCAACTTCGTCATCGAGTGTGGCACTGAAAAGGACGGTTTGTCGGTCCGGTAGGCATCGGTCGAGGATATCACAAACGGGTTCCATGAATCCCATATCGGCCATTCTATCGGCTTCGTCAATGACAACGACTTCAACATCTTTGAGAACGACTGCACCTCGCTCCATCAAATCAAGTAGACGGCCCGGGCAAGCGACGACAACATCCAATCCACGCTCAAGAGCACGGTACTGATTCTTGTATGAAACACCACCATAGATGGTCCCCACAGTTCGGTCAATGACACGAGCAAGAGGCTTTAGAACGCCATAAATTTGTTCAGCTAACTCTCGAGTTGGAGTTAGAATGAGGGCACGTGGACGGTTTGGTTCAGCATAGGATACCTTTTCCAGCATAGGGAGTCCAAACGCAAGGGTTTTTCCCGAACCAGTAGGGGCTCTGCATGAAACATCTTTTCCTTCCATTGCAGGAGGGATAGATTCTACTTGAACTTCGAACGGCTCGTTAATACCTTGCGAAGACAATACTTCCGCAAGTGCATCGCTTATGCCGAGGTCTTGAAAGGAACCCATTGGTACACCCAATGTGAAGCCCCCGCCGCTCCCTATTTAGCATGAACCGTTCAAAGCAGGAAAAATCGGGCCTTGGATTCAAACCTTGCGGGTCACATACATAGCCACGGCATTGCCGCCGCCAAGGCAAAGAGTTACGATGCCTGAAGCCGCTTCAATGCGTCGCATGACCCCTAATAGGGTGATGAGACAACGCGTTCCACTCGCACCCAAAGGGTGGCCTAAACTGACTGCACCACCGTGAAGATTGAACCGATCATCTGGGATTCCTACTTCCTGAGCCACAGCACACGATGCTGAGGCGAACGCTTCGTTATGCTCGTATACATCCACATCCATCACTTCGAGTTCATTTCTCTCGAGCAGCATCTTCACTGCGGGAATGGGTGCGCTCATGACACGCGCCGGCTCAACACCGGATGTGCAATAGTCTCGGATGTAAGCAATGATTTCCCATCCTTGTTCCAGTGCAAAGGATTCTTCTGCGACCAAAATCGCACTCGCTCCGTCGTTTAGGGTACTTGCATTCCCAGCAGTCACCATGCCTTCTCGGTCAAATGCTGGGCGCAATTTACCAAGAGAATCAAGGGTTGTTTGGCCGCGAACTCCCTCGTCTGAAGTGAACGAAAGGGGGTCTGCTCTTCGTTGTGGGACTTCGATTGAGAACGTCTCCCAATCAAACCAGCCTTGTTCCCAGGCATTGGCTGCCCGTTGTTGACTGCGTAGTGCAAATTGATCGGCATCGTCGCGACTGATGTTGCATTCCTTCGCAACCGTTTCACCGGTGAGTCCCATGTGAACGTCGTTGTAAACATCCCAGAGACCGTCATGAATCATTGAATCAATCAGTGTAGAGGAACCCATTTTTGCTCCTTTTCGCTGACCCATGAGCAGTTGAGGGGCATTGCTCATGCTTTCCATGCCACCTGCAACGATGGCTTTGTATTCTCCTGCACGAATGCTGTTTGCAGCCATCATCGCTGCCTTAAGAGAAGAACCGCATACTTTGTTGATGGTTGTACACGGAATTGAAACCGGGAGCCCAGCACCTAAAGCAACTTGCCGTGCTGGATTTTGCCCCGCTCCGGCTTGGAGTACTTGGCCAAAGAGAACTTCATCGATCACACCGGACTGAGGGTCAATGTTGACACGATTCAACAGTTCCTTAACCGAAAAGATACCAAGTTCAACCGCTGTGAACGAGGATAACGAGCCGAGGAATTTTCCAATGGGTGTGCGGGCAACGCCGCAAATAACTGCTTGTGGCTGGGACATGATTCTTCCAGCCACTGAAACGCTTTGAAGGTGCGCGTTCGCCAACTTGGCGGGTGAGAAGGCTTGATGAAGCGAACCCGCTGGGAGATGCATGGCCAAATTCAAGACCAACTTGGAACTTTCAAGAAAAGCAGATGAAATGAGAGACGTCGAAGTGCAACTGGATTTCACCCCTAATGCCCTTGCGTCGGTCCTTTACCGACAAGGCGACACCGTTGTCTTGGCTTGCTGTACAAAAGAATCTAAACTTCCACGTTGGTTTCCACGAGACGCAACAAAGGGCTGGGTTCATGCAGAATACTCACTCCTCCCAGGTTCTACCGATTCCAGGTTCCGTCGCGAACGAAACGGAGCAAAGGGTCGCACGCAGGAAATTGAGCGCCTTATTGCTCGATCGCTCCGCGCAGCAGTCGACCTGGAAGCCCTTGGACCTGTGGCGTTGAACATCGATTGTGATGTGCTGAATGCAGACGGGGGCACCCGATGCGCCTCCATTACTGCGGCCAACATCGCCCTTCGTTTGGCTGTCCGTCGCTTGATTGCGAGCGGCGATTGCTTGCCTTCCGACCTCCGGCCAACCTTCGAACAACGCAAAGAGGGCTGGACTGCTCCATCGCTCTCTGCGGTTGAACAGAAGAATCACGAGATGGACGTTATACCTCACGACCTTGCCGCTGTTTCAGTGGGATTGATTGATGGTGATGTCTATCTTGACCTGGATTATATCCTTGATTCAAATGCAGATGTCGACATGAACGTGATCAAGACAAGCGACGGTAAATACGTTGAAATTCAAGGCACTGGAGAGGAATCCACCTTCTCCGCCGAGGAACTAAGCGCTCTTTTGGCGCAAGCCGACGGTGGAATGGCGACGCTGTTCAAGATGCAAACCGATGTACTGAACAAAGCCGTTTGAGAGACAAGAGCGACTTCTTTTGAACGGGCCAGTGAAGCCGCTGCATCGGAAGGCTTGATATGGCGAGGGCACTCGCAAAGAATGAACGGGTTAGTAGCTTAGTTGGGAGAGCGCGGCACTGAAGATGCCGAGGTCGCTGGTTCAAGTCCGGCCTAACCCACCAACATTCATTGCCTTGAGGGTTGTCATGGACTACGAAAACGAGGACAAAGGCTTCCATTCCGCCCAGGAACGGGTGGGTGCCGCCCTATCTGGCGTGTTCCTTTTTTTCTTTGGATTTCCGTTTACATTGGTCCCGTTCATGATATTGCCTGAGGTTTATGGGGAAAGCATGATGTTGAATATCTTCGTATTATGCTTCTCATTGCCGTTTCTATGTGCTGGCCTTCTCGTCCAGACCGCAGGA
>Ga0209603_1005155_pt1 | contig 10584 bp, 10 predicted proteins | sample COGITO_mtgs_1206_FD_184812 | JGI IMG/M metagenome (GOLD analysis project Ga0209603, IMG submission 184812) | Pelagic marine microbial communities from North Sea - COGITO_mtgs_120607 (SPAdes) (version 2) | ecosystem: Environmental > Aquatic > Marine > Epipelagic ... | reverse complement strand
GGGGGGGGGGGGGGGGGGGTTTGTTTACGTGAGCGGGTGTCTAAAAATAAAATTTTTTATGGCCCAGCTTTAGGTAGGGGTTGCTTTTTAAAGATCTTAGTTTTTTAAAACGTACCGCTGATTCTAAAAAGGGTAGCTTTATAAACAAGACGCTATTTTGATTAAAAAAATTTTTAAAAAAACGCTTTCCTACAAAAAAACTAAACTTTTTAAAAAACAGGGCTAAATGGTGGAAACGAATAGCTTATAGCAGGACCAAAAAAACTTTTTTGTTTTGATTATATTTGTAAAATTAGTTCTTTTACGTATAAACTTTTTGGGTAAGAGTTGCAAGTTTCTAACCAAAAAATGTTTATTAAACACAAAGGCGTAAACTACCCAGTAAGGTAGGTAATTTCTTAAGCTTGTGGTAAGCAGAACTGCTGGCGTTTGATGCAAGTTTGCCGGTTTTGTGAACACCAAGTTGCTTTCTTTTAAAAAATTATGCAGAGTTAAACTTGTTTTATTAGGGGTGCTAGGAATCGAACCTAGTCCTTTGGGTTTGAAGCCCGTTGTGCTAACCATTAACACTACACCCCTAAGAACTGGTTGTGCGGTTTGTTTTGTTAAAAATTTCTTAAAACGCCGCCCCTACCCTTACCACCGTGTTTATGATCAACTGAGTTTTTTGCGACCCCCCGCACAGATATCCGTTTTTTTTTAAAAAAAAAAGTCGAAGACTTTTTCCCCAAAAGTGCGGTGTGTTTTTTTGAAAAATTGGCGGCAATAAACGAGCCCACTCTTCTAAGCAGGCTACCGGAGGGTAGCCTAACGCCGGAGCTTGTTTTTTTACCAAAGGTGTTAGTACCTGTGGCGTAAGTTTTAGACAAAAAAAACATGTTACAGAATAGGCTACCTGGGTTGGAAATCAGGGACAGGCTTCCACGTGATTGCTCTTGAGGTAGTCCGACAGGTAAGATTCTACGCTTTAAGGATAGGGTGTAATTGTGTACAATATATATGAGTTGGGGGTACTCCACAGACCTTGGAGTCAGGCTGCCTTTCCTTGCGGTCCTTTTAAAGGGCCTAAACCGTTGGGACGTTTCATGAGGCTTAGACAAAAAGTTTAAAGAAGAACAGAAATAGGGCCAGATAAAAGAAGGTATTCGAAAAAGCTAAATATTTCAAAGTAGGGTTTGGTATAAATCCGGTATCGAAGTTAAGCGCTCCGGGCATTAGATTCATGTAGTTGTAGTCAAAAAAGGCGAAAAAGTTAGACTCCAGTAAAAGGATATAAAGAAATAAGTAAAAAGCTGGTGTGTTTCACGTCTTTAGTAGGTAGTTCTTTTCCCTTAAAACGAAAAAAGGCTTAGAATAGTAAAACAAACTGTAGTAGGTTTTTAAAAAGCTTAAACGGTCTCCGAAAAATATTTTAAAAAAAAGGCGGCTAATGTAAAAGTAATTAAAAACACTCGAAAGCATTAAGAAAAAGTAAGCGGTATCTGTTATGAAAGTGTGCTGAGGCCCTTTAACTATTATCGCGTCTTTCATATAAGGTAGAAAAAAGACCGGCAGGCTCGACAGTAGGGCTAAGCCCCAAACGGATAAAACTAAAATATTTGAGTTGATAAATAAGCCTCCCATTTTACGTAAGTCACGTACACCGCCGGTCATGTCAATTATGTAACCGAAGAGTATAAAAATAAAAACTTTAGTTGACGCGTGGGTCAGCATATACAAGTAACCTAGCTTAGCGCTAGATGTGACCGCAAGGCCTAGCATAAGGCTGACGTGGCTTCCAGTAGAGTACGCCAGAATGCGCTTTATATCGTAGTTATAAAAGGCCGAAAAGGATAAGAGGCCAACTGTTACAGAGGATCAAAATAGGATAAATACGCTAATCTCCGACTGAAAAATAATTAGCTCAGGGGTTTTAAAAAAAAGTACTACACCGGAGCAAATTAGGGTTGCGGAGTGTATTAAAGCCGATGCGGGTAGTGGTGCTTCCATAGCCTCCAACAGCCAGATGTGGAACCCGTACTGGGCGGACTTAGAAAGGATAACTATTGTCAAACAGAAAGACAACAGAAATTTTAAACTAAAGGTTCCAAAAATGGTAATGTCGTAAACGGTTAGGTAAGGCAATAACGACTGCACGGTACCGACGTGGTCCACCTTAAAAAAGTTTATAACAAGGCCCACAAGTATAAAAAAGAAAAAGTCGCCTATGCGGTTGTAAAACAAGACCTTAACTCCGCTCTTAAAAGTGGCTACTTTGGTATGCCAAAACGCAACAAGTAGAAAGGAGAACAGCCCCACGCCTTCCCATGCAATGAAAATAAAGACGAAACTTGTAGAATTGATCATGAGAAGCATAGAAAAAACAAAAAGACCTAGCAGAATTGAAAACCTGCCAAGCTCGGGGTCTTTTTTAAAGTAGGTGTAGCTATAAAAGTGTATGATAATTGTTAAAAAAAGGAGAAGGGTGGAAAAATCGCTGACCAGAGGGTTGAACTCAATAGAATAACCAATGACAGATTTAGTGGGCCCCTGAGCTCATGTAAATACCGTGGTATCTGTACTTAAAAAATAAAAAAGCCTACTGGTGGCTAGGGCAAAGAAAGTAAAAAAATAAAGGGTAGAGAAAAAGTAGAAAAGGTACGCCGAGGTATATAAAAAGAAGAAAGACCCGATTATGACCATAGCCAGAAAATAAATAGGTAGGATGTTATAGATTGTTAAATAAAACAAACGTGCTTTTTTAAGGGGTCTGCTTGGTTAGCAATTAGGCGAACAATACTTTAAGTGTTAAAGGGAACGTGCCGAAAAAGAAAGACACGCCTAGTAAAAAAAAAGAAAGAAGAACTTCGTCGTAAGAGAGATCTTTAAGAGCTACGGTGGAAAATTTTGTCGAGACACCATACAAAATTTTTAAAAAGAAAAAAAGGATGTAAAGGTGCTCGATAACAAAAAGAAAAAAGAACAGGAAAAAGGAGGTTCCTGCAAAAGAAGGCAATGTGGTAGACAGAAAGTAGACATCCAAGAAAAAGCCAAGAAAGCCTGGAAAGTTTATTTGGTTAACTATAAACAGGACTAAATTCACGGATAGAACCGGTAAAAAGTAATAGAGTCCTGACAAAAAGAAGAACTCTCTTGTGTTAAAGCGTACTAGTATTTGGTCAGCAAAAAAAAATAAAATAGAGGCTGTCAAAAGGTGATTAAACAGTCCCAATTTTAAAGTGTCGCCCGACTCGTTTGCCATGGAAAAGATTATAAAGCAGATTAGGTTCATTTGAACCGTCGTAGAAAAAGCTATAACCACCTTCGAGTCTATCTGGATTAGCATCTTAAGTGTGGAGTCGATTACACCAATGACCGCTAAGTAATAAAAAAGTGTAAAATTCAATTTGAGCGGGCTTAAGTATATGAATTTAAGGATGCCGTACACCGACAATTTAACTAAAACCCCACTCAGAAAAATAGATAGGTTTGATGGCCCCTCTGCGTGCGCTCTAGATATTCAAAAGTGGAAAGGTCAGAGAGGTACTTTAACCAAAAAGCCTAAGGTTATAAAAAAGAGTCCCCAAAAAGAGAAAGAGGTTTCTAAAAAAAAAACGGCATTTGGCATAAAATCTTCCTGGAAAAAAAAAAGAATAAAACCTAAAAAGATGAAAAATGAACCTACAAGCGCCCAAATAAGAATAAAAAAAGACGCCTGAATTTTTCTGTAGTAGTGGCCGTAGTATTTTAAGATAAAAAAAACGGGTATAACTAAGAGCTCGTAAAAAAAAAGAAGTAGAAAATAGCTATTTGTAAACAAAAAGCAGATTGCATCTAAAAAAACAACAAAAAATAATAAAAAATGCAAGGATTTGTCGCCGAATCTTTCTACGGGGCTTACATAAAAAACAGGGGTGATTGCTGTAAATACTATAAAGATAAATATGTAATTAATCGGGTTTACAAGACCTGCCTCAAAAACATTATAGTTGGTTTGTTTTTCAATCAAAGTGTAGTCATAGTAAAAATTAGACAGTTTTGTATTGGATTAAGTGGGGGGGGGGGGTTTATTTCTTGGCAAGTGCGCCGGGTCTTAATAGCACAAATAAAAGCAACTCGGTAACTTTGTGATTAGGAAAAAATTAAATAAAGGGTTTGTTGTAGAAAAATGATGAGTAGTAGCACACTGGTCGGGGCTAAAACTAAACCCCAAACGGGGATTTTAACTTTGCATTTGCCATTAGACCGTTTAGTATACATCTCGAAGCTGTCTATAAAGGCGTAGGCTAACGCCAGAAAAGCGACGTGTAAAACTTCGGGGATACGGTTGTTTGGAAAAAAATAAAGTGTTCAGGTGGGTGTGCTCATACGAGCAATAAAGTTTAGTCACATAAAAAAAAAAAATTCTTTTATTTGATCAGACTCTCACCGTAAATGGAACTCAAAATTTTTAGATTGGTAGGCCCCTAAAAGCTCAAGGGCGGCCGAAAAAATGACACAGCCGCATCACAGTTTGTAGAAGCTAACCATAAATTCAATTTTTTTAATTGGGCAAAGTCTCAAAATTTTTTTGTAAGCCGCTATCTGCTTCTTGTCAAAAAGTGCTTCCAGTACGTAAGGTTTAGACAGGTCTTTAATATCCTTGGCTATACTTAGCGCGGGGAAGTGTATGTCTCAGAAGATGCCCCTACGCTCTCAAAAAAAAAACAAAAACCCCTTACAGAGTGCTAAAGCGAATCAAAGGATAAGAAGACGTTCGGTTTCGTAGAAATTACTCAAAAAAAGTAAAGACCGGGAAGGTCAAGTTGGCTTAAGTAAGCCGGTTAGTTTTTGTATTGCTTTTGTATATAGAAAATTTGTAGATCTGGATTAAATTGGGGTTGGCTAAGAAAAAAAAGAAAAAGGCTAGCTGACTTTTGTGCTTGTGCCTTAAATCGGACAGCAGGTAGCTCAGCCCCATAAGTGTGCGTAAGACATGTTTAAAAAGGCTCAAGCTTTGCTTGAAAGAAAGCACGGCAACTGTAGGCGTGAGCTTAGCCAGGGCGGCTATTGGGTTCTTTAACTTTTTAGTCCCTAAGGGTGGTTGGGGCTTTAGGACTCACGTATTTGTGAAAACTAATTTGGACAGTGCTAAAGATCTAGTAGAGTCTGCTTGTATAAAAAAAAAAAGTAACCTAAAAATGGTATTAAAAAAGCTCCTCTTCTTGCTGGGTTGCGGTTGCTTAAGTGCGCTAATAATGTAAAAGGCTTCTGTTTTTTTTGCGGCTCCTGGGCGGATGGAGTTTAGGCAAGTGTAATGCTTTAGAGAGCTAACCTGTACTTACGGGATAGTTTTTTTTGGCGGTAGTTTATAACTAAAAATCCTAATTTGGAAAAGCTTTTTGTGGCTTTTTTGGAAAACACATAGCCGTAATTTTGCGCAGAGCTTACAGCGCTACCATCTTTTTTGGGGCTGTAGCTTTTCGTGGAAATGGTTGTAACCGGACTTGTTTTTTTTTTTGAAAGTTTGGTTGGGGTGACCGCTCTATAGACAGTGCCCTGCTTAAGTACCCGAGTTTTTTGTGTCTTTTTAAAGATACTAAAAATTTTAACTAGGGCAGTCGTCCTGATCTGTTTATGCCTAACTGCTAGTTTCATAGAAAAAAAAGCCTGTAATACGTGAGGTTGTTGCCCTTAAAAAATAAAACCCGCTCCTTAAAATTATTAACTGTAACGAAGATGTTTGAGTCTTTCGACGACAATTTGTATGGGTTTGAAAAAACGCTTACGAAATTTTTAAAGCTGTCCGCCCGCCTAATTACTCTTACCAAGCGAAAGAAAACTTAAATTAGACGATACTGTCGACCAAAAACCCTTACGGCCCCTATAACCCTTATTGGTCAGCCCCGACCTCACTTGATTAAAGTTAACGGCTGCTATACTAACGGAGTGTGTGCTTTTTTGCTTGAGTAAAAGTAAGCTGACGATATTAAAGCAAACTAAAACTAGGGTAAAAAATATGAATAAAAACATTAAAGGGTTAAAGACATATATTATCAGGAAGAAAAAAAAAAACTCATTGGTTTCTGTTGTTTGAAAAAAGTTTAAGATAAAGATGGGTAAAAGTGCACTAAGTAAGTGGAGGCTGCCGGGGGTGTTGGGGAAAAGTCAGACGAAAGAAAGTGCTACAAAAGACGAGCTTGTTTTTTTTTTTTCTGATTTTGCTTTCTGGTCCTCAAATGCAACAAAAAAGGATCAAAAAACTACCACGAGCGTACTATACAGAATCAAAAGGATCAAAAAACTTAGCGTAAACCCTAACCAGCCCACTAGGCTAATTGTGCCGAAAAGAAGGCCGACGGAAAAAAAGTAGAGGTACTGTTTAAAGAGAAAGCTCATACAAAAACAAATATAATAAAATAATAAAAAAAAAAAAAGATCTACAAAGCACCAGGAGGAGCTCATTGTTTTAAAAAAAATAAAATAAGACAGGTTTTTTATTTGCTAGAAGAGTATATTGAGTAAAATGGCATGGATAAGTAAAAAAATAACGTAAATAACCAGTTCGTGTCAAGTAAAGCTCGCGACTTGGTCGAACCTAAGCCTAAGCATGTTTAACCGCAACCAAACAACAAAAAATCAGATTAGCGTAAGCTTAAACACGTAAATCAGCGAAACTACTCCGATGCTAGAGCAAAATCAAAAAGAGACGTAGTTAGAAAAGATTTCGACCCGCCAATGCAGCAAAGATAACGAGTAAAAAAAATCAGAAAAATAAAACAAATTAACAAGTTACTGACGCAGTTTAAGCTTTTTAGCTGTTTGCCTACGGGATAGTTTTATAGCAAGCTCGAGGTTAATAGAAGTAAACATGATCTCGTAAACGCAAATACTTGTAAGCGCGTGGTCTAAAAATTTAACATGCCACCAAGCACCCTTAGACCTATTAAAAAAGATTAAAAATACAGTAGTAAAAAAAAAACCTAAGCCTATGTTTAGGGAGCTGTGCTCGGCGGTGTCGGCACTTTTCATACATTGCATGTCTTTAACCAAAGGTAGCAATCCAAGAAACAAAAAAAGGACAAGTGCCCGTAAGAGGCCTCCAGAAAGAGAGGGTGCGCTGGCTAAAGAAAAGTAGAAAATTCAAAAGTACCACTCCGGTTCGATGCTAGTTGGTAGGTTGTTCCAGTTAGTAGCGCCCCCGTAATAAAATTTATAGAGGCTCAAATAAGTGCTACCTCAACTTGCAGATTTTCGGTAAATCAAAAAGAAAAAGATAAAAAAATATATATAAAGTAAGTAGAGCTCCTTAACGATCTCGTCAGGCATCCAATTAGGTCTTTCGTTCGTGGGCCAGGACATGTACTTATTTACGGAACTTCCCCCAAAGTGAACTAGCCTAATATGGTACATAAGAAAACCGGCCCCTGCAACAGAAAGAAGTATGTGCGCTATTAGCGTACGTGCTAAAATAGAATAAGGTATTTTCTCGCCTCCTAAAAGTAGAAAAACTGCTCAGCCGCCTAAATAAGTATCTACTATAGTTTGAACCATCGTGTAGAGTGTTGGGCTGAGTACAGTTCAAGGTAAGATACATCCCATATAGGAAATGCCAAACATCATCATTAATATACCCATACCGGACTTCCACATCCCCGCACGCGAGCCATAATAGGCGTTAGCCTGTATAGCTTTTGCCATGTGGAAGAAAACACTAGCAAAACCAACCGCGACTAACATTTTGTGTGACCTTACCAAGATGTCGCCTATTTGTGTATTATACTTCATGAAGAGTAGGCTGGCCTTGACCTCGGTTATATAGGTAGAGTACCAAAGACACATTAGCTCGCCGGAAACTCCCATCATGAGTGCGACCAACATTAAAAGAGTAGCTACCCCGTTGACCCATTTAAAAGTGAACGCGCCGGTAAAAAAAAGAACCCTGTCTACGAAAAATTTGAAATTAAACAAAAGTTTTTGGGTTGCCGAAGCAATTCGTCTTAGATTTAGTTGAAGTTGAATCAACGGTTAAAGGATAATGAGTCCCTGAGCCCCTTCCCGGTAAATCTAGGGGGTTTACCTGCTTTAGGAGCGTAAACCGGGCCTCTGCCCCACATGGGTGGATTTGTGGCATTGTGGGCTAATTGGCTCTTAGCTTTAAATTTGCCGTGTCCGCGAAAGTGCCGGTTTTCTTGAGGATAAACGTGTTTAGTTGTTAAAAGAATCTAATGAGCTTGTCCAAAAAAAGGTTTCGCCTGTCTCTGCGGGTAAAGGGGCCGAGTACTTTACCGTAACGTGGGAAAAAAAAAATATGCTGGGTAAACTTACAGCGTAACCTAAAAGAGTTGTTTCAAAAAAAGTGAAAATACGGTGTTAGAAGCTGGTTGCCTTTTTTTAAAGGGTCTTTGTGGTAAGGTACTAAGTTAGAAACTATTTGTTGGGACTTAAACCTTGTTTTTTGGAGCGGCTTGAGTTGAGAAGAGCTTAAATATTTGAAAATGGTATTAAAAAAAAATTTAAAATAGTTAATTTTTTTTTTGTAGAATGAGATGTTGGTTGCTGCGGCTTTAAAAATACCAGAGTATTTAAAGAAGAAGAAGAAGTGAAAAAAAAAAATTAACTTCGGCTAGTTACAACTAAACGTACTGCCTTTGTACCGAATTGTCTAAAACATAATTAACCGCTTTTGTGCCTACGCTTTCACTTAAGCTAGACTTTTGTGAGTTGTCCACACTTTGTACAAAAACTCTAAAAAGTGTTTGTACGATAATAAGAACACTCTCAACTACCTCGCCGACCATTAGCAGCATCCTATCGTACAAGTCCCCATAGTCTCCGGTAAAGACTTTAAAATTTAAATATTTATAGTACGCGTACGTTGTTTGGTAAGAGGACCTTACGTCGTACTTCAGACCGCAGCTTCTGGCAATAACCCCGGAGATGCTGGCGTTCTTTACGAAATTTTTTGACATAGAACCGATACCCATAAACCTAAGCTTAAGTACCCTAAAAAACAGCAGTGGTTGGAAAAAATTTTTAAAAAAAAATAAGAAATAATTGAAGTAGGAAAACATATTATCGATTAGGTAACTGTTAAAATAAGAAAATCGGGTCTCAAATGGTCGGTAAAGCGCTGCGTGCAGCCTTGCACCAGATACGGCTTCATAAAATCCCATCAGATGCTCCCGTCACTCTAAAAAGAAGAAGAAGATAAAAAAGTTACCTGTGTCGAAGGTTAGGATCGATATATGCATTAGGTGGTTTTTTATGCGTGTGATCTCGTCGAAAACCGTTCGTATTTTTAAAAACGCTGCGGAAGACACCTGGTAGTCGACAAGACCTTCGATACCCAAAACGTGTGCGTGTTCGCTAGTAAGGGTCGACACGTAGTCTAGCCTATCCATATAGGGTGTTCCCATGTAAAAGGGTCTGGTCTCAAAGAGTTTTTCTGTACCCCTGTGCAAAAGTCCTATGTATAAAACAGAGTTACGTATGGTCTCCCCCAGCATTTCTAATGTGAATTTTATAAGCCCGTGGGAACCGGGGTGCTGTGGTCCAAATTGGACAAACATTGACCTCAGCTCGCGGCTTTCTGCGGCAGAAAACCTAAAAAATAAAATTAAATTAAGCAAACTTATGGGGGGGGGTTTAGGGTTGGGCTCTAAAGGATTAATTTATTAATTAGGTTATTCATTACGAAGCTTTTAGTAAACAGTATGAACAAAAAGTGAGACAGAAAAACAAATAAAAAAAAAAAGAGAGACTGGCTGTAACCAAGCAAGAAGCTATTATAGGAAAAAGTTAGTTTCAAAAGTAGAAAAGCAAAAGTGACCATAGCTGCCGCGACCAGGTAGAACACAAAACCAAATATGATCGAGTTGGTATCGTTGCTAGAATCCTGGTCCTCAGTGTTGTCAAAAATTATTAAGGTAAGCGCAACGGAAAGTGAGAGGTAAGCAGTAGCAAACAAATAAATGGAAGTTGGGTTCGCTACAAGCTGCAACAAAGCACGTTCACCAAAAAAGGGTACATTAGGTAGTAGGTACATTGTAGCTACGGAAGAGACCGATAGTAAGAATGCTGTTAGCTGATTAGAAAATGCCTCGGAGGGCTGTGTGCGCTTGACGCTGTAATTATTCAAAAGGTGTAACAGCAGCTGTTAAAGGAGGTTGTACTTAAACCTAAATGTTCGTAAGTAGTAGCTGCGTAAAAACTTAAGGGAGAGTGGCCTTATTTTAGAATTGTAAGATAACACGTCAACTAGACTACACTCTTCAAAAAAAATAAAAGAAGTTTTTGATTTAAAATAAAGCAGCTTTTTGCTAAACACGTAAAGACAGCAGTTGTTTTTTCAGTTGTTTCATCTTTACAAAGTTAAAGTAGTTTTGGTTTAGCAAGTAAAAAAACATTAGCAGATTAGACAGCCCTGTTGGTGTGAAGAGGGATAAAACCGCGTAATGTGTCTTGACAATAAAGGTGTTGAAGCTTTTTTTGGGGCCCTTTACTCCTCTAATAAGCGTTCGCCTTTTTTTTTTCTGCAAAAATTGAAAAAGGCAAATAAATAGCCTAAAAACAAAAAAGTAAAAAAACTTAAATTGCATTTTTTTTTTTACAAAAAAAAAAAAA
>Ga0209603_1005149_pt1 | contig 10597 bp, 5 predicted proteins | sample COGITO_mtgs_1206_FD_184812 | JGI IMG/M metagenome (GOLD analysis project Ga0209603, IMG submission 184812) | Pelagic marine microbial communities from North Sea - COGITO_mtgs_120607 (SPAdes) (version 2) | ecosystem: Environmental > Aquatic > Marine > Epipelagic ... | reverse complement strand
ATTGGTTGGGTTGAAGTAACTGGAGAGTCTGGACAAAGTGGTTACCTATGGTATTTAAAAGCTGAAGGAGATACTCGTTCTAGATTTACAGATCAACTTGAAATGGCAATGGTTGAGGCTGAAAAAAGTGTAGCATCAGCAGCAGCAGCAGTTCCAGATGGTACTGAAGGTTTGTTTGCAGCTATCACTGATAGGGGTCACTATTCCGCAGGTATTGTTGGAAGTTCAGCAGCTGACGATTTAGGATCTTTTGATAACATTCTAAAGAAGTTTGATGCAAATGGAGCTATTGAAGAGAATATGATTTACGCTAACAGAAGTGTATCTCTTGCTATTGACGATATGCTTGCAGCTCAGAACTCTTATGGTACTGGAGGAACTTCTTTTGGAGTGTTCAGTAACAGTGAGGATATGGCTTTGAATCTTGGTTTTTCAGGTTTCCGTAGAGGATCTTATGATTTTTATAAGTCTGATTGGAAATACTTGAATGATCTAGGAACTCGAGGAGTATATGGAGACACTAGTATTCGTGGAGCAATTATTCCAGCTGGAGTTTCAAGTGTATATGATGAGCAGCTTGGTAGCAGTATGAAACGACCTTTCTTACATGTTAGATACAGGTCTTCTCAAACTGATGATAGAAAAATGAAAACTTGGGTAACAGGTTCTGTTGGCGGAAACGTAACTTCGGATCTTGATGCTATGAAAGTGCATTACCTATCGGAAAGATGTTTAGTAGTACAAGGAGCTAATAACTTCTGTTTATTGAACTAATAACAATTATTTAATAATTACCCTTATCCATTGGATAGGGGTAATTTTTACCCTTATTATATTTTATTATATTTTATTATGAAAAAAGAAGCAATTAAAAAAGAAGCTCCTAAGAGAGTTTTAAAAGACAGAGTATTCGTGTTAGCTAATAATATGTCACCATTAACGTACAGTATAAAAAGTACGGGTGTTTATTGGTTTGACGAAGAAAAAGGATACGAAAGAGAATTAAAGTACACTCAAAATCAAAAAACTCCTTTTGTAGATGAATTCAAAGGTGACTCTAGACTAGAACACATAACATTTATGGATGGTGTGTTGAGTGTACCAAAAGAAAAACAAACACTACAAATGTTTTTAGAACTTTCACCAGACAATGGTAAAGTTTACAAAGAATTTGATACTGTAAAAATTGCAACAGATGAATTGCAAGATTTAGAATTAGAAATAGAAGCTCTAACAATAGCTAAAACACTAGAGATAGATATGGCTGAAGCTATAATGCGTGTAGAGATTGGTTCTGAGGTATCTAAGATGAGTTCTAAGGAACTTAAAAGAGATTTGTTTCTATTTGCTAAGAGTAACCCAGCTTTGTTCTTAGAGCTTGTTACTGATGACAATGTTCAATTAAGGAATTTTGGTATAAAAGCTACTGAAGCTAATATCATAAAACTATCTCAAGATCAAAGATTATTTACTTGGGTTAGTAATGGAAGAAAAGTTATGACTGTTCCTTTTGATGAACATCCATATTCTGCATTAGCAGTTTTCTTTAAGACAGATGAGGGTATGGAAATATACTCTAATATTGAAAAACGATTAAAGGATTAAGGTCCATGTAGAAGTTAGGTCATCTATATGGTGGCCTAACTAATACAAAATAAAAAATTATGGCAGTATCTATTAATGATGTATATCAAAAAGTACAAGCAATAGCTAACAAAGAACAAAGAGGTTATGTAACTCCTCTTGAGTTCAACTTGTTGGCTAATCAAGTTCAGAACGATATGTTTGAACAATATTTTTACGATTTAAATCAAGCTGATAGAAAGCAAGAAACATTTGAAGAGTACTCTAATGCTATAGATTTAATAACAGAGAAAATAGCACCTTTTCAATATAACAAAATAGCACCTGCCTCTACATCTGGCAACACAGTTGCTTTACATGCTGACACCTATGAACTTGGTGATGTTTATTATGTATCAGGTGGGTTAGATTATTTAGTCGAGCCTATTAACAGAAGAGATCTCACAGATCTTTTATTATCACCATTAGCCGCACCAACAGTTACACGCCCAGTGTATGTTAGAAAAACAGAGACCGTTGGAAATGCCAGGTTATTAAAATTAGATATATATCCAACCACGGTAACAATAGGTAACATAAAGCACAACTACGTTAAAAAACCAGTGACAGTCGCTTGGGGATATAACACAGTAACCGCTGCTTACGACTCATCAACAACTACAGACTTTGAACTACATCCTTCGGAAGAGGCAAACATAGTTATAAAAATACTACAATTAATTGGTGTTATCATTAAAGATCCAAGTCTATATCAAATTTCATCTCAAGAAGAAATGAAAGATTTACAACAAGAAAAAATATAATAAATGGGACTATTAGGAACAACAACTCAAGAATCTTACTATAATCAGTCCCAGTCTTTTACTGGTGATGGTAGTACTTACGTGTTTACTTTAAGTACAACTTATTTTCCAACACTACCAACGACTGAAGAACAATTTGAGATATATATAAATGATATCTTAATAAATCCAAATAATTATAGTTATGATAATTCTAACGACACTATAACGTTCACAGCCACTAGTATGAACTCTGATGTTCAAACAGGTGGTAATGGTGCGCCAAAGAACGGATTTATTATATTAGTTAGAGAGACAGCTGAAACAGAGCAGTATGGTAATTATCAATATATAGGTATAGAAAATATTATAAACAACTTTATGGTATCGTATGTTGGAGAAGGAAAAATTATAAATAAAGTAAGAAAAGCTGATGTTGCTTTTCATGCTCAAAGAGCTATTCAAGAACTTAGCTATGATACGTTTAAATCTAGTAAGTCTCAAGAAATAGAAGTACCACCATCATTAAATATGATACTACCACAAGATTATGTTAACTACGTTAAGATATCTTGGAAGGATGATGGAGGAGCTGAAAAACCAATGTATCCAATAAGGCATACTAGTAATCCTACAGCTTTATTGCAGGATTCAAACTATAAATACTTGTTTGATTCTAACGGTAATTTGCAAACATCATTTGATTCTAACACATGGACTGATTTTAAAAAGTCTAATGCTGATGTTTCTGAGTATAGTCAAGCAGCTGAAAACAATATAGACAATATAAATGCAACTGGATCTAGGTTTGGTTTAGATCCAGAAATGAGTCAATCAAATGGTTCTTTCTTTATAGATGAACTAAAAGGTACAATATACTTCAGCTCTAATACATTTGGTAGAGTTGTGACACTTAAATATATAAGTGATGGGTTAGGTACAGATGCTGAAATGGTTATACATAAATTTGCTGAAGAAGCAATGTATAAGTACTTAGCTCATGCCGTTTTATCTACTAAGATGAACATACCTGAATACGTAGTAGCAAGGTTTAAGAAAGAGAAGTTTGCCGCTACAAGAACTGCAAAGTTGAGATTATCTAACCTCAAGTCTGAGGAGCTTGCTCAAGTGATGAAAAATAAATCAAAGCAAATTAAACACTAAAACATGTCCGAATTATTAAATAACTTTAGATTAGGTAGGATGGAGAAGGATCTAGACGATAGATTACTGATCAATGGAAGTTATAGAGATGCTTTGAATGTGGAGGTTGCTACATCTGATGGATCTGATGTAGGTGCTTTACAGAAGGTTTTAGGTAATATTAAAATTGGTAATTTAGGTACTTTAACTAATCCAAAATGTATTGGTTCAATACGATACAATAAAACAGATAAAATATATTGGTTTATAACTTCTGACTCTAAAGATATAATAGCTGAATATGACGACGCTACTGGTTTAATAAAACCTGTTATAGTTGATACTGATGATATCCTAAAATTTAATAGCAATGATTTTATAACAGGATCAAACATTATTGATAGTGTATTATATTTTACAGACAATAGAAACGAACCAAAAGAGGTAGATATAGATTTTTGGAAAAATCAAACAGTAAGCTTTGCAACTGCATCAACTGACTTAACAGAGGATAAAATAACTGTTATAAAAAAATCACCATTAAAAGCTATTACATACGACACACTTTCTACAACAGTTTTATCAGGAGCTGGTACAGAGGATGGTGAAAATATTTTGATGAGGGTAAATGGTTCTACAACTATAGCTTTTAGTCAATTTAATTTAAACTCAATAGTAGATAATATTACATTTGTAGAAGCAAGTGATGAAACAAGTGCTGTAGATACTACTTTTATAGTAGGTACTAACTTTGCTGTAACAGACCTAAGTGGTAGAAGAGCTAAATTTACAATAACAAGTAAAGATATAAATACAACTCCACATAGTTTTTCAGCTAGAATTATATTGAAGGATGCTGATTTAATAAATAGTGAGTTAAATTCAGTTTCTACATTAGGACCATCTGGAATACAGCAAATAATACTTAATTCTTCTAGGTTAGATACAATGAATAATGCTTCTAGTACTGGAACTATTTCTCTAAGAACATATAGGTTAAATGTTAATGGAACAAGTTTACCAGTACCTGCACCTTCAACATATGAAATACCTATATTAAATAGTGGTGTATATGATCTTTATTTTGCTATTCCAGTAAAAACAGTAACATTAAGTGGTGGTAAAACTTTTCATTTTAGAATATATAAAAACGAAGAAACGGCACTGCATATACAACAACCTAATGTACAAACAGGTGATGTCCTACATGTTGTTACTAAAAGTAATGTTACATTATTAAAAGGAGAAACAGTTTCTATTGGAATATATTTTAGTCAGGCATTAGCAAGTGGAACTCCCTCTGATGCACTATTGGTTCAGCCATTGTCATCAATAACAGGAACATCAGTAAATGGTGCGGTTACTAATAATACAAATATAGCTATCGATGGTACGGCTTCAGGAACTATTGTTCCAGGTATGATTGTAACAGCTAGTGGTTTAACTGGAAACTCTTTATTTAGTCACGTATATGTTGTAACCGTAACAGATCAAAATAATTTGGTTTTATCAGAAGCTATATCAGTGGCTAATGATACAGCCATAACATTTACAGCTAATATGCTAGCTACGGTACACACCGATTCAATTTCAGCTAAATATGATGTTTTAGCCTCTCAAACAACGGGTTTTTACGAGGATAAATTTCCAAGATTTTCCTATAGATACAAATATAATAATGGCCAATATTCTTGTCTAGCACCTTTTTCTGAAATAGGTTTTGTGCCAGGTACATATAGATTTGACTCAGCAACTGGATTTAACCAAGCAATGGTTAATACTGTCACTGATATGAAAATTACTGGTTATGAAAAAAATATTCCAACTCTTACTAAAGAAATAGATATAATATATAAGGATAGCTCTAATCAAAACTTATATGTAGTAGATAACTTAAAAAAAGAATTTCAAAATTTTTCTGGGAATAATTCTACTACTGCTTTTACTTTAACATCAACTGGTTCGTCAGATTTTACAAATATACCTACCGATAAAGATAATATAATAGTTAAAATTAAAAATACAGATGGAACTATACTATATGTCGATAAAGCAAACTATACTTATAGTAACCCTACCTTAACATTAACTGGTACAAATGAAAACTCTAATTATCAATTAGCTACTGGAGCACCTAAATCTGGTCATACATTAATGGTTGAGTGTTTTAATAGTGTTTTTGAAGTTAAGGATGAGCAAATATTTAGGGTTTTAGATTCAATACAATTACTAAGACCATTTGATTCAGTACCTAAAAAAGCTTTAACTCAAGAGATAATAGCTAATAGATTAGTATATGCTAATTATACTGAAAACTTTAATTATGATTTATCACCTAATTTTTTAGTAAATAGAGTTTCTAGAACAGATTCAAATGGTAGTAATGATAAGTTTAAGTTGTCTGTTAAGTCAAATAGAACATATCAAGTAGGCATATCATTTCAAGATATATATGGTAGACAAACACCTATTTTTAGCAGTAAATCAGGTATTATTTTAGTAGATCAATCTTTTTCAGGTAATTTTAATTCACTTACAGTATCTACTAAAACGGTTGCTCCTACCGGAACATCTCATTATAGATATTATATAAAGGAAATATCTGGTCCTTACTATAATCTACCAATATCTAACTACTACTTTGACAGAAAAGGTTTTATACACTTGATGTGTAACTCTGCTGATATAAATAAAATAAAAGCAGATGATTATGTTTCGTTAAAAAAGAAAAATGGTATAGATACACCGTTTAATAACGAGAATAATAAATTTAAAGTATTAGATGTTTCAGGAGAGACTCCAGATTTCTTAAACAAAATAATAACAACAACAAATTCTTTTTCAAGAGTATCGTTTGGAGCTAGCTTTGGCTCAGTAACTGATCAGCTTATTAAAAAACCAGGAGTAACGCCTTTTAAAGGTTTTAATAAAGTTTTACTTAATAAGTTAAGTGGATCATACAACAGTCATTTGTCAGAGGCTACAAAAGCTTTGTTAAATCCAGGCGTTAAATTAACTTTTTCATCTGCAGGAAGAAGAGAAAGAACTGATGTTTATGAAATTTCTGCTATAAATTTTACCTCAGTTCCTAACTCTAGTCCTGCAACATTTGTTTGTGAGATAACTTTTAAAGAATCTTTCGGAGAAGATGTTGATTTCATATATGAGGATAGAGCTATAGATTCTAAATACAATAGCGTTACTATGGACATAGTAACAGAGACTGTAGGTATAGGTAATGATGTTTATAACAATAAGTTTTTTATTAAAATAAAAAAATCCTTAGAAGCTGTTGAAGCACTAGATTCTATAATAAGTGAAGACAATTTAAGCATAGTTGCTAGTGCTCACATGGGTCAAAATGTGGCAGGTGATACTAATCAAGTCAGATCTTATTATGTAACTAGTGTTGGTACTACAAGTATAGCAATTAGAACACATGGCAATTTTGCAGATGATGCGTTAGGATACTTTAATGATTCATTTGTTGGAAATTTAAAACCTAACAACTATATAAGAATATCTAATACACAAGGTATAAACGCTTCAGGTGGTAATAACAGTGACTATTCTAGTATATATAGAATAACTAGTATAACATCGAGAATAAGTGAATATTCTAGTGGAGATGCAATTTTTACTATTAATGTAGATAAGCAATTAACTATAAATTCTAATGCTATAAGTGCAGGTGGTGCTGCTGGATATAATAGATTTGATATATTAAATATAGATTCTGAAAACACTAGTGATTTAAGTGATCCTGCAGTTATAGAGATATTACCTGAAGATGGTTTATTAGATATATACTACGAAACAGATAATATATTTCCAATGCCCGAAGATCCTCCAAATTACAATATAAGTCATATTTTTGAAACTGGTAATGTTGATGCTTCAATAGTTGATGCTACCACATTAATAATACAAGGTACACCAAGTATTGTTGTAGGTATGCTAGTATCAGGCGGAGGTATAAGTTCTGGTACAATAGTTACTAATGTATCAGATGCATTAACAGCTCATAAAACGCTAACACTATCAGATCCTATAACAGTTAATGTTAACGATACGTTAACCTTTACAGCTGTTGATGAGCTTGATTACTCAAACTGTATAAGCTTTGGTAATGGTGTTGAATCAGATAGAATAAGAGATGATTTTAATGCACCTGTGATTGGTAAAGGTGTAAGAGTGTCAGCTGTTATAGAAGACAACTACAGTGAAGAAACATTGACTAATAGATTTATATACTCTCAAATATATAACAGTAGTAGTGGTGTTAATAGATTAAATCAGTTTATAATAGCAGATAAAATAACTAAAGACATTAACCCATCTTATGGGTCAATTCAAAAGCTTCATGCAAGAGATACAGATTTAATTGCTTTATGTGAGGATAAGTGTTTGAAGGTGTTAGCTAGTAAAGATGCATTGTTTAATGCTGATGGTAATTCCAACCTAACCTCTAGTTCGAGAGTGTTAGGACAGGTAATGCCTTTTGTGGGTGAGTATGGTATATCTAAAAACCCTGAGTCTTTTGCTCAATATGGTTTTAGATCTTACTTTACTGATCGATCTAGAGGCGTTGTACTTAGACTTTCTAGAGATGGTTTAAGTGAAATATCTGCAAATGGTATGTCAGATTTCTTTTCAGACAAACTAGCCAACGTGCAAACTACTAGCAATCTATTTGGAACATATGATGATAGAAAAAATTGTTATAATTTAAGTTTTAATGCATTAGCCAATAGCGATACTAACGAAACATTATCCTTTATGGAAAGAGTTAATGGCTGGACAAGTAGAAAGTCATTTGTTCCTGAGAGTGGTTTAAGTATAAATAATAAATACTTTACATTTAAAAATGGAGATATGTATAAACATCATAGTAGCTTATATACTAATGATTTTTATAGTGATACAACAGCTCTGCTAACAACACATAGAAATAGTGGAGATTACGAATTTACAATAGAAACAGCTAATGCCGATATAGTTGTTGGCATGTACGTCTCTGGTGCAGGTATTCCTGGTAATGTCAAAGTGTCTAGTAAACTTAATACTAATACAACTTTTTACTTTGACACTATAATCAGTAACTTAGCAGCAAATACTAGGTTGTTTTTTAGTAAAATAGATAACAGTGAAAAATTATCGAGTGTTAAATTTATAATGAATGAAGGAGTAAATCAAGTAAAAAGATTTAAAAATCTAAGTTATGAAGGAGATGCTGGTTGGTTGGTTGATTCTATAAAAACTAATGAACATTCGGGAACACCTAGTACATTTGTAAAGAAAGAAGGTAAATACTATTCTTCTCTATCAGGTGTAGCTGCTAGTAACACTACTTTAAATGCAGAGGAATTTAATGTTCAGGGCTTGGGTGTTTTGAGTTCTGTTAATGGAAGTGTTTTAACTTTTACGAGTGGAGTAAACAACTCTATACAAATTGGAGATAATATTTATTTCTTAAACGATCCAAATGTGGCAGCTTATACTTCGTCTGGTACTTGTACAGCTAAAACAGCTACTACAATAACAGTTAGTGGCACAGCTCCTGCTCAAGGAAAGTTTGTATTGTTCGACAAGGGTGGAGTAATAAACCAAGCTGGTTTGTTAGGTTTCTTTGCTGAAGTTGAAATGAAGCATACTACAACTGATAAAGCTGAAATATTTTCAGTAGGTTCGCTGGTTGTTTAAATAAGATATTTAAAGTGTAATAATTATAATATAAAGATATTTGATATGATAGGAGCAATAATGGGTGCTGTTGGTGGAGTTGCTCAGCTAGCAGGTGGACTAATAGGTCAAAGAGGTAGAAAAAAAGAACAACGTGCGGCTAGAGGTCAGTATGATGATAGAATGGCTGAGTTTGAAAGTTTAGACACTTCTAATCTAGCTGGTGACTTAAGTAATCCATATGAAGATGCTACAGTTAATACTCAAGCTTCTGACTTTGCTGCACAACAACAACAACAAGGATTAGCAAATACCATGTCTGGAATGAGTGGTGCTGCAGGTGGTAGTGGTATAGCAGCTTTAGCTCAGGCAATGGCAAATCAACAAGGTCAACAAGCGCAGCAAGCATCAGCTAACATAGCACAACAAGAGCAAGCTAACCAACAAGCATTTATGGGTCAAGAGGCTAGAAATCAAACAGCTTCTATAGCCGGAGCATCTGCTGCTAGGGGTTTACAATATGAAAAAAGTCAAGCATTAACTCAAGCTGCCGGTGCAAGAAAAGCCGCAGCAGAAGGAGCTGTTAACGACGCTAGACAAGCTATGATTGGGGGTATAGGTGATATAGCTGGAGGCGTAGCGTCTGCTGCTATGGGTGGAGCAACACCAGAAGTTAAAACTTCATAAATATAAATAAAAATAAAATGCAAAGAAGACGACAGAGAAGTAACAGAAATGTATTATCAAGTAGAGATCCTCTTGGAGCAGGTGTTGCATATTCCAATAGTGGGTTTCAAGATTATGGCGGTATAATAAGTGATACTTTAAAACAAACTGGTGCTGCAATAGATAAAAGTCTACAAAACAGATTAGCTCAGGAAAAGTTTGAAGAAGAAAAAGCTGGTTTAATGGTTGAGGGTTTTATGGCTAACATGTCTGATGACATGGATCTAACGGCTATACCTGAAGAAGATAAAGGTATCATTACTGAATTTTCCATGAATCAAAAGCAAATCTTTGCAGATGCTGCTGAAGCCGCCTCTACCATGAAGGCTGGTAGTCCTGAGAAAATAGAACAGATAGCTATAATGAAAAAAGCTAATCAACGTTTAAAAAATGTAGATTCACAATATAAAACTTGGGGAGGCATGCGGGAAGATTACATGCAGGATTTTCAAAACAAAAATCTTTCTGAAGCTAATAATTCTGGTACAATGATACAGTCAGCTGGAATTTTTACTGGTGCTCAGCAAAGGTCTTTTGATGAGGATGGAAATATTATGTTTACTGATCCATCTGGAAATGTTACTAGAATGTCTGATATAAAGCAACCATTTGAAAAGGCTTGGAAACAAGGTGATAAGATAAATGAAGTAATGATGGGTCTATACTCTGATGGAGCTAAA
>Ga0209603_1005144_pt1 | contig 10602 bp, 10 predicted proteins | sample COGITO_mtgs_1206_FD_184812 | JGI IMG/M metagenome (GOLD analysis project Ga0209603, IMG submission 184812) | Pelagic marine microbial communities from North Sea - COGITO_mtgs_120607 (SPAdes) (version 2) | ecosystem: Environmental > Aquatic > Marine > Epipelagic ... | reverse complement strand
ACACCCAATAACATCATATTAAATCAATTACAAATTTCTCAAAAAATTAGAAGAATTGCTTATCAGATCTATGAAACAAATAGTTCAGAAAAAGAGGTAATTCTGGCTGGTATTGTGGGCAATGGATTTGTTTTTGCAAAAAAATTAGAGGAAGTATTACTAGAAATTTCTCCTTTAAAAATCATCGTTTGCAAAGTAATAATGGATAAAAAAAAACCATTAAAACCGATAACTACTTCGATAGAAGTAGGAGATTATAAAAATAAGTCTTTGGTTTTAGTAGATGATGTTTTAAATTCTGGAACGACTCTTATTTATGGAATAAAACACTTTTTAGATGTTCCACTGAAGAAATTCAAAACAGCGGTATTAGTTAATAGAAATCATAAAAAGTACCCTGTAAAAGCAGACTTTAAAGGAATTTCATTATCTACATCTACAAAAGAACACATTCAAGTAGAATTTTCTAAAAATAAGACGATTGCTTATTTAGCTTAAGAGAATTTGCAATTCTGTGGTAACTTCTTTTTTTGTCTTGTCGTCAATTTTCACGGTCATTTTAGCTTGTTCATAATAAGGACGTCTCTCGAAAAGATGTTTTGCTACAAACTCGCCTATTTTATCATCACTTAAAGAAGCTATTAAAGGGCGTTTACTTTTCTTATTTATCAATCTGTTTATCATTGTTTGTGTGCTTCCTTGTAAATAAATAGAGACGGTATTCCCTTTATTTATTTCTTCTAAATTATTCGCATAACAAGGGGTTCCTCCTCCAAGAGAAAGAATAAAATCTTCCTCTTTTTCAAGCACCGCTTTTAAATATTTATTTTCAATCAATCTAAAATAAACCTCACCTTTCTTGTCAAATATTTCTGTTATTGACATTTGTTCTTTTTCAGATATGTAGTCGTCTAAGTCTAAAAACTGAATGGATAATTTTTTAGAAAGTTGTTTTCCTACAGTCGATTTTCCAGAAGCCATATACCCTAATAACACTATTTTCATTGATTTGTATTTTTATGCAAATATCTATAAAAAATCTCCAATTTAATACCAATAATTCCAATGTTTGATAGTATATTTGCACTCGGTTTACAAATTTGACCTGGTAGCTCAGTTGGTAGAGCATCTCCCTTTTAAGGAGAGGGTCCTGGGTTCGAGCCCCAGCCCGGTCACATAGAGCCTCACAATAATGTGAGGCTTTTTTTTGGTTAATACTCAATTTTTGTAAGGGTTTATAGGGGTTTACAGTAATTAAACGTTTATTAAAATTACATATATTCTTATAAATAACCCTGTATTTGGCACGACTTTGGCACGATTATGATATGTATAATTAAAAACATAAAACAATGCACTAGAGACTATAAGATCTTAGCCTATTATACTCTCTTTTTATAGTTTATATTAAAATATATTAATACATTTGTTGGAGATATCTTATATCACAAAAATGTTAAGCAACTGCTTAACATTTTTATTTTATTAAAAGCGCACGTGGCGAAATTGGTAGACGCGCAGCCTTGAGGGGGCTGTTTTCGCAAGAAAGTGGAAGTTCGAATCTTCTCGTGCGCACTTTTTTTCTTCTTAAAATTCATCGTTTGTAATAATAAACGATGGTTTTTCAATAATATTAACCTCATTAAAAGCTTTTATTACTAATATTGCAGTATGAAAAAACTATTTTTATTAATCATATTTGTTTCTTTTAACGCGTTTTCTCAGATTGATTCATTAACTGTTAAAAATTTAAAGGGGCAGATTGTTCATGCAACTACAAAAAAATATTTAAGTGCTGCTCATATCTTAAATTTAAATACTGTAGAAGGAACTATCACTAATGATAATGGTTTTTTTGAAATCCCTACAAAAATAAATGACACTATCTTAGTTTCCTATCTTGGATATGCATCCATAAAATTAAGAATTACAAACGATTTATTAAAAGGCAATCAATTATTAATCGCTTTGTATGAAAAACCTGAAGAAATCAGAGAAGTTGTTATTAAATCAACAAAATTAATTGGTGTTTTGGAGATTGATGTAAAACAAGTGCCGAAAGACAGGTTTACTAGAATTAAAATTAATGGTTTGCCTCAAACATATGAAGTTGGTAAACCCAAAGTAAGAGATTTCTCTTCACCACTTGCTGCCTTATTTCAGCCCGTTGATTTTTTGTATAATCGTTTTGGAAAAAAACCGAAACAATTAAGAAAACTAAAAAAACTAAAAAAAGAAGATGATTTACGTAAAATGTTAGCAGGTAAATTTGATAGAGAAGTAATGATGGAGTACTTGCAAATGGATAGACAAGAACTTATAGAATTGTTAATAAACTGTAATTATTCTGAATATTTTATTAAAAAAGCATCAGATCTACAAGTAATTGAGGCTATATTAGATTGTTATGAAAACTACAAGGCGCTTAAGAAAGGAAAGATAGATCGAAATAAAATTCCAGTTAAAAATTAATTGAATCAATATTGCTTATTCCTAAACTCATTTATAAAAAAAATCCAGCTCAAGCTGGATTTTTCAATGTTATAATACCTATTTAATAATTATTGATTCCCTAAAATAATTGGCATTCCAGATTTACCAGAACCAATAACAATTACTTTACTATTGTCAGATTCAGATAATTTAATCGTTGCTTCAATACCTTTATCTTGCAATATTTGATCATTTAAAGAAGCACTTAAAATTCGATTTGCATCTGCTTTTCCTTGCGCTTCTATAATTTGTTTTTCAGCTTCTTTTTTTGCAGTAACTAACCTAAATTCATATTCTAAGGATTCTTGTTCTTGTTTTAGTTTACGCTCAATCGCCTCCTTAATTGTTGGCGGTAAGGTTACATCTCTAACTAAAATTTCATTTAATTGAATAAATTGTTTGTCTAAAATCTTTTTTGTTTCAACAAAAATTTCTGTTTGAATTACATCTCTTTTACTAGAGTACAATTGTTCTGGAGTATAACGACCAACTACACTTCTTGCTGCAGATCTTATTGCAGGTTGTATAACTCTCGATATGTAATTTTCACCTTTTTCTTGATGTAATGCTCCTATCTTCTCAGTTTGTGGTTGAAACCATGCTGAAGCTTCTAATTGAATTTCTAATCCATTAGAGGACAGTACTTGCATTTTTTCAAAAAGCTCTTGTTGTCTTACTTCATAAATAAAAACTTTATTCCATGGAGCAACAATTTGAAATCCTTCTCCTAAAGAAGGTTCATCTGTTACTACACCACCTCCAAAAGTCTTGTACAGAACCCCTGCCTGACCAGATTTAATCGTTACTGTAGATTTTGAAAATAATATTATTCCTGCTATTGCAATGATAATTAAAAACAAACCTCCTTTAGGGAGCTTTAAATCAACTTGATTACTTGCCATTTTTTTTATTTTTTAAATTCAAATCAAATTTACAACATAACTTTGTCAAACACAATGTAAATGGCTGCAATTTTGTTTAAACTAAGAGTTCTATTGTTAAATCTTTCCTAAATATTTTCTCCAAAACCACTCCAATGTAAAAGAAGAGATGATAAGTATTAAAATCCATTTCCAATCAATTAATTGTTTCGCTACAATCATTTTTTTCTGGGTGGGGTAAAATGATTTACTATTTAACAAGGCTTTCTTTAATTTGGTTACTTCATTTTTAAAATATACCTCCCCTCCTGTTCTGTCTGCTATTTTTAAAAGTTTATTAAAATTTGCATTGGTAAATTGTTGTTCTATTTGTTCTTTTTTTATTGTAAACTGACCTTTGATATTTAATGGTTGGTCAAGAACAACGATTTTATAGGTATATGTCCCTGAATTTAGATTTTCAATTATGGTTTGATACGAATCATTGGTCAATCTAAAAGGGTAGGTCAATGTCTTTTTAGTATTGATATTCGTAACGTTAATTTCTAAGGACGCTCTTGTGTCAAATTTATAGTTTTTATCTCTGTAAAATGCCGATATGTTGATGCTAGTATTTGTTGAATATTCGGTTTCTATGTTTGAATCCAATCGAATTCTTTTTTTATTGGATGCTAAATATTGAACTAAATCACCTATAAATTGATCAAAATTATAGAAAGAATTTTCGCTTAAAAAACTAGTTGATCTCCATTTCCATATTCCTTCCCCAAATAAAATTCCTGATTTATGAGAGTTCTCGTCAAAAGTTACTAATAGCGGTTGATTACTTTTTATCCCATTAATTTGTTGATACAACAATGTTTGATGTTCTTTAGAAATAGTAACCTCACCAAATTTATCTTTAAGTGGTGGAAATTGATTAAAACCGATGTCTTTTTGTGCAAAAGTTACATATGAATTATTAAAGATCGCTCCATAATTCTGAATCGAATTGAGGTGGTTTTTAGTAATATTTAATTGTTGATTATTAATGAAATTCCAGTCAGTATTTGTTCCAGAAATTAATAGATAATTTTTGTTTTTCAACTTTACCTCTTCAATTATATCATTAAACTTTTTATTAAATTGATATAGTATAACTAATTGATAGTCATCAATTTCTTTTTTAAATTGATCTATTACAAAAATATCGACAGAACGTTGTTCATTACTTTCTATTGACTTTTTTAAGGAACCTAAATCCGGATGTAATACAGAGGTTAAAATTAATACTTTTGTTTGCTCGTCCATAACTTCTACAGAGAATTTTTTAGTATTATTTTTAATGTTTTTTTCACCTTTAATTTCTTTTATTGATGCAGTATAATATTGTAAGCCTTGTATATTAGAGGTGAGATTTGTTAGGATTGTTTTAGAATTACTGGTTGGTGAAAATTGTATTTTTTTGGAAAATACACGAGCCCCATTATTATAAATAGTAAATTTTGAGCTAATTGTTTTTTTACCTTGATAATTCAAAAAAACTTCAACGGGAAATTTATTTTTTAAATAACTAAACTTATTTACATTTAATTGCTCAATTTTCAAATCTGTATGCTGAATAGTATCCCCAAAAACAATTGGAAAAATTTTTTGATTGCTATCTGTAAATTCGTAGGCATTACCTATAGTTTGGTTTCCATCTGTTAATAGAATTATCGGTGCAATTCTATTCGAATACAATTGATTTTGAGAGATTATAGCCTGAGAAATGTTTGTTTCTGAATCTGTAAATGAGAGAGAATCTATCTTATTTAATTTATTTCCGAAAGAAAATTCAATAATATCAAATTTCTTCTCTATCTCTGGATCATTTTTAATATTCTGAATGCAAGAAACTATATTTTCATCTTCATTTAAAAATGAAATTGATCGAGAATTATCGACTAAAACTGACAATACAGGTTTTATTGATTTTAGTTCAACCTTATTTACGGTAGGATTGATTAACAATACCATTAATAAAAAAATACTAAAAGACCTTAAGCAAAATAATAAGACAGTATTTATTACAGAATACTTTTCTTTATAAATATACTGTAAAAAGGATATTGACAGACTCAATATCAAGGCAATTATTATAGCGATATAATTAGGTATTTGCACAACTTCTTATTTAGCCTGTAAGATATAAAATAACTAGTTAAAAATGAATTAGACCATTGCTTATGATAGAAGTTTATTAGGTTTGTTAAGTTCTTTTACGAGAAGCTATAAAATATACTCCTGTTAATAATATAATTGAAGCTACAATAGACTGAGTTGTCAATTTTTCATCTAAAAAATACCATCCCATAAATAGCGCAATTATAGGATTTACATAAGCGGCGGTAGCTACCTTCTCAGTAGATACTGTTTTAAGTAAATAATTGAATGCTGTAAAGGCTATAATTCCACCAAAAATAACTAATAGAAACATTGAAAGCTGTACGTTACTACTCCAATCTAATGGAGAAGACCAAGTTTCTTGTAAACAAATACTAATAGTTATTTGAATTAGGCCCCCAATGATCATTTGATACCCCGCACTAACTAAATAATTTTTAGGCAATGTTGCTTTTGAAACAAAGACACTTCCATAACTCCAACTTAAAACACATGTTAACATCACTGCAATTCCTAAAAAACTATTTTCTGTTGTTGTAATTTCTCGTTGACTTATTAATAAGTACATTCCTATAACACCAAGAAATATACCAATTAATGATTTTAATTTCAGGGGTTTACGATCAACAATTTTCATTATAATTAATACAAATAATGGTTGTGTTGAAGCAATTAATGAACTAAAACCACTACTCAAATATTGTAAAGCCCAAACAAAAACACTATTCCCATAAACCAAGAATAAAAATGAGATAATAACCGTATTTAAAATTTGTTTTTTGGATATTGATAAATCTACCTTTAAAATAGCAGCTATGGTAATCATACTAATACCAGCAGTTAGAAAACGAATGGAAGCTAGGAAAAACGGAGGCAATTCAGAAACAACTACTTTATTCAAAAGATAGGTAGAACCCCAAATAATATAAATAGCAATAAAAGCAATAAAAATTAATATTCTAGAAGTTTTAAAAGACATTCATTTATTTTAGGAAGTAAATGTACTATTAAAATAGGTGCAATTTATTCCTTAAACATTAAATATGTATCCATTGTATTCTACTATTTAAAAAGTAGGTGCGATTTTATTTATTTCTATTTTTTAATTGCCTCTCAATATCTTTTAAGCTAAATCCTTTTGCTTGTAACAACATCAAATAATGAAATAATAAATCAGCAGATTCATATAAGAATAATTCATCATTATCGTCCATAGCTTCAATAACTGTCTCTACCGCTTCTTCCCCTACTTTTTGGGCAATCTTATTAATCCCTTTGTCAAACAAACTTGCTACATAAGACTTATTTGTTTCTTTTTTCGATACTCTTTCTTTGATAATTGTCTCTAAAGTTGAAAAGAAACCGTAGTTAGCATTGTTTACTTCGTTCCAACATGTATCTGAACCCTTGTGACAGGTTGGGCCTTTCGGATCTACTTGTAAAAGCAGTGTATCATTGTCACAGTCTAATTTAACGTTAACTAAATGTAGTGTATTTCCACTTTCTTCCCCTTTGGTCCAAAGTCTATTTTTAGATCTACTGAAAAAGGTAACGATCTTCTCCTCTAGTGTCTTATTGAACGCCTCTTGATTCATGTAGCCCAACATCAATACATTTTTTGTTGTAGCATCTTGAATGATTACGGGTACTAGACCGTCTTTATTTTTATTGAAATTTATATTCATGTGTTGTAATGTATTACTCTTTATTTAAGAACTATTAAATTCGAATAGGAATTTTATTCTTTTTTAGTGCTTGTTTTAATTTTAAAATTGGTATTTCTCCAAAGTGAAAAACACTTGCAGCAAGAGCTGCATCGGCCTTTCCTTTTTGAAAAGCATCCACAAAATGTTGTATATTTCCTGCTCCGCCAGAGGCAATAATTGGTATATTTAACAGCACTGATAATTTAGCCAAAGCCTCTGTAGCAAAACCTAACTTTGTACCATCATTATTCATTGAAGTAAATAAAATTTCTCCTGCTCCACGTTTTTCAACTTCTTTTGCCCAATCAAATAAATTTAATTCGGTGGGAATAGTTCCTCCTGCTAAATGCACAATCCATTCTCCTTTAATTTTTTTTGCATCAATGGCAACGACCACACATTGGCTTCCAAACTTTTCTGCTAATTCATTAACTAACCCAGGATTTTTAATAGCAGAAGAATTAATAGAAACTTTATCTGCTCCAGATTTCAATAACAAATCTACATCAGAAATAGAAGAAATCCCACCCCCAACAGTGAAAGGGATGTTTACTTGTTCTGCTACTTTTAAAACCATTTCTAGCATGGTTTTTCTTCCGTCTAAGGTAGCAGAAATATCTAAAAAAACCAATTCATCAGCTCCCAATTCAGCATATTGCTTTGCTAAGTTAACCGGATCTCCAGCGTCTATTAAATTCACAAAATTAACACCTTTTACAGTGCGTCCGTTTTTAATATCTAAACAAGGAATAATTCTTTTTGTTAGCATTTATTGATGTATTATAAAATTCTCTAATTGTTTTAAGCTAATTTTGTTTTCATAAATTGCCTTTCCAATAATAACCCCTTCACAACCATTTTTTGCTAATATAGGTAATTCACTAAATGTTGATATTCCTCCTGAAGCAATTAATTTTAATGGGTTTACATTTTTTAATATTTGATTGTAAATAGTAAAACTTGGCCCTTGTAACATTCCGTCCTTGGAAATATCAGTGCAAATTACATAACTAATTCCTTTTTGCTGATAGCCTTTTATAAACGGAAGTAACTGTAAAGAACTTTCTTCCTGCCATCCATTTGTTGCAATTTTCCCTCCAGAGGTATCTGGATAAAAATCGGCTCCTAAAATAATTTTATCATTTCCATATTTTTCAATCCAACCTTCAAAAACAAAACTGTTTTTTACAGCAATACTACCTCCTGTTATTTGATTTGCACCTGAATTAAAAGCTATTTCTAAATCTTTGTCTGATTTCAAGCCTCCACCAAAATCAATCTTTAAACTGGTTTTAGAGGCAATTTGTTCTACTATTTTATAGTTGATAATCTTACTAGCTTTTGCGCCATCTAAATCAACAATATGAATGTATTCAATACCTGATGCTTCAAACTCTTTTGCAACTTCTAACGGACTTTCATTATAAATTTTCTTTGTACTATAATCGCCCTTTGTTAAACGCACACATTTTCCGTCAATGATATCGATGGCTGGTATTATTCTCATTTTATAATTCTATAAAGTTTTGTAATATTCTACTTCCTTCTATTCCACTCTTTTCTGGATGAAATTGAACTCCATAAAAATTATCTTTTTGTAAAGCTGAAGCATATGTAATTTCATAATCTGTCATTGCAATTGCTTGCTCAGAGTTTTCTGCATAGAAACTATGCACTAGATACATAAACTCTTTGTCTTTGACTCCTTTGAATAAATTCGTTTTTAAATCAAAAATAACATTCCAACCCATTTGAGGAACTTTTACTGAATTTGAAAAACGTTTTACGTGTGCATTAAAAATCCCCAAACCTTTTGTATTTCCTTCTTCAGTGGTTTTACACATCAATTGCATCCCTAAGCAAATACCTAAAACAGGCTGTTTTAATTTGGGAATTAATTTATCTAATCCGCTCTCTTGTAGCATTTTCATTGCTGAACTAGCCTCTCCAACACCAGGAAAAATTATTTTATCAGCTTCGATTATTTCGTCAACATTATTAGACAAAACAGCATTAATTCCTAAGCGTATTAATGCAAATTGAATACTTTTAATATTTCCAGCTCCGTAATCTATAATGACTAATTTCATATATCAGCTTTAACTTACAGCATTCCTTTTGTTGAGGGTAAAAACATCTTATTGACATCTCTTTTTACTGCCATTTTCATTGCTTTAGCAAAAGCTTTAAAAATTCCTTCAATTTTGTGATGCTCATTTCTGCCTTCTGCCTTTATATTTAAATTACATTTTGCACCATCTGTAAATGATTTAAATAAATGGAAAAACATTTCTGTTGGCATATCTCCAATTCTTTCTCGTTTGAAATCTGCTTTCCATTCTAACCAATTTCTTCCACCAAAATCTACTGCAACTTGTGCCAAACAATCATCCATTGGCAAACAAAAGCCATAACGTTCTATGCCTAATTTACTTCCTAATGCTTTATTAAAAAGTTCACCAAAGGCGATCATTGTATCTTCTATGGTGTGGTGTTCGTCAACTTCTAGATCACCATCTACCTTAATCGTTAAATCCATTGCACCGTGTCTTCCTATTTGATCTAACATATGATCAAAAAAGGACAATCCAGTATGAATGTCATTTTTACCTGTTCCGTCTAGATTTATTTTTATGTAAATCTTTGTTTCATTTGTATTTCTAGTAATTTCTTGAACCCTGTCTTTTAACTTCAAAAATTCATAGATTTGTGACCAATCACTACTTATTAAAGCAATATATTCTAAAACATCTTGTTTAGAAGCCTCAATTTCATCACTCCCAAATGTATTATTATCAAACAAATAAATACCTTTTGCTCCTAAATTTTTTGCCAATTCCATATCTGTGATCCTATCTCCAAGAACAAATGAATTTTCTAAATCATAGTCTTCAGAAAAATATTTTGTTAGCAAACCTGTTCTTGGTTTTCTATTGATGGAGTTTTCATGTGGAAAAGATTTATCTATATACACTTCAGAAAAAACAACTCCTTCTTTTTCAAAAGCATTTATAATTTTATTTTGAGCGGGCCAAAAAGTATCTTCTGGAAAACTATTTGTTCCCAACCCATCTTGGTTAGTAACCATCACCAATTCATAATCGAGTTCTGTCGCTATTTTAGCCATGTATTGAAATACTTTTGGATAAAACTCTAACTTCGACAAACTATCAAGCTGATAATCAATTGGTGGCTCCAATACTAAAGTCCCATCTCTATCTATAAATAATACTTTTTTACTCATTTTTTATTTTTTTTAATTTCGAATTATCCTCGAAATAATATTTTATTGTATCGCCTTTAAAGCTCTAATCAAACGTTGATTTTCTTCACAAACTCCAACAGTTATTCGTAAACAATTCTCACATAGAGACTCT
>Ga0209603_1005143_pt1 | contig 10605 bp, 5 predicted proteins | sample COGITO_mtgs_1206_FD_184812 | JGI IMG/M metagenome (GOLD analysis project Ga0209603, IMG submission 184812) | Pelagic marine microbial communities from North Sea - COGITO_mtgs_120607 (SPAdes) (version 2) | ecosystem: Environmental > Aquatic > Marine > Epipelagic ... | reverse complement strand
GTCATTTTGAAGAATAGTTACTTTGTTTTCTTTTTTGTGTGAACCAATTTTTTGAACCAACTCCATTCTTCTTTTTAAGGTATCTAATAATTCAATATCCAAGTCGTCTATTTGAAACCTAAGTTGCTGTAAAGAAGATTTAAAGTCTTTATCTTCGATTTTATGATTTCTAATAACTAGTTTGTTGAGAATAGTCTCCAGGTCTTTTGGAGTAATTTGTTGTTCACTATCGCTAAGTGCATTTTCAGGATCTTTATGTGATTCTATCATTAATCCGTCGTAATTCATATCCATAGCTTTTTGAGCAACTTCAAAAATCATATTTCTTTTTCCTGTAATGTGACTGGGGTCACATATCATGGGCATATTTGGGAATTTTTTTTGTATGTCTATTGCGATTTGCCACTGTGGAGTATTTCTGTATTTTGAATTCTTATAAGCAAAAAATCCTCTATGGATAGCAGCTATGTCATGAATGCCAATAGATTTTAATCTTTCAATTGCACCTATCCAAAGGTTAAGTTCTGGGTTAATGGGGTTTTTTACAAATACGGGAACATCTATCCCTTTAAGGGCTTCAGCAATTTCTTGAACTGCAAATGGGTTTCCAGTAGTTCTAGCCCCAATCCATAGTATATCTATCTGGTGTTTGATTGCTAGTTCTACGTGGTCTGCTTTAGCTACTTCTGTAGTAGTTTGTAGTCCAGTTTCTTCTTTAGCTTTTTGTAACCATTTTAGACCTTTTACACCAACACCTTCAAAACTATTGGGTCTTGTTCTGGGTTTCCAGATACCTGCTCTAAATATTAAATTGGGATGTTTTTTTAATTCATGAGCAGTTGCTAAAACTTGTTTTTCAGATTCTGCGCTACACGGACCAGCTATTATTACTGGTTTGTTATGATTAAATATTTTTTTAAAATGGGTGTTCATTTTATTATGGCGAAGATATTTAGATAATTTTATTAGATGAAAAATTGTTTAATAAACTTATATTTAAGTAGTAATAAATAGACAATATGGTACACGGTACACACAATTCTTTAGATGATGTTAGAAATAATGATATTAAAATTTACATCAATGGAGAATTTCATAAAAGAGCTGAAGCTAAAATCAGTGTTTTTGATAGTGGTTATTTAGTTGGAGATGGGGTATGGGAGGCAGTCAGAATTTCTAAAGGAACTTTAATTTTTATAGATGATCATTTGTCTAGATTGTGGAATGCAGCAAAGGCAACAGGGATTAAGTTGTCTTTTTCAAAACAAGAGCTCATTAAAATTATAAATTCTGTTTTAAAGGAAAATAAGATGACCGATGGTGTTCATGTTAGAATGATGATAACTAGAGGTATTAAAAAAACACCATCTCAAGATCCAAGATTGACTATTTCTGGCCCTAATTTGGTAATTATACCAGAATATAAATTAGCTGACCCCAGTTCCAAGAATAAAGGCATTAAATTATTTACTTCTACAATTCGAAGAGGTTCTCCAGATTATTTAGATCCTAAATTAAATTGTCACAGTAAGCTGCATGAAGTTCAAGCATTAATTCAAGCTATTGAGGCTGGTGCCGATGAAGCACTAATGTTAGATGTTCATGGATTTGTAGCAACTTGTAATGCTACTAATTTTTTCATGATTAAAAATAAAGTGGTTTATACTTCTACTACCCAATATTGTATGAATGGCATTACAAGGCAAAAAATAATTGATGTTTGTAAAATGAATAATATTGAAGTTAAAGAAACTAACTTTTCTTTGTTTGATGTCTACGGAGCAGACGAGGCTTTTGTTACTGGAACCTTTGCAGGTGTAACGCCTGTAATTTCAATAGATGGGAAATCTATCGGTAGAAGTTCAAATAACGAATTCTCAGCGACTTTAGAAAAGTATTACAAAACACTTATTGAATCTCAAATAAAATGAGTCAAGTAATTTGTTTGTGGTCCAGTCCTAGAAATATTTCTACTGCTTTGATGTATTCATTTGCACAAAGGAAGGATGTAAAAGTGCTTGACGAACCTTTTTACACTTATTATTTGACGCATGTCAATCCTAAAATCAATCATCCTGGAAAAAAAGAAATATTAGAAAGCCAACCCACCAGCTTAGATGAAGTTCTAAACAAAATAAATTCTTTAAAAAAAGACTTTAAAATTATATTTATAAAGAATATGACGCATCATTTAAAAGGGGTCAACCTAAGTTTTGCTAATAGTTGGAGTAATATTATTTTAACCAGAAATCCCCAAAGTGCAATGATATCTTTTTCTAAAGTAATTCAAAACCCTACCATGGACGATTTGGGATATGAGTTGCAGTACCTTTTAGCAAGTAGTTTTAAGAAAAAAAGTATAAAATTCAAAATAATTTCGTCAGAAGAACTATTGAAAAATCCAAAAGAAGTTTTAACTAAGATGTGTGGTTTTTTTAATATTTCTTTTGATTCTAAAATGCTTTCTTGGAAAAAGGGAGGTATTGTTGAAGATGGGGTTTGGGCCCCCTATTGGTATGGTAATGTGCACAATTCCGAGGGGTTCAGTCCATATACAGAAAAATTTGAAAATGACATCCCTTCAAATCAGCACAATTTGTTAGAAAAAGCTCTTTATTATTACCAAAAATTAATATCATTATTAGACTGATTACTCTTTCTTGAAATTTATTATGATTATGTTTATCCAATGAACTATTTATCAGTAGAAAACATCAGTAAGTCGTATGGAGAAAGAATTCTTTTTAAAGAATTATTTTTTGGTTTAAGTAAGGGTGATAAAATGGCGTTAATTGCCAATAATGGGACTGGTAAAAGTAGTATGCTTAAAATTATTGCAGGAAAAGATGTAACTGAATCTGGGAAAATAACTTTAAGAAATGGTATAAGAATAGGATATTTAGAGCAAGATCCGCTATTTAATGAGGAATTCACTATAAAAGAGTTTTTAGAAAATTCCAATTCCGATATTATGCATATAATACGGGATTACGACAAAGCCTTGGAGTTACAAACCGTTGATTTTAATGATGCAACGAGTCAACGCTTTCAAGAGGCTTCTGAACAAATGGATAAGGCAAATGCCTGGAATTTTAATAATGAATTAGAGCAAATATTAACACGGTTTAAAATTTTGGATTTAAACCAAAATTTAAAAGATTTATCTGGAGGTCAGCGAAAAAGATTGTCGTTAGCATTACTTATCTTAGACAAACCGGAGTTGTTGCTCTTAGACGAGCCTACTAACCACTTAGATATTGAGATGATAGAGTGGTTGGAAGAGTATTTAAAAAATCAGAATATAACGCTTTTAATGATTACCCATGATCGTTATTTTTTAGATAGAGTTTGTAATCACATATTGGAGTTAGAAGATGGTAAACTATATCATCATAAGGGGAATTACAGTTATTTTTTGCTTAAAAGAGAGGAAAGAGAAGAGAATTTTAATACTGAGATATCAAAGGCTGGGAGACTCATGAAAAAGGAACTTGAGTGGATTAGAAAATCTCCTAGGGCTAGAACTACAAAGTCTAAAGCTAGAGTTGACAATTTTGAGAATATTAAACATAAGGCCAATTCTAAAAAAATTAAGCAAGAATTAAAGCTAGAAGTTAAGATGAGTAGGGTGGGGGGTAAAATTTTAGAGCTTAAAAAAGTATACAAATCCTATGGAGATTTAAAAATACTAAGGGGTTTTGATTATATTTTTAAAAATGGAGAGCGTATTGGTATTATTGGAGATAACGGAGTTGGCAAGAGTACTTTTTTAAATATTATTACTCAAAAAGAAGAGGCAGATAGTGGGAAAATAAATATCGGGGAAACAATAATTTACGGATATTTTAAACAGATGGGTATTGTATTAAAAGAAGATAAAAGGGTTATAGAAGTTTTAAAAGATATTGCAGATGTTATAGTGATGGCTAACGGAAGCAAAATTTCTGCTTCTCAACTCTTAGAGCACTTCATGTTTGATTCTAATATGCAATATACTTTTGTTTCAAAGTTGAGTGGTGGAGAAAAAAGAAGACTTTATTTACTCACTGTTCTAATGAAAAATCCAAATTTTTTAATATTGGATGAACCTACTAATGACTTAGATCTTTTGACTTTAAATAAGTTAGAAGAGTTTTTGTTAGAATTTAAGGGTTGTTTAATTTTAGTTTCTCACGACAGGTATTTTATGGATAAGCTGACTGATCATTTATTTGTTTTCAAAGGAAATGGAGTTATTGAAGATCATTATTGTAGTTATTCAGAGCTTAGAAATAAACAAAGTAAAGAATTGAAAATAAATAAGAAAGAAGAGAAAAATAATAATTCAAAAACCAAACATACCATTAGTTTTACAGAGAAAAAGGAGTATAAAAATTTAGAAAAGCAAATAAGTAAATTAGAGTTGGAAAAAAGTAATCTGGAGGCGTCTTTTAAAGATACTACTATGAATTATGAATTGATGATGAAAAAGAGTAAAGAACTAGAAGAGTTAACTAATATAATTGATAATAAAATGACAAGATGGATGATGTTGGAAGAAAAAATGGGTTAAAAAAAAAGCCCACTAAGTGGGCTTTAAAGTCGTTTAAAAATTGGTTTAAATAACCTTTACATTAACTGCATTTAAACCTTTTTTACCTTCTTTTAATTCAAATTCGACTTGGTCGTTTTCTTGAATTTCATCAATCAGGCCTGAAGAGTGAACAAAATGTTCTTTTTCTGAACCATCCTCCTTAATAAAACCAAATCTTTTGGTGTTATCGTAAAATTTAACTATTCCTTTACTCATTGTATATTATTATTATAAAATGCAAATGTATATTATTTTATTTTATAAATAACAAATTGATTTATTTTGTTTTTGTAATCTAATGCTGAAAATTATATGTAAAAGTGTAATAGATAGGGAAATATACCACACATTTTTTTATTTTAATACTCATTTGTTATGTTTTTTTTTGTAAATTAGAAAATGTTTAACCTGTTAAAAAAGATTACCAGTATTTTTTTTGTACTGTTATTAATACTCATAAGTGGTGTTGCAGTACCCGCTCAATCCAAATCAAATTTAAATTCTGGTAAAATTTTTAATAACGATCAAAATATTGAGTTAAAGCAAAAAATATATGAACTTAAGTACTCAGATCCAAACTTAGCTATATCAATATGCTTAAGCTCTTTGGAAGATTATATACCACTCGGCGCTAGTCTGACTACATTATACCTTTACAGTACTTTGGGAGAATTATATCTAAAAAAAGAACTTCCTGTTTTAGCACTTTCTTATTTAGAAGATGCGATGTATGAGTATGAATTAATGAAAAGAGAAGGTAATATATTTACTAACTCAGTGCCTGCGCAGCAGCCATGGCTCACCCTTAATATAGGAAACATATTTTTTAATCAAGGTCAGTACAATAAAGCAATAGAAAGATATGAACTTAGTAAAACATATTTTTCTCAATTAGATTCTTTACTTCCTAAATTTAGAGGTTTATCCACTACTTACAACAATATTGCTTTAGTCCAAATAGAACTTAAAAATTATAATTTGGCATTAGAAAATATTACAAAAGCATATAAAATGAGGGTCAATAATAACTTTAATCCTGTCGATATAGCTCATTCCTTAAAGTCTTTTAGTGAATTATATTATAAATGGAATATGCAAAAAAAAGGTGATTTATACCTAGCCAAAACCGATAGCATTAATAGAATGATTCAGAAGGAAAAGTCCTCCATTAAATTTAAAGATTTTGATGATTTAACTTTCAAGCTTTTAGATAACTATTTAGGAAATTGCTACGAGTATAAAGGGGAGTATTTATTTAGACAAAAAAGGTTTGATCAATCCCTGGAAGCTTATAATGAATCAACCAGATACTATGGTGAATTTACATTTCAAAAAGTAAGTTTATTAAATAAAAAAGCAAAAGTTTTTTATATGCTTTCAGATTATGATAACTGTTTGAAAGTTATTGAAGAATGTATTTTACTTTCTAAAGAACAAAATCTACAAAATGAAATGGAAATTGCCTTAGAATTAAAAATTAAAGTACTTAATAAAATGGGATTTTCTTTAGAAATAGAATCTACATTAGATGAAATTTTAAAAAATAAAGAATATCGGTATTCAATTCAGATAAGTGAATTACTTTCTGGTTTGGAATCAAAAAATGACATTCTTCTTAAAAAGACTGAAATAAAAGAAGCGAAACAAAAAAATTCACGTATTGTATTTATTTCAATTATTGTTATTTTAATATTAGGTTTTGCTACTGCTTACTTCTTGTCTAGAAAGGTGTATTTAGATAAGCAAATGATAATTTCATTTCAAAATGAAAAAATAGCAAAATCTAAATTGGAACATAAAAAAAGAGAACTAGCAGCTATTTCTACCAATATTGTTCAGGAAAATGAGCAGGTGTCTAATATACTGAAAGACTTGAAATATTATAGTTCATTGTTAAAGTCCGAAAAGGATAGGAATTCATTTTCACCATTAATAAAATCTATAAATAGAATACTCTCAGAAAAGCGTAAAGAGGATTTGTATTCTGATCAGTTTAACGCTGCTTATCCTGGTTATCTTGAGTATTTAACAAGAACCTATGTCGATCTTACTACGTCTGATCTTAAGTTATGTACTTTCTTGCGTATGAACCTTAATACTAAAGAGATAGCAGAGATTATGGGGCTTTCTGTAAGGTCTGTTGAAAGTAGAAGATATCGTCTTAGAAAAAAATTACGTTTGAGTAAGGATGAAGACTTAGTAAGTAACTTAATAAGTTTAGAATACTAATACTTAATTGCCACTCAAAGTGTTACATTTGTCATTTTTTAACCACTCAATCACTCTTTTACCACTCATTTCACTCTTATTAAGACCTGAAAACACCTCCTTTATTAAGTTTGCAATGTTAATAAAATAAATGCGCAAATTTTATTTATATATTTTATCATTCTTTTTGGTAATAAGTTTAAATTCTTATTCTCAAACAGCTAGCAATCCTAGTGTTAATTCATATGCTACGGTTGTGAATAATCCAGTTCCAAATGCATTTTATGCTCAAATAACTGGTAGTAATTCTTTTACTAACTCATGTTGTGGTCAGCAAGGTGGGTCATCTAGTAAAGTTGTTGTAACATACGAAAGTTTAAATCTTACCCTTGACGCTATTGATATTTCTGAACTTAAAAATTCAACAAGCACGTATAATGATAATGGAACTGCACCTAATCTACTTTCTTTCAATGGTGGTATAAATGTGGGTGATGTAGTAAATGTCTATATGGTTTACATTAATGACAATGTAAATCGAAGATCTCTTTATGGTGAAATTGAATTTGAGGGAGAAATTTTAGCAGTAGGAATGGATTGGCAACATACTTTATGGTTCTCCGGCATTAACAATCCTAATCTTGGAACATCAGATTATCCAAGATGGTCCTATGCTAACAGTGCTAATAAATCGGGGAAATTTGAAGATAGAAAATTCGAACCAAATACGTATTCATCTGGAAGCTTTCAAAATGCTTGGGACAATCAAAATACTTCCAAAGATTGGTTTCAATGTGTAGCTGCTAACGGTTCTATTTGTTCGCCATCTGGTGGGTCTTATAATGGAAATGCAGTTAAAAAGTTCAGATTGGGTTGTTCAAATGGAGCAAAAGGAGATTTCTTCAGAATCATCACAACAGTTGCATGTCAAGAACCTACAGGTGCAGGTACTATTGCTAACCCTGAAAGTAATTGTGGAAGTTTTAATCCTGGTAATATTTGGTATAATACTCTTGCTTCCGGCGGTAGTGGTGGTACACTGACTTATTTTTGGGAAAAATCAACCACTAATTCTTCTTCTGGATTTTCTACAATATCAGGAGTGTCCACGTCTGGCTACGATCCACCATCTAATATTACGCAAACTACTTGGTATAGAAGAGGTGCTTACCGTTGTGATATTTCAAATGCAGTTTATACTTCTGCAATTGAAAAGACGGTTATTACAGAACCTACTGTTGCAGGTACTATAGCTAACCCTGAAAGTAATTGTGGAAGTTTTAATCCTGGTAATATTTGGTATAATGTTCTTGCTTCCGGCGGTAGTGGTGGTACACCAACTTATTTTTGGGAAAAATCAACCACTAATTCTTCTTCTGGATTTTCTATAATATCAGGAGTGTCTACGGTCGGCTACGATCCACCATCTACCATTACACAAACTACTTGGTATAGAAGAGGTGCTTACCGTTGTGATATTTCAGCTGCAATTTATACTTCTGCAATTGAAAAGACGGTTGTTACAGAGATTACTGGTGCAGGGTCTATTAACGGAGCTGAATCGCAGTGTACTTCTTATAACCCTGGAAATATTGAAGGTGTACAACCAAATGGACTTGCTGCTCAAGGTGGATCTGGCGGAACACTGACTTATTTCTGGGAAGTTTCTACTACATCCAACTCTACTGGTTTTACAACAATTGCAGGAGCTACATCAGCTTCTTATGATCCATCGTCTACCATTACCCAAACTACTTGGTATAGAAGAGGAGCTTACCGTTGTAGTTCGGGTTCTGCTCTTTATACATCTGCAGTTCAAAAAACAGTTGTTGGGACACCAGCTGCTAATGCATCTGCTTCTTCAAGCTCAATTTGTGCTGGTGCAAATGTTACCCTTTCTACATCTATTGTAGCTGGCCAAACCTATCAGTGGTCTACAGGAGGTTCTATTGTTTCTAATTCAGCTTCATATACAGCTTCTCCGTCAACCACAAGTACCTATCAACTAACAGTTACTCAGTACGGTTGTTCAGCAACAGACGATGTTACTGTAACGGTAAACGATGCACCCAATGTTGGCGTAAGTGGAGGTTCTTCGCAAGCTGCATGTCAAGGAGGAAATATAACACTTTCTGGAACAGGAGCTTCTAGCTATTCATGGGATAATGGGGTAGTAGACGGGCAGTCTTTTGCTGCTCCAGCTAATACAACTACATATACAGTTACTGGAACGGATGCAAGCGGATGTACTAATACTGCGCAAGTTACCGTTAGTATAACATCTCTTTTAGATTGGACTAATCTTCAATTTCCTGCTAGTGAAACCTACAGCTGTAACGGAGGACAAATTGCTATTTATGGCCAGGTTTATGAGCCAGGAATTACAGATGGTCCTGGTCAAGGTGGAGGTATTACAGTGGAGTATGGATACAGTACTACTAATTCTGACCCTTCTACTTGGACCAACTGGTATACTGCAACATACAATACTGATGCAAATGGAAATAGTAACGATGAATATAATGGTATTATTTCTCAAGCTCTTTATGCTTTAACACCAGCTACCTATTATTATACTTTTAGATATAAGTCTGCTGGTTGCGATTGGCAATATGGTGGTTACAATTCTGGAGGAGGTGGCTTTTGGAATGGTACTTCCAATGTAAGTGGAGTACTAACGGTTACACCAGAAAGTGCAACTTTCTCTTACGCAGCTAGTGCTTATTGCCAGGAAGGAACTGACCCAACACCAACAGTAACCGGTGTTACCGGTGGTGGTTTTACTTCCTCTCCATCAGGGCTTTCGATCAACGCTACAAGTGGAGCTATAGATTTAAGTTTATCAACTGCAGGAACTTTTACAGTAACATATACTACTCCTAACTGTAGTACTACTTCCACTCAAACGGTAACCATTTACGATACCCCAACTGCAGATGCAGGAAGTGATATTTCTGTATGTGAAGGCCAAAGTGCTTCTTTAAGTGCTAGTGGAGGAAATTCTTATGTTTGGTCACCAACAACAGCCTTAAGTAATCCAAATATTGCTAATCCAACGGTTACTCCTACAAGTACTACTACCTATACAGTTACTGTAACCGATGGAAATAACTGTACTGATAGTGATGATATTATAGTAACATTTGTTAACGATAACACTGCTGGAACTGCTTCTTCTACACCTACTTTGTGTATCAATACTGCTTTAACCAATATTACCCATACTACTACCGTTGCAACAGGAATTGGTTCTTCAACAGGACTACCAAATGGAGTAAGTGCCAGTTGGTCGTCTAATACTATTACCATAAGTGGAACTCCTACAGAAAGTGGTACTTTTAGTTATACAATTCCTTTAACAGGTGGTTGTGGTACCGTTAGTGCAACTGGAACTATTACTGTGAGTCCAGATAATACTGCTGGAACAGCATCGTCTAGTCCTACATTATGTATCAATACAGCTTTAACTGACATTACGCATGCTACAACAGGTGCTACTGGAATTGGTTCGGCAAGTGGATTGCCTTCGGGTGTTACAGCTAGTTGGGCAAGTGACGTTATTACCATTACAGGAACACCAACTGCTAGTGGTACATTTAATTATACCATACCACTTTCAGGTGGTTGTGGGTCTGTCGATGCAACTGGAACAATTACTGTAAACCCAGACAATACGGCGGGTACACCATCTTCTAGCCCTACACTATGTAATAATACTGCTTTAACCGATATTACTATTGCTACTACTGGAGCTACAGGAATTGGTTCGGCAACTGGACTTCCTAGTGGAGTTACGGCCAGTTGGTCTAGTGATGTAATTACGA
>Ga0209603_1005133_pt1 | contig 10617 bp, 6 predicted proteins | sample COGITO_mtgs_1206_FD_184812 | JGI IMG/M metagenome (GOLD analysis project Ga0209603, IMG submission 184812) | Pelagic marine microbial communities from North Sea - COGITO_mtgs_120607 (SPAdes) (version 2) | ecosystem: Environmental > Aquatic > Marine > Epipelagic ... | reverse complement strand
AAGAGAGAACGATTCACAAAAAGCGAGAAACAGTTAGAATTAGAATCGGCTTTTTGTGGGCAGGTTTAGAAAAGCGAGCACGCTCCGTTCCCACACGCCAACCGTCAAAAGCGAGCACTCGTAGTGCGAGAAGTCTTGGCGGGTGCTCGATGGGTTGTGTGGGTTGTGTGGGTTGTGTGGGGCCGTCAAAAGCGAGCACTCGTAGTGCGAGAAGTCTTGGCGGGTGCTCGCTTTTGGCATTGGGTGGGGGTGGGTGTGAGGCGCACAGCGGGTGCAAATTGCGGGGTGCGTGCGCGGGTCAGGCGCGCTAACTCGCCACACGGGTCGCGTGGCGTTCATTGCTGCCGCGTGCCATGTCGGAATCGGGCGACGGTACGGATCGAGAGAGCACCGTTGGGTCTGAGCACGGTGCTCATGAAGGGCCCGCACTCGTGCCACTCGCGGTGCCATTTTCGGCCAAGCGCCGTCGATTATTAGAAGACCACGACGACGTCCTCAATGAAGGCGACGAGGAAGTAGAAGGTTCCAACAGCGGCGAGCAGTATTTTGAGGAGGGGGCCGATGACGTAGACGAGGACGATTTGTTCAGCGAGGACGAGGACGACCGACCGGGTCCGCAGCCGGCTGCCAACCACGACCACCACGACCACCACGACCACCACAACCACCGCGCCGCGGACGCGCAGACGGACGTGTCGTCGCGCAACGCGATGCAGATGGGGCTCGACCAGTTGCCGGGGTTTAGCAAGCTGATGATGGGCGAGGGCATCAAGCCCGTGCCCGCCATCTTCCAGACGGGCCTGCCGGGCTACTGGTGCCCGTGGAATTCCTCGTCGTCGCCCTTTCGTGAGGGCAACGAGCCGAGGCCCGCGCGCGTGCTGTGCATCGTGGTGCCGCTCGAGTTCATCGCCAAGGACGCGGCGCGCATTGGCGAGTGGGAGACGTTGGCGGACGAGGGCGCGCGCGCGAGGCAGGTGACAACGGCGGCGTTGCTGGGCATGCTGACCACGGGCACGGCCAAGGGCTGGACGTGCACCAAGGAGCACTCGGAGCTCATCGATGCCAAGAATGATGGCAAGGAGGGCGAGAACTTTGACAATGTTAAGAAGAGGCTCAACGGCAACGTCAAGACGTACACCTACCGCCCCCACGCCGACGATCCCGTCAGGGCGGACCAGCCCGACAAGCGCGGCATCACGGCCATGCAGTTTGGGTGGTTCTTGGAGGAGCTGTACAGCCCCGACGCGAGCAAGGTGGTGGCCGTGCGCATCATGAAGCTCATCTATTGCGCGTCGCACCAGGACGACGACCTCTGGGCCAACCTCATCGAGGAGACGTCGGACATCACGCGCGCCGGCAACATCAACGCCATCCCGGAGGCGCTGCGCAAGCCCAAGCTCATGGTGCAGAACAAGCTGCAGCGCTCGCAGATCAACGACGAAAACCTCGAGGAGACGGCGAGCACGCAGTGGAAGCGCATCGACTCGATGTCCGCGCTGACCAAGCATCTGCTCCACTACGCGGGCGCCACGGACAGCAGCCGCGGTCGGCCGCTCTACGCCGACATGGCCAAGGACGTGGCGGCCGGCTGCGCGGATCGGCCGCTGCGCGGCGACGACAAGTGGGGCGGCCGGCACCCGCTGGGGCCGAGCGTGGCGCTCAACTTTAAGCGCTTCCTCAAGCGCGACCACCTGCAGCCGGGCCACCCCGGCGTCAACGTCTGCATCGCGGGCGCCGTCGACGCGTCGGGCAACCCGATCAAGATTCTGCAGGCGCAGTGCAACCCGAACAATTACTTTGACCGCGACGGCACCTTTCGGCCCCCGGACGAGGTGGTGGAGCTCGGGGCCATGTGGATGTGCCACGACAACAGCGTCAAGAACATCTTCAACGTGCCGTTTCCGCGGCCGGTGCACGGCAGCGTGGTGCCAGACGACGTGCTGCTCCAGGCCTTTTTTAACCTGTACAAGAACGACGACAAGATGCTGCGGCGGACGCAGCGGGGCGACAACCCAAAGGGGTTTGACGAGGTGCGCGACGTGGTGGAGGTGGCCTTCAACTCGTACGCCACCGAGCGCGACGCCGTGGCCGCCCAGGTCAGCAAGGGCATTCTGAACTCGGAGATGCTCGCGTACGACTCCATCGACAAGACGGTGGCCGAGCAGGAGCGACTCGACCGGCGCGCCTACGAGAAGAAGAGCGTCGACAAGGTGGGCGACGTCTGGGTGCTCGAGCCCCGGCAGGCGCTCCGAGACATCTCGCTCGAGCAGGAGCGCGTCCATTCCATGATTGACGAGTACGACAAGCGCGATCGCATCCGGATCGCCTCGACCGACTACGCTTCGGCCAAGGAGCGGCGCGAGGCGCAGATGCTGCGGCAGAAGCTGCACAGCAAGCAGGTGGACGCCTGCGTCAGGCTTGGGCTGCGACGGTTCGAGCACGCGTTTTCGTCCAAGAAGTTGGCGGGCACGATCCCGCCGGGCTGGCGCGACATCTGCCACACGGGGCTGCGCAAGTCGCTCAAGGAGGCGGCGGAGGTGGGCATCCGGCTGTCGGCCGAGGGCGGCGGAGGGCACAAGGTGGACCCCGACCACGCCAACGCCAAGCAGGGCACGGCCAACCTGGCGTTTACGCACAACCAGTGCCTGGTGCGCAAGGACCTGACGCCGTGGGGCCACTGGCGCGGCTTCCTGATGCACATGCTGAGCGCGGGGGTGAAGATCCAGGGCAACGACGTGCGGCTGATGCTCGAGGCGTGGCTGCACGCGGTGCGCCGGGCGCGACTCAAACCGTGCCCCAACCGTGCCCCAACCCAACACTGTTGCTGACGCGCGTTGTCTCGATTGCGTGCGCAGTTCGAGCCGTGCGCCAACTGCCATTCAAACCCCTTTTCACACACGATGACCTCACGTGCCCACTGCGACTGGCAGGTTCCAGGAGGTCTCGTTCTACTATCTGATGTAAACGCGACACCTTGAACCACACGACCCACTCGAACGCTTCTCACACTCGTATCACCGTTGCTTGGCAGGTGCGGTGGGCCCGGTTTGCGACGGAACTCGAACCTTTGTAATCCCTCAACGCGCTGACTCGCTGCTTGGTGTCGGCAGGCATGGGCAAGAGCATGCGCGCGACGCGGCTCAAGAAGATCCTGTGCAAGGGCTGGGTGCGCAACGGCGCGCAGCAGTCGTCGGTGTGCTGCACGACGAACCGAACCTCTTAGTCACCGAACCTCAACCCCAACCCAACCCCAACCCCATCCAGGCGAAAAGCGGCATGAACGGCGGCATGGACTTTCTCTGCGGGCGCCTCGTCTACTACGACGAGGTCAGCCAGGACTTTGCCAGCGCGGCGGGCGACCGGATCGAGTAAGAGCCTTTACTTGAACACCAATCGCCACTCTAAACTTGACGCCCTCCCTAACGCTCGCCAGGTACCTCAAGACGAGTAAGCCATGCACTCTCGAACCCCGCACACACACACACTACTCCAATGAAACTGGAACGAGGTGCTTCAGCCTTTCGATGACATCTTGGGTTGGCATGGCATCCCGCTGCAACGCATTCTCGCGCGCATCTTGGGCACGCATGTTGGAAAGGTCAAAGCAGCGCTTCATATCCGTCTCGGTCTGGGCGTACGCGCTGCATGGAATCAAGTGGCCGACACACCACTTGCGAGGACCGGCAACCGTGTACTGGCCGTAGTTTTCCCAGTTCATCCACGGCTCGAACGTCGACTCGAAGTGGCCAGCAAGTTCGATATGCTTGGACCGATCCTTCACGTGGGCCCGCAGACGCGACCGAATCGCTGCAAATGCTTTGGTCTTGAACGGAAAGTCATTCTTCTGGCGCTCGTTTGTGCGCTTGGTCCTTGCCCTTCCCTTGTCTGTCGCCATGTACCGCTGCTGGCCCTTGGACGATTGGACACGGCCTTTGACACTGATCGCGTACCTGCGACGATGAATTTTCATTTTCTCAGCGCGTGTCATCCATGGCTGCACTTCCGGCAGATCCTCCATCCGCAAGCGTCCCTCCCCTATATCCCTGCATTTTCCCTGCGCTCAACTTTAGCGCGCCACGAGAAAGTGCAAATCCAGCCCCAACCCCCAACTCAACACCTAACTCAACCCCTAAAACAATCCAGTCACTATGGAGCAACGCGCGGACGTCCAGCGCACGGTCCGCACGATGGGCAGCAACGGCCTCGAGACGTTCACGACGCTGCACATCGAGACGCTCCACTTCGAGTCGCACATGATGTCCACCAATTGCGGTCCAATGGGCATGCGCGCCAAGGACGAGCCGGGCACCGACCGCACGGCGCTCACCGACCGCAGCTTTGCGCACACGGTCAAGGCGGCCGACCACGCCGAGGAGAATGGCGACGGCGAGTTCGACCTCGAGAAGGCCTCGTTGGCGGTCAAGGAGCAGGTCAACCGCATCCGCGTCGTCTCGTGCCTCGTGGCTTACGGGCTCGTGTTCATCAAGCACCTGCCGCACTGCGAGCCCAACACCACCTACGCGCGCGAGCTCACCAATAAATGGGACACCATCCTGTACGACGAGTTCAACCTGCCGCCGCCTTCGCGTCGCAAGAAGATCAAGCGGCGCATGCTCTTCAACCTCTTCGCCATGGAGTCGGCGATTGTCGAAAAGTTAATGTACAAGCACACGGCGATCGACTATGCCGACATGCTCCCCGGCGCCAACGGCCAGCTGAGCGGCTTCTGCATAGATCAGATGGTCGACGTCATCCGCTCGCTGCAGCGCTGCCTCGACCACGAGACCATCCTGAACGCGTGGTCGCACAACCTCGCGCACTCGGCGCCCACGGCCTCGCACACGCTCGAGCTCAAGACGGTCCTCGCGCAGCTGCACGGCGAGGAGCTGGACAACCGCACGCTCACGGGCGTGCTGCCCCCCACCGCCAAGAAGCGCCCCAGGGCGGAGGCCGCCGCGCGCGCCGCGCCACCCGCCGCGCCGCCCGCCGCGCCGCCCACCGCCGGCCGCAGCAACGACGCGGAGGCGCTCAGGGCCGACCAGGCAGCCATGGACGCCGCGTTGGGCGCGGCGCCGCCACCCGCCGAGGCGGGCGCCGACCAGTTTGGCGATCTGCGACCGCCCGCCGCCGCCGAGGACGCCGCCGAGGCCGCCGCCGAGGCCGCCGCCGAGGCCGCCGAGACCGCCCGCGTCGCCGCCGAGGCGATGGAGGGAATGGACTTTGCCGAGGAGAATGCCCTTGGCCAGCAGGCGGAAACCCGCGCAGCGCAGCGCGCCCCGAACGCCGCGCCCGTCAACCTGGAGGAGGACGCGGGATCGCGCGCCAGCGTGCCCTTGGAGACGCCCACGAGCTCGCAAGGAACGCCCGTGTGCGACGTCTTGCAGATCAAGGGCGTCATGCAAAACGGCATGACGCGGCGCGACTGCGCCCGGCTCGCAGAGCAGCTCGAGAAGCAGCGGCAGCTGCGTGCCGACTACAGCGGACGGATGGCGTCGCGCGCCGCCACCTCGTCGGCGACGCGGTCACAGACGGCATACTCCGTGCTCGACGAGCTGGCGGCGGCCATGACGGACAGTCTGAATGACGAGGGCGAGCCGGTGCACCAGCACATGTCCACGGGCATCGTGCGCGACGCCAAGAGTGCGGCCGCGGCGCTCATGCCTACTGTGCAGGACGTGCTCTCGAGCGGCATCGACGACCAGTTCCTCCGCGACATCCTGCAGGGACGCACGTCGACCAACTTTGGCAATCGCGAGTTTCTCCACCTGCTGGGCCTCAAGCGCAACCTGTCCTGGGACTACGAGCTGGTCAATGGCAGCAGCAACAGCATGAGCGAGGCGACCAAGTCCGGGCCCGACGCGGGCCCCGCGTCCGCCCCGGGCCCGGCGGCGACCTCCAACAAGCTGATCTCGCCCGCCGAGTACGACTTCAATTGGGCGATTCACAGGAGCTTCACCACGTCCAAGGCGCTGAGCGGCGGCGGCGATGCCAAGAAGACCATCTGGACAAACGCCGCCACCATGGTCAAGCTGGCCTCGGACAATGCGCGCAACAACTTCTTCTCGTTGCTAAAGGTGGACAGCATGACGCTCGAGACGATTCGCGACACGCTGTTCCAGATGCAGCTGCCCGCGCCCGAGTACCAGGTGCGCATCCCCGTCTTCAATCACCAGCGCGCGAGCCTCCTTGACGAGAAGCGGATGCTGCACAACACGCGGACGATCACCGAGGGCATGAACCCGCGAGAGATCCACCCACCGGGCATGTTTGTAAAGTGCAGCGACACGCAGGTCACGACGAGGCCGGTGATGACCACAACATTCGCGACGCCCAACCCCATGAAGCGCCCCTTTGACCTCATGAACGAGTCGGGCTACCAGAGCCGCCTCGACCACCTCAACCGGGAGCTCGCGCTGCCCGTGGCGGCGACGCCCGTGAACTTTACCCGCGGCGTCTACATCAAGGAGGCGCGCAATCACAATGGCATCTACTTCAACAAGTGGATTGCGCGCGAGCACGCCAACTTTGTCGTCGAGGCCAGCGCCTTCCTGTCGCGCGTTCCGGGCGTCGCCGGCGGCCACTGCCGCCACGTGCCCGACACCTTTCGCGAGCCGTCGACGGTGGCGTTTAAGCGCGCGCAGAAGCAGCAGCAGCAGCAGCCATCGGCTGGCTCCTCTTCCGAGGCGGCGCCGCCGCAGCACGTGCGCGACGACGAGCTGCCGACGGGCGACATGTCCGACGAGGCCGACCCCCGGCGAGCCGGTGTCGAGGACGCGTCGTCCGTCGCGAGCGATTATGGCGAGGTCCTTGAAGACGACGTGACCGAGAAGGACGCGGAGATTGTAGACGATGGCAATGGCGCATCGGCGGCCGACAAAAACGTGGTCGAGGGGCCGGTGCGCAAGGCCGGGGCGCCGACGACTGCGCCGAGCGTGGCCCAGCCGGGCGCGGCCAAGGTGGCGGCGGCCATGAGCGTCGAAGAGGACGCCCCCATCACCGCGATGCCCTACGACTGGGACATGCTTCAGATGTACTTGACCTACAAGATGGCGGGCACGCTGCACCACGACGTGGAGAACTACGTTGACAACATGCGCGCAAACTACAAGGACGTTTTCACGGAGGATCGCTCCGAGACGCTGCGGGACCTGCCACAGGTGTCGCTGCGCTTTCCGGGGTTTGAAAAGCCGGGCGCGATCCTTCGGCCGCTCAGCGTGAAGCTGTCGCTCACCCAGCCCGAGGGCCGGTACGAGGATCTCGGCCGCAAGCGCAAGCGCCAAGACGAGGACGTGTCCGACATGGCCAAGGCGGCCGCGCACTCGATCATCAACGGCCGGCAGCTCAAGCACGACGACCCCGCGGTGCGCGCCTTTGAGGCCGAGCAGCGCGGCGGAGGCGACGGCAACACGCTCAAGGGCAACCTCTTTGCGCGCTCGGCGTGGCTCCACTTTACGCTCGCGCAGCTCGACCGCCGCGGCATGCTGACCGACGCGGAGATGGAGCGCGCCCACGACCAAGGCATCTGCATGCGCCAGCGAGTCGCCCACTCGGCGTCGGTGCGCGGCGATGCGACCATGCGCAAGTACCTCGCGGCGCGCGAAGAGCTCCCCTGCGAGAGCTTTGAGGCACTCGAGCGCATCAAGCGCGAGACGGGGGTCGATGGCGCTCCGCGCAAGAAGCGAACGTGGCAGCAGGTGGAAAGGGACGACGACGAGGAGCTCGGACTGTCGCAGATCTTCAAGAAGCCGACGATTGGTTCCGGCAGCGCGCACTGACGCGGATTGATAACGCACACGCACCGTGAGTCGTATTAGAGTAGCGCGTGGGGTGCGCGTGTGGTTTTTTTGATACCATTTGAAATGTGGCTCTCCGCGCTTGCCGCCTTGGCCTCGGACGACTGCTCAAGCGGTCACGTGGTCCGCACGTTGAGCGACGTCTACCTCGTGCCGCTCGATGGCACGCCCACCGGCAACACGGCCATACGAAAGGCGGAGTTTGATGCGCAGGGGTACGTCGAGGACGACGATCTATTGGGAAGCTACGTGACCGTGAGCGGCGCCAACGGACCCGTGTGGCCCGACTCGGCCTACCTGATTGCAAACGACATGACCCTGCAGCGCGGAGGCTTCGGACCCATCGGAGGGGACGATCCTGCACTGTACTATGTCGTCTACGTCCCAACCCCGGCCGACTACGCCGCCTCGGCGACAAACTTGTCGATTGGCGCCGTGGTCGCCTCAGGGACGCCCACGCTCGTCACCCTGACGGTGTACGCCACCGGGTGTGCGCCCGCGCTGCCTCCACCGCCGCCCGCGACGCCCCCGCCGCCAGAGCACCCACCCAGCCCTGCGCACCCGCCGCCGCCACCGCCAGACCCGCCCGTGCCGCCCGCGAGCCCTCCGCCACCCGAGCCGCCGGCGATCCCACCCACGCCGCCGCCGCACGATGGCTACTACGAGTTCTGGATGACGCCCGTCCTCTTTGGTCTGCTGGGGCCCATCGTGGCGATCGTGTGCCTGGTCTGCGCCGTGAACACCTGTGACATGTACACCTTCCAACCACGGCCACAGGAGATGCAAGACGTACGAAAACGGTGGGCCGCGCAGCACAACAATGGCGTGGTCCTGGACAAGTTTCCGGGCCCGGCAGAATACATGAACCGCCTGCAGATGGCCGAGACGATGCGCCGCGCCATCGACCTGCCGGTGCTGGCAGAGGCGCAGCAGCCCGCGCAGCAGCCCGCGCACAAGCGCGTGAGCTGGCGCTAAGGCGTGCGCGTGTGCCATGCGTGTAGTAGGTAGGTAGGTAGGTAGGCGCGTGCGTGTAAAGTGGTGCTTGCGTTTAAAAGGAAGACGCAAATGGAGCACTGCGCCGCCGCCTTGGCGCCGCTGGCGCCGTGCCTCTGCGGATGGATGGCGTGCTGCGACTCGCGAGTCGTCTGGCGCGCCGACGACGACGATTTGCCAAACACCGTGGCGCTCACAATCGACGACGTGCCGCGCAAGGGGACCAAGATTGCCGACGTGCTGCAACTCATGCTGCTGCTTCGCCAGCGTCGTGCCAGAGTCACGTTTTTTGTCTTCTTTGACCGATTCAACCCAAGCTCCACCGACTCCGTTGAGGACCATTTGCTCGTGAACACGTTTATCAGCGAGGTGAAATCGGGCGGCCACGAGGTGGGATTACACTTTCCTGGCCGCTGGGGGTGCCAGATGTCGCTCTCGGAACTGGAGTGGCGCACCGAGCAGTCGCTGCAGGTGGCAAAGCGGCGGTTCAATTTGCCAGTGCGCCACGTGCGCATGCCGGGCGGGTTTTCCACGCCGGCGCAGGTGTCGCTCTTGGAGCGGTTTGGGCTCACAGCGGTGAATGGCACCGCCTACCCCGGCGACGCCGACGTGTGCCAGTGTCTTTCGGCCATGGCGCTCGGCCGGTGCGCCGCGCGCTTGGCCGACGGCGACGGGCGCATCGCCATCCTCCACGACGACAAACGGTTGATCGCCAAGCTGGCAAGCTTTTTGGCGCAGCTTCAGTCTCAGGGAAGGCGCTCGGTGACACTTTTGGAGCTCTTTGGGCCCCCGCGGGTGAGCATGCAGGCGGTGATGCGCCCCCTCCAGGGGAGCGCTGGCATGATGGCGTCGGCGCTCTCGCCGCTGTACGTGCCGTTTTGAGTCATTGTTTAAACATGTCTTCTCTCACACTCACACACGCACACACACACATGCGCATTCATCGGCGGCTCAGCCACCAGTAAGAGGCCGGCATTGGAAGCGGCGGGTCCTCATACCGCAGCAGCTGCTGCTGCGCGGCCAGACCACTTCTTCGGCCATAGGAGAGCTGGCGCGAGGTCTTGGTGGGCGCTGGCGCCACCTTGGCAGCCGGCTCGGGTGTCTGATTCGGCGGCGTCGTGTACTCGGGCTTGGGCGCCGCCCAGACGAGCATGGCCACCACGATGCCCATGAGTGCCGCGGCACCGATGGCCAGGCCGATCCATAGCCAAGGCACGCCGACGTCTGAGGATGCAGGCGGCGGCGCCTCGGGCGGCGGCGCGGGAGGGTTGATCGACGTCGTGGTAATCGACGCCGCGTCGATGCTCGCCGGCGCTCCAAACATCGCGGTCGTTGCGGACGTGTCCGTCTGGAGCTCCACTATGCTGTCTACGACGTCGGTCGCGCCGGATTCGACCGAAACGGTCGTCACGACGATCACTGACCCCGGCTCGACGCCGACCTCAATCTGCGCCACGGGCAGGCTGAGCCGCGTCGCCATGCGGTTGCGGTAAGCCGTGCGATCAAAGGTCTCGACCGTAGCCTGCACGATGGTGACAAAGCTAATCTTGTTGGTGAGCAGCAGCGGCGGTGCGCTCGGCGGCGTGCACGCGCCATCCGTCTTCCGCAGCGTCGTGGTGTCGGCGACGCCCGTGGTCATCGTGCCGTTGGCACCGAGCAGCACGTGGCGGTACAGCGACGGGTTGATGGGCAGCGGGCTCGTCACGATGGCGTAGCAGCGTGGGTCAGCGAGACACTCTCGACGCGCCTCGGCATCGTTTCGCGCAGCGCTGCTGAAGCCGCTCAAGGCCAGCGCGCCCGTGTACTCGGTTTCGCTGTGCAGCTCGCCAAA
>Ga0209603_1005121_pt1 | contig 10633 bp, 8 predicted proteins | sample COGITO_mtgs_1206_FD_184812 | JGI IMG/M metagenome (GOLD analysis project Ga0209603, IMG submission 184812) | Pelagic marine microbial communities from North Sea - COGITO_mtgs_120607 (SPAdes) (version 2) | ecosystem: Environmental > Aquatic > Marine > Epipelagic ... | reverse complement strand
GCGATTGGCTTTGTCAGCCCTGAGAGCCACCGCTGCGCACTCATTGCTCGCTTACGAATCCGTGCGTAGCCTTCCATGTCTGGGAGGAGCATCTCGGCTGTACGATTCATTGGTTGAAGAAAGACGCACTGCTGTTGCAAATCCAAGAGGATCTCATCCTCGATTTTCACCACGCCACCCACCTCGAGTTGTGGGTGTCTTTCCACGAGCCTAACCTTGCCATCGAACCCCACTACATCCACCAGACTTTCCACGAGCTCACCATTGCTTGCGGTGCTGCCCAGACGGGCTGCAGTCAACCTCAATGCCAATCTATTGTCCTCAACAGCGCCATCGACCACAAAGTTTTGGTTGCGGTCAGCCTTTGCAAACGCCGTTGACTTGGATTCGAGTGCTATCTTGTGATCGGTGACGTGCTGAATCCGCCGTGTGATGAGTTGGTAATGCTCGATTGCGGAGAATGCTTTGAACAGAGCGGGATTGGAGTGGACAAAGGAATCGATCTGATCGACCAAGGGCCTGTCACTTTCGTGGTAGACCCGGTAGGCGGTGGAGAAGTGAAGCGGGTCTGGGTTGACGACAATCCCAACGCCGGCAGCGACGCGTCCGTCGGTCAAGGGCTCGCAGACGAGCTCGCACCCCCCTGCTTCCAATGCCGCCAAGAGGCTCGGCGGCGGGGCATTAGACGTTCCAAGAACGAATGCATCGCGCCACTCGGCGTCAATGGAGACGGACTTCTCAAACTGGATTGGACGACGTACGCAGGAGTCAAACAGCGTGGAGGCAATCGCTGGTGCGGACGGCTCTTCCAAGATCGATGCATCGCTGCAGCATCGGAGGCGACCCGCTTCTTTGTTCTCTTGTATTCGCAGCTTTGCAAACTCGATGTGTGGTTCAGAGAGGGGGCTGCTCGTGAACATGGTCGCTTGTGGAGGAGGCTTCAGTATGAAGCCTGTCTCGATCTCCACGCACCTACCAGCAGGTTCCACCTTCTTTTTGCGCATTTTGTATTCAACCTCGGTGTAGACTGTTGTGCCTACGGTGTTCGCGGAGACCTTTGTTGTTTTCTTCTCCATCTCGTTGTATGCCAGGCAAAAGCTATTGGACTCCTTGACCCCCTCGTACAGTGTTTCGCCCATTGTGTTCACATCGACCATTTTTGTTTCCCTTACATTGCCGTTGTATGCCAAACAGAACGTGTTAGATTCTATGTGGGCAGCCAACAAGTCGGTGCGATTGGATGATTCGGTCTTGAATCGGAAGATTGGTCGGTCCATGTCTCTGTTTGGAGTGTAGCCAGTGGCGGTATTCTCATCGAAATGCCAGACACCTTCACGAGATCGTGTCACTTTTCGAGTTAGGAGGTGCGTTGGGATGCTTGCGTTGAAGGGGAGGCTGATACTTAACAGCAAGCGCATTGCCATCGTTGCAAAGTCAAAGACGGGGGCTGTGCTCACGCCGGCAGCTACGATCGACTGGCTGGCGGGTGGGGGGCCGCGCTTGCGGGGGGCGCACGTCCTGCACCGCAGCGCCACTGTTCCATTGTCCATCACCTTGTCGCATTCCTCACATGTCTTGTCGAATTGCACGCCCGTATTGGCTAGCTTTTTCGTGGGATCCGATCGGTCTCGGGCCTTGAGCTTTGGACGCTGGGCTATACCAGGGCAGTTCTTTTTGCGGTTCCAGCAAGCTTGCCCGAGAGTGGTGACACCGGGCACCCAAGGATGGTTTGTTTTGAGATCTTCATTTCGACGAATGATGTCTTCCTCAGAGCGCGGCATACTGGACACCTGTTTTCTGGGGCGGCGTCTGTAGTCTACTGATACCAGCACAGTAGGCATGGGTTATGCAGCGCTGACCCTAAACCCTGGTGGGTTCTGTACACTCCTCATACACCAAACCACTCCCGCGTGTACGAGGTGTGTACCGCTGTACGAGCTGTGTACACGTTTTCATCAAGTTAATCAATCACGCCTTAAGTACTATGAGCAGCGCTGACCCTAAACCCTGGTGGGTTCTGTACGCTCCTCATACACCAAACCCCCCTCTGGTGTACGAGGTGTGTACCACTGTACGAGCCGTGTACACGTTTTCATCAAGTTAATCAATCAACCAACCGGCTGGTATTTTTTACTGCGAATTCATCTCCTTGGCAATCGCTTGGATCGCATGCTTCGCCCCCTTGCACACCACTTCCTCGTCACCACCGACAGCGTCGTCCCCCGTGATCACCACGACACGCCCCTTGTAGTCGGTACCGAGTCCAGAGTCGTGGACGAGCTGGGTTGCGATCGCCACCTCATCCTCACATGGCGCGCACATTTTGTACTTTTTAAGTACACTTTCAACTGCGTCGACCGTCGGCAGCATTTCCTTGGTTGTTTTCTGCAGCGAGGAGCCTAGAGAGAGAGAGAGAGCTCACGTGTACACGAGTTGCAGTCGCTAAACACAGCCAGACTTCCATGGTTCGAATTCAAAAGGGGGATGGACGATTCGAGAATCTTTGATTCCACTGCCGCTGCAATCGATTACATTCAGTCTTTTCGGTGGGAAGGTGTTAGTGCGCAGCAATTACAAAGGGAGTGTCGCAAACAGAGCGTGAGAGAGAAGCAGGCGTCCGTAGGCAATGAGAGCTTTTCAGGTACCAGGGAAAAGCTCTCACAGCACGAGGGTGTTTCCCCAATACCTGGGATTCTCGGCGGAAATGGCACCTCCAGGGACGTGATTGATGGCCATTAACGCTTGCGGCGAGCGGTCCGGAGGCTTTGGCGGCGTCCCCGAGATGTATTCCGGGCGTGTTCGTGTCGGTGTGACCAGGTAACGTGGCGGTGATCGTCGGTTTTAGCTGCAAAAATCGTCAAAGTGCTTCTTTGTCACCGGGTGACAAATTACACCACTTCTTCTGTTCCGATCGCCATTGTCGCTTCCTGTGGCCTCCACATGCCAACCCAGTGCTTGGAATGCATTACAAACCCACCCGGGAAGTGTCACACACGCTGGGTGGCCTTGGGTGGCCTTGGGTGGCCTTGGGTGGCCTTGGGTGGCCTTGGGTGGCCTTGGGTGGCCGATTTCATGGTCTTTTCTGTGATTTTTGCCCCTCTCTGCACCCCCCTAGACCGTCTTAAAGCCGAGCGGTGGCATGCTAGACTGCGTATGCGTGTTCCCCGCAACGTATTCGGTGGGTGTGTGCATCCACGCGACCAGGGGATCCCGTGGTCGCGGTCGATTCAAGCTGCGAAACCGCCAAAAATCATAAAAAGTGCTAGAGGCTCAAAAAGCCAAGCGGTCGCCTTTTTAACCGCCGAGTGGATCGGTGAGGGAACTGGGGCGTTCTCCACGCTGTCCGTCGTCTCTGTTGTCGTTTCCTGTGCCATTGCCCCGCGCCCAAACCACCGGAGACCCACAAGTGGCGCCCCGGGGCTCGCAACTGCCCCAAAACACGATGAGACGCCGTCAAGTGCACGCCGAGCGCTCGGAAGTACTCAGCTATTTAAAAAACAGCGACGACGGCCGGGGGGCGAGCGAGTGGCCTCGTTGCGTTCCTTAGGTAACAGGGAGTCTGCACATACCTGATTTTCACACTGGGATTGCAATCCGGACCGTTTTCGATTTTCACCTCGGGCCGCGGAGGGGGGAGGTGTCGTATGGCGCCCTCATCTGGGGTCTGATTCGAGGCAAGGATTTGATTTGGGTGATAACAAAACGATGACCAAAATCACCGAACCAATGGTTGAGATGACGAAAGGGGATGTTGGGGAGGGAAAGCAGTGCATTCTCGGCAAGAGAAATCGTGATGAAGCCACGGAACAGTCACAGTACGAGGCCCAAAATGAGGTCAAAAGCCCACATCTTCTGCCTGGGCCATGCCCCTTGCCCACGGCATTGAAAGCAGAAGATGTGGTGTCTTGCGAGATGAGTGGTGGTGACGGCGGGTGCACTGCGGTCGCGGTGCAGCATCTTGGTGTTTGGGCGACGCGGGGCGAGGCGGTTGCCGCTCTGGACGCCCAAATCGAGCCAATGCACAAGGAATTGGAGCGCCGTTGGGGTGAAATCTGCGACGAAAGTGAGGCCGGTCTCAAAGGCGACAAGTGGCACTCGGAGGCGATCAAGCGCGCCGTAGTTGCAAATGGCTGGCACTTCAAGAAAGTGCGAATCGAGCGGACGGACCCGAAGGCGGTCGAATTGAAGACGGAGCTGAAGAATGGAAGTTATTTTGTTATTGGGGTGACCAACAACGAATGGTACAAAGGAACGAAGAAGCAGCCGCTCAAATACCCCGAGTTTGAAGTGGATGCTCCTGCGGTGGACAATACCGATTGGGTGCACTCTATTGCGATCGTCAACGGGCGCGTGCTGGACCACGACGTAAATGAAGGGCTCGCATCGCTGTGGCTAGGTGCAGACAACCAGCCGAATCCCAAAAAGGGATACATGCGATCCATTCGCAAGGTGTGGCGCGTTTACAAGTGCTGCAACCCTGGTGCCGATTGCCGCGGCGAGTGCGCCGGTTCGTGAAGCGGGGAATGTGGTACAGAGGGTGGGTTGCAACCCGACCAATTTGCAAATTGAATAGGTGGAAAGTGTACTTGTATGAGTGGGTTGGGAGTGTCGCTCCCAGGGTATGGGAGGGGAGCTGTACGCAGTTTAAAAACGCTTTAAGTTTCCCACTCACCACGCCGCCCTCGTCACATTTGCCGGGTCGCTATAGCCACGTCAAGTGCTACGTGCACGGTACTCTTAGCACCACGAATGGACTCGTCTTCCGGGTCTGAACCGGAAGTAAATGCCGTGAGTGACGAGGAGGATTTCAAGCCGCCGGTGCCCTCCAACGAGCCAGCCATTTTTGAGTCCGACAGGCTGGCCCACCTCTTTGGCATCTGTGACGAGCACAAACACGTCGTGCTTGCGCTCCTGCTGCTTGGCGACGCATTCGAATGCGCAGACCCGCCCGTGGACGAGTTGGATCACACATTCAAGAAGGTAATGAAGCTGCTTCGACCGTTGGCCTTCCTGTGCCTCTTCGGCACCCTGTGTGACGAGCTTGCCACGCTCGGTACATCGTGGGAAGAGTGTATGGAGGTCGGGTGCGGTGTCCTAACCTCAGAGGAGATGCACTTGGCGCCAGCGGCTCGATACATCTTTCGCGCACACGAAAAATGTCGATGTGCGGACGTTGAGCCACCGACTGAGTTTCATTGTCTCCTCAACGGTATGATCCACTATCCGGGTGGATGGTACGAGACGAGGGCGCGTCTCTCGGAGTTTGAAAAGATTCAAGATGCGTATACTGTTCTAATGGATCAAATTAAGACTGTTGTAAAGAGGGACGAATGCAGGTACGTACACCGCGAGTTTCGCAGCAACCAGCGGAAGGCCAAACGGGCATGGAAGAAGCTAAGATCGTTCATGTCAGTTGACGTGGTTTACAAGCGAATTAAGCGGCGGCGGACCCCACGTCGTGGTTCGGGGACACGCATGCGCGTCGGCTTTGCGCCGCTCCCACCGCAGCATCATGCGGTCACGGACAGGAAGTACAAGGGCAGTCACACGGTGAAAATTAACGAGGTGGCGGATGAAGACATTCGAGAGAGGAAGCAGCGCAAAGTCGATTGGAAAAACAGAGTGTGGGAGTTGGGGCTTGCTCCGTATGAATCGTTTTAACAAGCACCGATCACAGCGGTGGGAAGCGACATGGAACCTCGCTGCTCGGCTTCCACGGCCGCCTCGAGAGCACGCGCGTTGCGCTCGATCTCGGCTTCCTTGGCGGCATTTGCCGCCTCACGCTGCATTGCGGCAAGTTCGTCGGCGCCGATGTCAGTCTCGGAGCTGGTGCTGATCGCTTCGTCTCCTCCCTTGTCTTGCTCGATTTCCTTCTTGTTACGAGCCCTTTGCTTGCAGGGCGGGAGAACGACAGAACATCGCCTTCTGGGAACGACCGTGTGACATCTGCAGGTCACGATTGTGGAATTGGCCCTTGGAATGTACGACGTCTCGGGATGATTGTCTGTGTTTCGCAAGACGGCTTGCACACGCCGCGTGTTGCCATGCTCGCATACAACGGTGCCGTTGATTTGGACCCAAACTTCGGAGATTTCTCCAGAGGCCTCTCGACTTTTGAATGCAAGGCGCTGTGGGATCTTGTTTTGTACGATCTCCGGAGCGTCCGATCTGCCCAAGAAGTAGTAGAGCCCGTCGGGACCCGGGGGGAGCGCGGGGAGGTCACCGGATTGGATGTTGTACTCCGTATTGAGGCCATCTGTGGTCGTGCAGTCGCAGAGAGTGTCACCCCTGCAGCATGAATTGACTGCCGCTGCCATGGTTGCTCCCTGGGTAACACTGGGCCGACCGCCCTTGCCGCCCTCGCCATTCAAACCAGCGGCTCGCTTCTCTCGGAGCGTCCACCCGTAGATTGCACTTGGTGTCTCGCCGTGGTGACACAGCGCCTTCCCGTCCTGCCCAACATAGATTGCGTTGCCGTATCGGTTCGTGGCAACCTTTTTCCCTATTCTCCCAGAGGGGAGCAGAACTGTTGGTCCTGGCTTGTGGATCTGATCCTTGCGCACCATGGCTTTCTTGGTTCGCAGTCCCTGGGGTGTTGGTTGACGCTAGCGCTTCACTTGTACCATAAGGTTGGTGCTGATATCACTTGGTGTGTAGCATTCGCATGGAACAGGAAAGCAGTGACGGGGATAGTGACGGAGAGAGCGATGGAACCATTGTAGACCAAGAGGTTGACTTCAAACCAGAACCATGCCCTTGGGATCAAGACGTTGTCAAGTGGAACGAGGGGAAGGCTGCGCGTGTGCTGATTGTCACGGCGTGGAAGGCGTGCTACGATTCGGCAACGGAGCCAAACGTAAACGACGTCTGCGGGGTGCTTTCCGCCGCGTGGGGTGTGGAGCGTGGTGTGATCACTGGAAAACTTCACATGCACTTGGCGTTGCGGATTGATGACGCGTTTGCGCGCAAGAAGCGTGGCAGGACGGTGCTCGAGATTCTTAAAGAGGTGTTCAGTAGCTCGGGGTTGAAGAACAAGGACATACGTGTGGCGACCAAGAGCACTCGATTTGAGACGGTTGCAAAGTACGTGACGGATTCTCGCTACCAGCATGACCCGGAGCAGGAGGCGCGGTTTTACTGTTGCGACCCGCCTGGGACGGCTCGGAAGCGTTCGAGAGAGGAGCTGCATGCGTGCATTCAAGAAGCCCAATCCTTGCACCAGCTGCGCAAGGGGGAAACCAGAGGCACACTCGTACGCAATGTAGAAGAGACATTGCAGGTGTTCAACGACCGCCAGCTCGCCTTTGACCCTGTAAGAATGGGCGGGAAGCTGTTTGGCTTTGAAAGGGCCTTTCTCGAGCTGCTGTCAAGGGAACCAAACCCCAAGCAGCCGTGTGTTCACTGGATCCATCCCGAGGGGTTGGCGTTTCCCGAGATGACAAGGCTTCACCTTCTAGTCCGCTGCATTCTCTCCAGGCAGAAGCGATCGCATCAGATTGCTTACGGACACTCGAATGGGCCATGCTTGCTGTCCTCGCTCTCAATCGAGACGAAAGTGGTCTTTGTTCTTCAAACGGAGGACAAACCCCTCTCGCATACGCAGCTCTTTTACTATGGCTACCTGCCTGCGACTCAGACAAAGTGTAAGCATGGAAGCGGTTGGTCACAGCTCCTACCGGCGAGGCACGTCATTGTCTTTGCCGACAAGGCTCACCCAAAAGGACGAAACTGTGAGTATGCACGGTCCTGGGGTGTAGGAAAAAAGCTGAACCAGTGGGCGGAATTGGAGGATCTGCTGGCGACGGCAATGCCGGAGAGCGGGGAGCAATTTTTGGAGCTGGAAGCGATGGGATGTAGTGGTGATGCTCAATTCGATTGGAAGGGGCTGGGGGTTCCCTAGTTTACTCAAACACTCTGATCATTCAAAGTCGAGATCCATTGCCCCGCGTTGAGCTCGCAGCCTCGTAGGTCACTGGAAATTCATGTTGAAGGGCCCTCCTTTTGCACCTAGAAAACCTGCTTGCTTGCTGCATAGCCACACAATGAATGTTATAGAGAACATTATCTCTTTACGGGGGACTATACAAAGCACTTTATGCCACACGTTTTGCAGATTGAGCGGAGTATCTCGGGGTAGGTGAGTTTGTAGCGTTTGTTTTGCAATTCGGGCTGGGCAGTTGGGTGGTGCGCGAAAAAAGTTTATCGAATCGATAAAACTACTATAAGCGCAGCCCTTTGACGCTTTTGGGAGTGGAGCTAGAGTGCAGTTATTTTGACTTTTAGTCACTTGAGATGCAAATTAAGAGCTAGTAATTCATTTTGGATTTTCAAGGAAACGTGTACACAGCTCGTACAGCGGTACACACCTCGTACACCAGAGGGTGGTTTGGTGTATGAGGAGTGTACAGAACCCACCAGGGTTTAGGGTCAGCGCTGCTCATAGTACTTAAGGCGTGATTGATTAACTTGATGAAAACGTGTACACGGCTCGTACAGCGGTACACACCTCGTACACCAGAGGGGGGTTTGGTGTATGAGGAGTGTACAGAACCCACCAGGGTTTAGGGTCAGCGCTGCTCATAGTACTTAAGGCGTGATTGATTAATTGATGAAAACAGAGGGTCCAGGGCTTGTAAAGAGTCTCTGCGGGTAGGGCTTGAGCGATTCAACAGCAAATCGCATGTAATACTTCCGGGGGTGGCGGCGTTGAAGCGTTCATTCGTTCACGCTCTTCTGCTTTGATTCGTGCCAACTCCTCCGCAAGCTCTCCGCATCTCTTCAATTCGGCCCTTGCCTCATGTACATGCCGCAAGCGCACGAGTGTATCGATTGCAGTCTCCAGGGCGTGCGCAAACGCTGCGGGGATTGCGCCCCATTCCATAATAATTCTGTCAAGCTTTTGCTTCTTTGCCCGCCCCTCGACCGTTTCGGTGGTGCTGCACCATGCTGTATAGTGTCCCTTGCTCTCTTGCGTGTGCCTGTACTGGGAAACTTGGAGCTCGCATGCGTCCAAGACGCCGTCAGGTATGACGGCACCATGAAACTCAGAGGCCAGGAAGGGGATCACAACACAGAGCTCAACGCGAGTTGCGACTGCGCGCTCGGCGTCGGAACCCGCAACAGAGAGGAAGTCTGTGGCGTTTTTGAGCTGAGAGAAGGCGACAATCGATTCCTTCCACAGAGTGGCGTCACTTGGCAAGCATACTGGACACTGGCACCGCGGGTCTACAAACGCAATGCGCTTTTCATTGCAAAACCCGTCTAACAACGATACCCCAGAATCGATGACTTTTGATATTGGCATTGAAGTAGTATCACTTTTAAGGCTCTAGTGCGAGTTTTATTCTTTCTTGGCGCGCCCCTCCTAGCGGACTCAGGAAAACTCAAGCGACAGGAGAGAAGTGGCGAGCTCCCAGCCACCCGCGCACCGCCGAACCTGACCGGGCGTGCCGCCACATTCAAGCTGGAGCACGACACGGAGTGCACATTCCGCAATGGATTGTGCTGACTCGGCGTCGAGATTGGGCACGTAGAGCGCTTCCTTGCGCGCTCGAAACGACAGCCGGGCAGTATACCGCTCCCCCAGCGTGTCCCCGCCTCCAACACTCGCACAGAGTGGGAGTAGATAGTACAAGGGGTGGCGCTTGCGTTCAAACCCATAGAGCGTTGCCACAAGCGAGAGCATGCACTTCGCAGCGCAAATGGTCGTGTTTCCACTGTGCCAGGATGGACACTCCGTTAGTAGCCGTTGGGATACGTCGCCAAGTAGCGCCGTAAGTGGCATTGGGGGAGGGTGGTTCAGGTGCGATTCAGTCGAGTGTGTTGGAATGGTAGTACGCTCCTTGGCCTTCCGCAAGATACAGTCCGAGAACTCGGTGAACAGAGTCGAAACGTCGGGACGGAATCTGGGACCAGCGGACAGTGCAAACGCCGCCGCCGCTTCAAATTCCGGGTCTGTTTGCATTCGTTCCAGCAGTGCACGGTCTACAGTGTTGGCGATCAGGGGGGTGGCGGACGTCTCCTTCATGCGGAGGAAGTGGCGGCGGAGGGGGGCGGCGTTCCTACCAAGGCGTATGGTTGCATTCGGACTGTTCCAAGCGGCTGCCAAGCCGGTCGCAATCATCCGTTGCATGTCGGAGTGTGTCTCGGAGGCGATGCCGCGGAGGCTGCGGATGCCGCGGACGATGCTCATTGCCAGCTGGTCGGATGCGATTGGCTTTGTCAGCCCTGAGAGCCACCGCTGCGCACTCATTGCTCGCTTACGAATCCGTGCGTAGCCTTCCATGTCTGGGAGGAGCATCTCGGCTGTACGATTCATTGGTTGAAGAAAGACGCACTGCTGTTGCAAATCCAAGAGGATCTCATCCTCGATTTTCACCACGCCACCCACCTCGAGTTGTGGGTGTCTTTCCACGAGCCTAACCTTGCCATCGAACCCCACTACATCCACCAGACTTTCCACGAGCTCACCATTGCTTGCGGTGCTGCCCAGACGGGCTGCAGTCAACCTCAATGCCAATCTATTGTCCTCAACAGCGCCATCGACCACAAAGTTTTGGTTGCGGTCAGCCTTTGCAAACGCCGTTGACTTGGATTCGAGTGGTATCTTGTGATCGGTGACGTGCTGAATCCG
>Ga0209603_1005119_pt1 | contig 10639 bp, 10 predicted proteins | sample COGITO_mtgs_1206_FD_184812 | JGI IMG/M metagenome (GOLD analysis project Ga0209603, IMG submission 184812) | Pelagic marine microbial communities from North Sea - COGITO_mtgs_120607 (SPAdes) (version 2) | ecosystem: Environmental > Aquatic > Marine > Epipelagic ... | reverse complement strand
ACAAGTTGATTGTCGCGATAATAGCGTGGTGGGATATGAAGCATTACTTCGTTGGTTCCATCCTACGCAAGGGTTTATTCCTCCGACTAAGTTTATTCCGATAGCTGAGGCAACGGGTTTAATTGTGGAGCTCGGTAAATGGGTGCTACAACAAGCGTGTGAGTTTACGAAGCGACTAGAACAACAAGGTAGAGCAAGTAATATGTCGATCAATCTGTCAGCAAGACAGTTTAAAGACGCAAGCTTAGTGCCTATGCTGAAAAAAATAATTATAGAGACGCAGATTAATGCTAAAAGTCTGCATCTTGAATTAACCGAAAGCATGCTGATGGGGAATGTTGAAGCGGCTATTGAGCAGTTACATCAACTTAAAAAGTTGGGTATCTCAATTTCTATTGATGATTTTGGTACGGGTTATTCTTCACTTAGTTACCTTAAGCGTTTCCCTGTCGATATTCTTAAAATTGATCGCTCGTTTGTCAAAGATATACCTGAGGATGATAACGACATGGAGATCACTGCGGCCATTATTGCTATGGCACAAAAGCTGAAGCTTGATGTAGTTGCCGAAGGGGTCGAAACAATCGAGCAAGTTGAGTTTTTACAAAATAATAATTGTTTTATTGTTCAAGGCTATTATTTTAGTAAGCCAGTGGCTGAGGATGATATTCCCGCATTATTTGATCAATTAGCAGCGCTAAAAATTATTAAATAAGCAAGAATTGCGGGTTAACCACCCGCAATTTTTACTTTAAATTTTAATCCCTCTAAAATCGCTTTTAATTTGTCGCGATCATCACCTTGTACTTCAATAACACCTTCTTTTACTGCGCCCCCTTGGCCCATCTTACTTTTTATTGTTTTTGCTAACTTTTTCAAATCATGCTGTTGTGGATCAAGACCAACAACCAGCATTACACCTTTACCTTTTCGGCCTTTGGTTTGACGTTCTATGCGAATTGACCCGTCTTTAAATAGTTTTACATCCAGTTCTTTTTCTGGCTTTGGCTGATCAATTCGCCCTGTTGCTGTTGAATACACTAAGTGACTATCACTCATAATTAACCTACTTAAGATTGAATATAATAATGCGGCAAATAATAACAAATTTGTGAAGCAAAGGCGTAATTTTTGCACCTAAGCTGAACACCTTTTAATGCCCCCAAAGATAAAGCAACCAGTTTAAATACCGCAATTATATCTATGAATAAAAGTGTTTAAAGATTTTAAAAAAGCGCTTTAAATTGGCTAGCACTATAAAAACATCCATGCTACTATTTCGGCATTATAGATGTATGGACGTCCAAATGGTTAATTCTTACTTAGAGTATGCTCAACTTAATGTTGAGCCACAGTTAATTCACGCTGAGCTAGAAAAGCTTGAGCAATACCTAAATAAAAATGCTGCACCAGCCGTGCGTTGGGAATACCAAATTCCTGAGCTAGGTGAAGGTGGGGCATGTAGTTTATTTGGTTACCTACAGGATGAGCCGTTTAAACTAAGCGATTATGTCAGCCAAAGTACGCAAACAACTGAAAAATTAGCGCAACTTCAATTGATTGTTGACTACGTCATTGAAAACACAAAGCTTGATTGGTACGGCATTTATCAGAATACCCACACCAATGAAGGGGAGCAGTTATTAAAGCTGGCTTATTTTGGTGCGCCGAGTCGTCCTTTATTTCCGCTTACTGCTGAATTTGCGACTGCCAGCAATAACGTTCAGGTAGCGCTTAGCGGTAAAGGACGCGTTATCAATAACGTTGAGCAATATTTGGCAGCAGGCGGTGAATATTACACTTGCGATCCGAAAGTAAAAGCAGAAGCCTGTTTACCGCTATTTAATGCACAACAGCAATGTATAGGTATTGTTGATGGTGAAGCTTTTAACACTGATTTTTTTGATAAAGCGACGCTCGCGTTATTAATTGCGTGCTGTATTAAAATTCCTCACTTTTTAGTGTAAATAACACTAGTCAATCAAGTGAGTTTTTATGTTAAGCTTAGCGCAACAGCTAACCCCTAAATAACGAAGAGATAGCCAATGTTCTCAGTATTAAAACCATTACCAACAGACCCTATTCTTGGCCTTATGGCGGCCTACAAGCAAGATACTAACCCAAATAAGATTGACTTAGGGGTTGGTGTATATAAAGACGAGCAGGGGAATACCCCGGTATTAAAGTCAGTAAAAAAAGCAGAAGCGTTTCGTTTAGAAAATGAAATGAGCAAATCTTACATTGGGCTTGCTGGTAACTTAGATTACTGTCAACAAATGGAAAATCTTCTTCTTGGTGAGCACCCGGCATTATTAGCTAATCGCGTACGCACAGCACAAGCACCTGGTGGTACAGGCGCACTTCGTGTTGCAGCAGAATTTATTGTACGTTGTAATCCAGGCGCTACTGTATGGGTTACTAACCCAACGTGGGCTAACCACATTAGCTTATTTGAAGCTGCAGGCTTAACGGTAAAAGAATACCCATACTACGACTACGAAAACAAAGATTTATTGTTTGATGAAATGGTTGAAACACTAACACAGGTGCCTAAGGGCGATGTGGTGTTATTACATGCATGTTGTCACAACCCAAGTGGTATGGATTTAAACGAAACACAATGGAATACTATTGCTGAACTTGCAAAAGATGTGGGTTTTACGCCATTAATTGATATTGCATATCAAGGTTTTGGCTCTTCTTTAGAAGAAGATGCGAATGGTTTACGTATTTTAGCCAATGCGGTTGAAGAGTTGATCATTTGTTCATCATGTTCTAAAAACTTCGGCTTATACCGTGAGCGTATTGGTGCCTGTTCAATCATTGCAAAAGACAGTGCAACAGCTGATATTTCAAACTCGGTGTTATTAAGTGTGGTACGTAGCATTTATTCTATGCCGCCAGCGCATGGTGCAGACATCGTAAACACTATTTTAAGCAGCACAGAATTAACGCAGCTATGGCACAGTGAACTTGATGAAATGCGTAACCGTATTAATGGGTTACGTAGTTTAATTAAAGACAGCCTGGCAGCGAAAGACATTGCTCAAGACTTCTCGTTTATTGACCGCCAACACGGTATGTTCTCTTTCTTAGGTATTAATAAAGAGCAAATCGAGCGCTTGCAAAAAGAATACGGTATTTACATTGTCGGTTCTAGCCGTGTTAATGTAGCAGGTATTAGCCAAGCAAATATCAACTACTTTGCTAACGCAGTTGCTGATGTTTGTAAGTAATCAGTAAGCAGCTTTGGCTTTTAAATAATAAAAAAACCGCACACTCGTTGCGGTTTTTTATTGTTTCTATAATGGCTTAAAGCCAGCGAATAGCACCTGAAATACGTTCATTATACATATCAACTGGTGAGCCAAGGCTTGCAATTAGCACGGTATCGGCCTGTTTGCCACGATTTATATGGCCAGCATAGCGAGAGTCATTAAAATCATCAGAGCCAATTTCAAAGATTTGATTATCGCTTGGCACAATAAACACGGTCATAGGCCCAAAGTCAGACTCAAACACTAAATGAATACCTTTCTCACCTTGAAAATCGCAAAAGTTAACATAAGTCACTTTGCCAGGTAAATCACTAATATGGCCGCCAAGTAAAGCCAGCTTTTCATTGACAGTTTGGATGCTAATTTGTTGAGTTTTATTTAACGCATAAATTTCATGGTAAACATGGGCTAGTGCATGCTCACCAGCCGTTTGATTAATACTTTGTTCTTCGCTAAACATAAACGCACTAACTGCAATCACAAACGAAGCTGCCAAAGCCAAATGTACTCGGTCAAACTTAAACCATGAGCGTGTACTAACCACGTTATCCTTTTGCTCAAGTTCATCTGTTCTGGCTTTTTCTTTTAACGAGGTGTTTAAAATAATTCGTTCAGCAAGATTGTCAGGTACAGTAATATCAAGCGCGTCGTCGAGTTGTTTATCGAATGCTTTGCTTTCATTTAAAAATTGTTGTCTGTCGGCACTGCTGTTTGCAAATTCCTGAAGCTCTTTGTCCAGCTCATTTGGCTGCGCAATCGTGCGGCGACGAAACTCAAGTTCATCCATTATTTTGATGCTCCTTTAAGTTGTTCATCATCACGGCTTAATGCCTCTTTAAGTTGATTTTTTGCTCGGAATAAACGTGTCATAACAGTATTTTTATTTAAGTTAAGAATGTCTGCAATTTCATCTCCGGTGCAGCCCATTACCACCTGTAGCAACAGCGGCTCCTTGTAGTCATCAGCCAATAAAGAAATTTGTCGCTGAATAACGGTTTGTTCCATTGCTGTATCTAAACTATGGCTGGTTTGATCCACCAATGTGTCGTTATCTACATCACTGTAATCAAATTGCTTGCGCTCAAAGCGTCTGGCATTCTCACGCCTTAAAATGGTCAGCAACCATGGCTTAGCTGCTTTTTGGTCGAGTAACGAATCAAGCGAGCGCCATGCACGCAAAAAGGTTTCTTGCACTAAGTCATCAGCAATAGTCGGATCGTTACATAACCAGTAAGCAAAGCGATAGAGTTCCTTATGATAAACATGAACCAAGGCTTCATAGCGTTGTTGTTTTTCAGCCATATTAATTAAGACCCGATCATTCGATTTTTTATTTCCAAACATAAGCACTTTTTAATTAAAATTATTATAGGCCAAAAAAGTAACTAAGATTCTTATTAAGAATATAGCTCTTTTAACGCAGATGATGACTTAGCTGTGTGCGATTGATGTTTTTTTAATAAACTAACAATCGCTTCTAAATCAGTGCTAGCCGATTGGTTACCGTACAACTGTGCTTGTAAATTATTTACCTGCGCAGTGAACTGCGAGTTGTTTATCATAGCGCATAAATGGGTGAGAGCTCCTACCTTTTTATCTGTTCGAGTTAGCGCGTATAGCTTAAGTGCATCGTAAAATGCTTTATTATCATGGCTTTTAGCAAGTATTTGCAGTGTTTTTAAATCTGCTTGCTGATTGCCTCTATGATTTGCTTGCGTCGTTTGTTGCACTTCTTTAGCTGAGCGTTTCATAAAGTAAAGAACCAGGGTCACAATCCATAATATGTAACCTAATACGGCTACAATAATAAGCCATAGAGGCGTACTAGTGTGGCGTTGCACGCTGAGCGCTTGCTGCGTTGGCTCTGCATCCGTGTTGTTTAAAGTACTTTCAACGGGTGTATTTAGTGAGTTTGCTGGCGCTGTGGTGCTTGGTGTTACCGTAATTGTGCGTTCTGGTAAAGTTGCGTAACTAATTCGGTTCATTTTGGTGTTATACCAAGGCAGGGTAATTTCAGGCAATGTATAAGTGCCTGGTGTTTGTGGTAGTAGCGCAAATGAGGCGCTTTGCTGTGATACCACTCGACCATCGCGTACTGCATTATTAGTCTCTTTTTCATCTGGGTAGCTGCGAATACCATCTATAGTAGGCATATCAATTTCGGGTAGTTGCTCCTTAGTAACCCCTAATGCGGTAAGCATAATAGTGCGTGTTATTGGCGTGCCGGCCTCAACGGTATTATCGTCTGGTTGCCATTGCTCGGTTAGACTTACTAATTCACTGGGTAACCAATCACCTTGATAATTCTCAGGGATGGGTTTGATTTCAATCTGTTGTTCATCGCCAAGTGCCGACACCTCTAGTTGGCGATAGTTTTGTTGAACACGCCCTTGAAAAACCGGTGCTTCAATGGTGTATGCACCACTTTTTTGCGGCTGAATTAAATAATTACGGGTGATCACTAAATAACGTTTACCGTTAACCAGTTCATAATCTTCACTTTGCTTACCTAGCTGGGTGAGTTGAGCATCTTCCATGCTTGGCGTGCTTAAGCTGCCATCAAGTAGCTCTTTAGCTAAGTAAAGTTTAATGGTGTAAACGCCAGCCTCTTGCACAAATAAGCTGTTATTTGTAAGCGAGCTTTTTAAAAATATATCATCATTTTTGCCCGCATCGCTGCTTCGCTCTTTAACCGACAAGTTTATCGGTTGAGAGCTGAGCCCTGCAACACTAAAAGAAGGAATTGTGTATTCGCCGGCTTTGCGAGTCATTAACTTAACAGACCACGATGTTTGTTTTTTAATGCTGCCGTTAATAATGTTGGTGCGGCTACTTAAGCTCATAGGGCCGACTACGAAATCCTTTAACAGCGCTGAAGTATCGGGTTGTTGCCCTTTGATTGAATCATCAACGCTAATATTGAGCATAAAAAACTCACCTGCCAGTACCGGGTTTTTATCTACGCTTGCCTCTAATGAAGTGGCGGCCATTAATGGCATGGCAGTTAATAGCAATAAACAGCAAAATAATCGCATTACCATGATTTTTCTACTCCTGTTGGACGGCGTTGATATTGTCTTTTTTGGGCTTCTAATTGCATTTTGTTTCTTAATAAAATAGCGGGATCGTCGGGCACTTTTCTTAGTAACTGATTTAGTTGCTGTGCTTTCTCTTTTTCTTCATTAGTGAGTTCAGCCGCCTGTGCTTGCATAGCTTGTTGTTGTGCTTGCTGCTTCTGCTCATCTGATGGCGGTTGCTCATTCATTTGATTTGGTTGACTCTGTTGCTCGTCTTGCTGAGGCTTACTATCGTCGTCTTTGTTCTCGTCTTGTTGGTTTTGTGATTGAGCTTGCATGTCAGGCTGATTTTGTTCATCTGACTGCTCACCAGATTGGCTTTGTTGATCTTTTGATTGCTCCGAGGGCTCACCCGATTGCTGCTCTTCACTGTTTTGACTGTTATCTTCGCTTTTATCTGCGTTATTTTTATCGCCATTTTTTTGCTGATCTTGTTTTGATTTATCTGCATCATCTTGACTTTGATCATCTTGATTTTGCGAATCATTACCTTGTTGGTTTTCTTGGTCTTGCTGTTGCTTAAGTAACTGCTCAACTAACGCTTGGTTATCGGCTGCTTGGGTAAAATCAGACTGCAGTGATTGCGCTTGTTTGTAAGCGTTTATAGCAGCCTCTAATTGTCCGGCTTTAGCCAGTGCATTACCGTAATTGTAATAACCAGTAGCTGATTTATCTTGACTAAATTCGTTCAGAGCGCCCTCAAACTGACCTTGCTGATAAAGTGCAGCGCCTTTGAGAGCGTTGGACTTCGCTTGCGCTGCTTGTTGGTACTCTTGGTTGTTGTAAGCTTCTAATGCACGTTGATCGGTATTTTTAAATAGCGTTGGTAACTCTACTGCATGGGCATTTTGCTGAGGTAAAAAGCTTAGCAATAGCACCGCACCAATAAACGCAGAGCGTCTAAATAAGTATAGAGCTAAGGGCAGTAAAATAAGCAAGCCATAAATGCCAACATCGATTCGCCACAAGGCTAAATTTGGTTTTTCACTTTTTAGTATTTCACTGTTTGCTTGCGGTGAAAAAATGGCAATATCGCTATTACTTGGCTGATAATTAGCGTATTGGCCGCCACTATTCTTTGCTAGTCCTTTGAGTAAAGAACCATTGAGTGTAGGCACTACAATTTGGCCGTAATTATCTTTTAAAAATCCGCCTTCAGGTAACTTTATTGGTGCACCTTGCTCAGTGCCAATACCGTAAATATTAAGTCGATACTGGCTACTGTTAGTAAAGCCACTTATATCACTTTGCTGTTGTTGTTCAATACCATCGGTGATCAAAATAATATCACCATCTAGGTAGCCTGCTTGAGTGAGCAGCTCTTGCGCCATGTCTAAACCTGCCAGCACGTTGGAGCCTTTATCAGGCATAATTTCAGGGCTCAAACTAGGAATAAGATTAGCAAGGGTGGTTGCATCATTGGTCAGTGGAGAAATGGTATAGGCAGTGCCTGCGTAGGCTACTAATGCAGTATCACCTTCTTTAAATAACTCAATCATATCGAGGGCTTTAAAGCGAGATTGCATTAATCGATTAGGAGCAATGTCGGTGCTATACATAGAGTACGACATATCCATTACAATAACGCGGGCACTTTTGCTTTGAAATACAGGGACTTGTTTTTCCTCAAAACTTGGGCCTGCACTAAATATAATGGCTAAACTGCAAAATAACGCAACTAGCCACAGCGGCTGACGAGCCTGATTATTTGATTCACTCACAACAAATTGTGCTAAATGTGCCGCAATGAGTGGCGCCGATTGGGCTTTTTTCTTTTTAAGCATGGCAATAAAAAACAGCCCTAGCGCAGGGAGTAGCAGCCATAAAATAGCGGGGCGAATAAACTCAAAATCCATTAGCTTGGCTCCTTCAATGCACGTACTGTTTTTAAAAATGCCATTGCACTTATTAATAGAATGGCCAGTAATAACGGATAATAAAACAAGGCTGTTTGCGGGCGAAAGGTCTGCTCATCGGCACTAATTGGCTCGAGTTTATCAAGCTCTGCATAGATTTGTTGCAACCCAGCGACATCTTTGGCTCTAAAGTACAGACCCCCTGTTTGTTCGGCAATATTTTTCAGTAAACTCTCATCTAAATTGCTGCCCCCAGAGCCCATATTAAATAAACTAAAGCCACGAGGGTTATCTGAGCCGACTCCGATGGTGTACACTTTTATGCCTTCTTCACGAGCTAGTAATAGGGCATCTTCGGGGTCAAGGTTTCCTGCGGTGTTTTGTCCATCTGTTAGTAACACCACAATACGATTACTTTCTTTTTTACTAGCAAAGCGTTTAACCGATAAACCTAAAGCGTCACCAATAGCCGTGGCACGTCCTACTAAACCTATTTGTGCTTCAGTAAGCATTTTGCTGACGGTTTTTACATCACGGGTGAGAGGTGTTTGCAAAAACGCGGTATCACCAAACAATATTAACCCAAGTCTGTCGCCTTGACGCTGCTCTATAAAATCGCTAAGCACTGCTTTAACCATAGTTAAACGGTCAACATATTGGCCATTATAAGCCATGTCTTGTTCTGTCATTGAGCCCGATAAATCCACAGCGAGCATAATGTCGCGACCTTCATTAGGCAGCGATATAGGCTCATCTAACCAAGTAGGGTTAGCCGATGCTGTTACTAATAATGCCCATAGCAACCATTCAAGAGTGTTTAACTTACGTGCACTGGGCTCTACATGTTGATTATTTAAATTATGCGATGCAAAACTTGGGATGCGTAAACGTGTCGTTGCATTACTTGCTGCGGGTTTTAATAGCAGTAACGTTAAAGGAAGCGGCAGTAATAAAAACAGCCATGGCCAGCTAAATTCAAACATGCAGTGGCTCCTTTAGCTTAAATTGTTTAATAGCTTGGCGAAACTTATCACTGAGTGCCGGTGGTGTTTGTGCTGTGCTATATAGGCTTGAAATTTCATCTTCATTAAAACCAATTGCAGCAAGTTGACTTAGGGTTTTACACCAGTTAGCTGTGGATTGCGCTGCTAAGCGTGGATCGTAATAGGTGATCACTAAACGCTTTAAAATAATATGCAATTGCTGCGCTGATTGTTGTTGATTAGCTAATTTAATCGCATTACGTTTTGGTTTTTTAAATTGATAGTTTTTGTACATAATTATAATTAAGCCACACACTAAGCACAGTGCAATGCTAATAACTACCCACCAAGCAGGGGCTAACGGCCACCAGTCAACGTGAGAGGGAGCAATAATATCGTGAAGGCCATCAAGTGGAGAGGTTTGCATGATTTATCTTCTCACTAATTGCAGTTCCAGCGCAGTGGCTGCATCGAATGATAATAGGTTAAGCCCAGATTTTGTTAAACGATTAATACGCGCGCTAAATGCTTGCTCGGCATTTTTGGCAAATCGTTCTCTAAAACTGTTATCCATCAAAGGGAGGGCAAACTGCTGATTATTAGCACTTACCGTAACCGCTTGTTGGAAAGCAGGTAACTTATGCTCGAAGGGGTCGCTAATATGGCAGCCTATTAACTCACAGTGCCGCGCAAGTAATTCGAGTTGTTTAAAGCTGGCGTCATCTAAGGCGTTAAAATCGGATACGATATAAACCAAACTACCGGGTTTAGCTAAGTGATTTAAACGCTTAAGGTTGTCACTAAAGTTATTACTGGCAGGTTTATCAATATTTTCAAGTGCCTGCTGATGGGCGTCGCATAAATTATGACACAGCTTTAACACGGCCTTTTCACGGGCGCTAGGTTTAAGCTCTAAATGCGAGTGCTGATTAAACACAACACCGCCAATTCTATCGCCACGTTGGCAAGCAGACCACGCAACCAAGGCACTAATATGTGCAGCTTGCACCGACTTTAATAATAATTGAGAGCCAAATAACATGGAGTTTGAAAAGTCAGTAAATACAAATACCGGGCGTTCTTTTTCTTCTTGAAAAAGTTTGGTGTGGGTTTCACCGGTACGAGCCGTGACCCGCCAATCAATAGAGCGTATGTCATCACCGTGTTGGTAATGGCGCACTTCGGCAAACTCCATGCCACGGCCTTTATGCGGCGCTAGATATTGCCCCGCTAAGGTATTTTTTATTCTAACTTTAGGTGCCAGCTCAAGCAGTTGCGCTTTTGCTTTATAGTACATCAGCTCTTTAAGCGATAAATTAACACCATGGCTATGACTTAATTTAAGCCATGCCTGAGAATCAAAGTGTGTTTGCATAACTTAAGGTACAGCTACTAGTTCAACAATACGGCTAATAACCTGATCTTTTGTAATACCATCGGCCTGT
>Ga0209603_1005115_pt1 | contig 10647 bp, 2 predicted proteins | sample COGITO_mtgs_1206_FD_184812 | JGI IMG/M metagenome (GOLD analysis project Ga0209603, IMG submission 184812) | Pelagic marine microbial communities from North Sea - COGITO_mtgs_120607 (SPAdes) (version 2) | ecosystem: Environmental > Aquatic > Marine > Epipelagic ... | reverse complement strand
GGCAGCACTGGGGCAAAAGATTCAGGATCTGCGCAAAGAGCTGGTACAAAAGAAACTGGCACCGGAGACCGGACTTCCAGCGATCATCGATAAGGACAGCGCTAATGTGGAGGAGCTCAACAGGCAGTTGCGCGGGTCGATACTCCGGCTGTCGCCTGCGGCCGGCACGAAGTACCTCATAGTGCCCGCGACTACCAGCCCTGTTTCGGGCTTGGGCACCGCACCCAAGCTACAGGTTGCGAAAAAATGGGATCAATTGGGATCACCCCAAACTGTGGGAGTTGCGGAACTCTGCAGCCAAGGGCTCGATGGCGCCATCCTCGGCATACTATCGCTGCCGACGGCTGCAGGAGCAGCTGCAGGCGAACTCAAGATCGGCGCACTCGCGGCGAAGATCGAGCCGCCCGCGTCTTCAGGTGGTGGCGCAGTGCAGAGTGTCAGCATCGTTGCTGGAGGATCGACAGTGGAGAAGACAGTGGATGAGGCTGTGCAGGCTCTGGGACTGCAGTGGCGACCGTGGGCTGGTCGGCCGGGCGGCTTGGCGGCGGTGCCGGCGCACGCCGACCTCGTGGAGGTCGCGGCGGCCAAGGCCACTGTCCTCTTGCCGGACGCAGTGGTTGGCCCGATCGCTAGTGTTGGCAGCGCTGGGTTGCTGGCGCGGGCCGCACTCACGAACCTGGGACTGTTCGATGCGAGTGGAGAGGTGACGGCGGGAGAACTCGCGGGTTTCCTCACCGCAGCAGCAGGCGTGGGGCAGGCGGCGCCGATGCTGGCCGTCATCCTGGCGGCGCCGCACGACTCGTCGACTGAGGTGAAGAAGATGGCCGACTCGTGGGCGGTGGAGCTGCGCCGCCTCTGCCTCGACGTGGCGGCGGCGGTCCCGCCGACCGTGATGCACACGGTCATGACGGAGATGGCGACGCTCGCAACGCTCGGCTTCCCACCGAGCGGCAGGCAGCTCGGCGAGGTGTTCAGCAGGGTGGCGACGGCGGAGGCTGCCGCAGCGTTGGCGTCACACCCTGTGACGGTGGCGATACCCGCTCCCGCCGCCGCCGTGGCGGCGCCAGCCGCCGTCCCCCCGGCGCCCGCGCCGGCCCCGGTGGTGGCGCTGGGAGGAGCGACCTCGCCAGACCCGCTGATGGCCTGCCTGTCCAGCCTCTCGCTCGACCCGGCAGTGCGAGCAGCGGTGATGGCAGCGATGGCGCCGGCCGCGGCCGGGGCCGCAGCGAGCACGAGTGGGCCCCCGAACCCCAGCCTGCACTTCGCGGAGCTGCGCCCTGCAGGCGCAGACGGCCTCGCGGACGCGGAGGTGCTCGGCCAGCTAGGCGGTGTCCTGACGCCGTCGGTGTCGACACCGCGGGCGGTCAGCGCGCTCGCGGCGGAGCTCGCGACGCAGCGCGGGGCGGCGCCGGCGTCGACGCTGTTCTCGGGCGGCAGCGCGGCGGCGATGGAGCAGGCTGCGGACGACTACGAGTACCTCGTGGAGAAGGCTGGGCTCTCGTTCGAGGGCCGGCCTGCCTCCTGGTCGGCAGCGGCAGAGCGACTTCACAAAGTGGTGCTGGCGGCGGGCCGCGCGCAGGCGGGCGGCGGCGGAGGCCGCGGCGTCGGCAGCGAGGCATCGAAGCGAGCGAGGTCCGCCCTGGACGAGGAGGACGTGCAGCCGGGCTGGTTCAAGCCGTGCCAGTCGGCCGGCAAGGCCACCACCTTCGCGGCGGCAGGCGACCTGCTCACGCCGCTCGCCGACACGAGCTTCGCGCGGGCGGAGGCGGTGGCGGTCAAGCCGAGCGGCGCGATCCAGAAGGTGCGGCGGCTCGTCGACATGCCCGGCGACGTGGGCGAGGGCGCCGCGGCCTTCATCTTCTCGGACGGCACGGTGTCCGGGGCGGCGCCAAAAGCAGGCATCGCCGCTAGCGTGCACGACGCACGCAGCTCGCTGCGTGAGTATGTCATCACACAGATAGAGCTAGTGGTGCGAGAGAGCAGGGTGGACGCGGTGAACCAGGAGATCGCCGCCCTGGCGGACGCGATCCTGGTCAAGCGAGCGTATCAGATCAAGAAGGCGGCGGCGGGCGAGGCAGAGGTCGTCATGGACAGCACCTGCCTCTACCCGCTGGCTGTCTACTTGTTGGGAGGGACGCCTCCCGAGCGAAGCGGCGCGTTTACCGAGCGAGAGCTGCTCTTCCAGGGCCGTTGGGGCACCCGCGCAGGGCAGCAGTCTATCATCGACGTGCCGGTGGCGATGCTCAACCTGTCGCGGCTCCTCGGCGCGGTCGACGCGATGGCCGGCGGCGGCCCGCTTGGCGCGGCGCAAGCAGACGCGGCTTCAGATGGCTTCGGCTTGACTGAGCTCGCGCGCAGCGCGTGCGGCAAGCTCGAGCCAGCGAAGGTCGACGAGCTCATGAAGGACCTCTTCATGCGCGCGCACGGCCAAGCGGCCCGCCGGCGCACGCGCGCCGGCCCGCCCATCGACTGGCCAGCCCTCGTGGCGGAGGCCAAGCAGCGCAAAGTCGAGCCCCTCATCGCGGAGCAGCGCTCGGAGCACGCCTCGCGCCGCATCCACCAGGAGGAGGCGGCGGCGGCGAAAGCAGCCGGGCGCAAGTCGCCGCTCGGGCGTGGCGAGGAGGAGGGCGAGGGCAGCCCGAGCAAGCGCTCCAAGAAGAAGGAGGACTTCGTGGCAGGGCAGAAGGCGGAGAGGGAAGCGAAGAGGAACGCCAAGGCGGCGGCGGCGTTGCTCGCGCCGGGCGCTCCGGCGCCGGCGGCGGCAGCGGCAGCAGCAGCGACGGCGACAGCGGCGGCGGCCCCCACGGCGGCTGCAGCGACTGCGCTGAAGGCGGACAGCATCACTGACCTCACCGACAAGCAGGGGCATAAGGGCGCGGTCGAGGTGCTGCAGCGGCTCTACACCAAAGAGCACCCAGACAGGCGCCAGCGCGAGCAGCAGCCTTGCCCGTTCCTCGCCATCCGCGGCTCGTGCCGCGACGGGCCGACCGGGGGCTGCGTGCAATGCAGCGAGAGCGCGAAGCTCGCGGCGAGCGAGAAGCCGCCGCCCTTCTCCGACGAGATGCTCAAGGCGGTCAAGGCGGCCTGCACAGCTCGCGTGCAGAAGGCCTTCAAATAGGGCTCGCCCGCGGCGGCGGCGGGGGCGCCGCCTGCCGTAGCCGCGGCCGGAGACAGCGAAGAGCGGCGGGGAGGACAGGGGGAGAGGGAAGGTCAGCAGGAGGTGGCTCGGGATGGCGGAGGCGTCGGGGACGTGGGGGAGGCTCACGCCGAGCCTGCGCCGCTGGCGCCCGAGCAGCTCAGGTCGCAGGGCAGCAGCAGGGGGGCAGGGATGCAGAGCTACGGCGCCGGCGACAGCGAAGGGAGCGGCGGGCAGCGGGGGTCAGGAGGCAGCAGGGGTCAGGGGGGTGGGAGCCGGGAGCCGCCGTCGCGCGGCGCAGCGAGCGAGCGAGCTGGCCGAGCGCGTGAGCCGCGCACTCCCCTCGGAGTGGCGGAGTCCGCGGCGGAGCCGACAGCGACGGAGGAGGCGTGTGCCACACACACACGCAGCCCCCGCCCCGAGCCCAGCGCGATGGCAGCCCCACACAGCGTGGCACAGCGAGACGCAGCGTGACGCCGCGTAGCGCAGCGTGACACGGCGCAGCGTAGCACAGCGCAGAGTCACGCCACGCCGCGCCACACGCGCAGGGCGAGGGCGACAGCGCCGACGACCCGAGCAGCACGGCGCGCGCGCCGCGGCGAGTGTCGTGGGCGGTGAGCGACGACGGCGGCGTGGCGGCGGAGGTGCGCTCCTACGTCGTGCCGCAGCACCTCGGCCAGTTCAACCTGGTCGAGGAGGGCGCCGAGCGGAGCCGGGCGCAGCGAGCGAGCGAGGAGCCGGGAGGAGCCGGGAGGAGCCGGGCGGAGCCGGGAGGAGCCGGGAGCGGCGAGCGAGCGAGGAGCCGGGAGGAGCCGGGAGCGGCGAGCGAGCGCCGAGAGGAGCCGGGAGCGGACAGCGATAGCTCAGCGCGCGCGGCGGCGACGCAGGGCGTCGCCGCTGGCGACACGGCAGGGGCGGCGGCGCGACAGCTGCGAGCGCTGTCGGCGCTCAGCGCGCCGCCGACGCCCGGGCGCCAGTGCGACGCGGCGGAGGCGGATGCTGTCGGTCGAGAGTCGGCGGAGGCGGAAGCTGTCGGTCGAGAGTCGGCGGAGGCGGAAGCTGTCGGTCGAGAGCCGACGGTGGCCACGCTCATGGCCACGCCGAGCACCGCCTCGAGGCCGCGGGCGCGCCGGGCGGGCAGCCAGGCGTGGGCCTCTGCGCTCATCGTCTTCGCCGGGCCGGGCCACGACGCGGACCTGGCGGCACGGCTGCGAGCGAGGGGCGTCGCCGTCACCGTGGTGGACACCAAGGTGGGCGGCGGGCAGCACGACGTGCGGCGGCCGGAGGTGGGCGCGCGGCTCATCGGGCGGGTGCGGCGAGGCGACTACGACATCGTCTTCGCAGCCCCGCCGTGCGAGAGCTACTCGGTTGCCCACCGGCCCCAGCTGCGCTCGCGCAAGCAGCCGAGCGGGCTTCAGAACGCACCGCCCGAGTGGCGCGCGTACCTCCGCAAGCACAACGAGCTGGCGGAGTGGACCGCCCGACTGGCGCGCGCGGCGCACGAGGCGGGGGTGCTTTGGGCCGTGGAGAACCCGGCCGACAGAGGCGACGAGAGCTCGCACGCCCACTGGGAGCGCTTCGCCGACCACGCGCCGCTGTGGAAGCAGCCGTGCGTCGAAGCGCTGGTGGCGGAGACGGGCGCACGCACGCGCACCTTCGCGTACTGCGCCTTCGCAGCGCCGTACCAGAAGTGGACGAGCGTCGCCCACGCGGCGGAGTGGTCGGAGCTGGCGGCGCTCGACGAGCGGCTGTGCGACCACGGCAAGGAGCCGCACGGCGAGCAGCTGCACGGCAGGCACGCGTCGGGGCTCTCGAGAGCGACGTCGGCGGCGGCGTACCCCGACGAGATGAACGAGTTCCTCGCGGAGGCAGCGACGCGAGCGATGCGGAGGCGAGAGGCAGAGCGCGCGGCGGCGCGCGAGCGCGAAGCCGGCGGGGCGAGCGAGCGCGCGAGCGCGACGCCCGGCGCGGCGAGGGGCGGGCTCGTCGGCGAGGGCTGGGAGCTCTCACCGACGGTGGCGGCGGCGTGCGAGGCCGCGCGCCACACGCCACCCAAGTTCGCGTCGGTGCGCAACCAGCGGGCGGCGGCGGCGAGCGCCCTCCGGCACGAGGCGCTGCCGGGCGACCTCCACGCGCCGCCGCCCTCGACCAAGCCTCGCGGAGCGGCGGAGAGGAAGCGAGCCGAGCGACAGCGACGGGCAGCAGCGCATGCGGCGAGCCGTGGCGAGCGCGCGGCGGCAGCACAGGCGCGGGAGAGGCGGCTCGCGGAGGGCCCCGTGCGAGTGCACGAGCTCTACGACGAGGGCGTCTACGAGGGCACCGTGCAGCCGTGGCTGCAGCAGGCCGACGCGGCGGCGGCGGCGCTGCGCGAGGGCAGGACGCCGCCCAAGGTGCCCACGGTCACCATCGAGCAGGACCAGATGCCGCTCTGGGCGAGGGGCGTCGTCTGGGATTGCAGCGACCCGGCCGACTGCAAGCCGGTGCAGCGCTCCACGAGGGACACGATCTTCCCCGGGGCGCGGCAGATCGACCGCGCGGCTCTTCGCGCGGCAGCAGAGGAGCTCGGATGGGAGCGAGTGGACCTCGACATCCTCGAGCAGATCGGCGAAGGTGGGGTGGAGGCGCGCTCCGATTGCGCGCTCACCACCGTGCTCGCGTGGCACCACAACGGCGTCGCCGAGAATGTGGCGGCGGCGGCCAAGGTGGTGCAGGCGGATTGGGCGGAGGAGTGGGCGAGCAGGCCGACGCGGCACCTGCCGTTTGCGCCGTGCCGCATCCTCCCGCGCAACGTCATCATGCAGGAGCGCGTGCGCCTGCTGCCGGGCGAGGGCGCCGATGGCGCGCCGAGGCTCGAGGCGTACGAGAAGCCGCGCATCACGCAGAACTCGTCGCATGGCGGCGTGGACTCGGTCAACGCCGGCGTCGACGACGACGACAGCTTCGTGCAGCTCCCGACCGTGCAGCGCTTCGCGAGGGGCTGGGCGATCTGCGACACGGCGGGCGAGGCCGGCGGCGCTCGCGCCGCCGGTTACGTTGTCGACGCGGAGTCGGCATACAGGTTCTGCGTCGTGCAACGGGCGGACCAGTGGACGCAATGCTTCGCGTGGTGGGACGACGAGGGCCGCGTCGGCTTCTGCGTCGACCGCCGGCTCGGCTTCGGCGGCGCGTACGCGCCCAACAGATTCGAGCGCATCTCCACGCTCGTCGCGGCGTACGCGCAGCACATGCAGCGCTGCTTCGACGTGGAGCAGCCGCCGCCACCGTCAGCGAGGCGGTGGGCGGAGGAGCGGCGAGCGAGGCAAGGGCGCGGGCAGCTGCCGGAGGGCGAGGCGCAGCTCTCGCCCAACTACTTGCAGGTGTTCATCGACGACTTCACCGGCGCGGCGCTCGACGACACGGTCGAGCCGCCGGCGAGCGTCGCGGGCATCGACATCGACCCGCGCAACGCGCTCTCGATGGGCGCGCGGCCGGCGAGCAGCAGCTCGCGCGTGTACGTGCATGCGCAGCTGGTGGTGCTCGCGCTGCGCCGGCTCGGGCTGTCCGCGGCCCCGGGCAAGGTGGTGGTGGCCAACCCGGTCGTGGCCCTGGGCTTCGAGGTGGCGCGCGGCGAGGAGCTGGGGCAGGGGCGCGTGCGCTGCCCCGAGCTCAAGCGTCAAGCGATGCGGCGGGAGGCGGCCGAGGCGCTGGCGGCGGCGGCGGTGGCGCGCGTCGACAGGCGCAAGGCCGAGCGGCTAGTCGGCAGGCTATGCAACATCTCGCAGGTCCTGCCCGAGTTGAAGGGCCCGCTTGGCGGCGGATACGCCGTCACGCGGGCCACGTGGGAGGTCGGCGGCGTACGCCGCCGGCCGCCCAAGCTGCAGCTGCGGCAGGGCGGCAGCGTGCAGGCCGAGTGGATGGAGCTGCTGCGCCTGGCGGAGGACCTGCTCCAGGCCAATGAGGGCGTCGCGCTGGCGCCTGAGGCGGCGTTCCAGGAGCGCGCGGCGCCCGGCGGGCTCACAGTCGTCACCGACGCGAGCGGCGTCGACGGCGTCGGCGGCTACGCGCTCGACCCGGCAAAGCCGGGCGAGGCGACGCTCGTGTCCGAGCTGTGGCCGGCTGACGTGCTTGCAGCGCTGCAGAGGCAGGCGCTGCGCGCGAGCGAGCGGGAGCGCGACCCCGACGCGGCGCTTGGGCGCCTGTCCATGCCGGCGGCTGAGGCCTTCGGCCAATGGGCCGTGGCGGAGGCTTACGCCGCGACGGCCGGCAGACAGCCCACCTCGGTCACCGCGGTGGGCGACTGCGACCCGGCGGCCGCGGCGCTCAACGCGGGCGCGAGCGGCAGGCCGCAGATGCGGAAGCTCGTCCGCGGCGCTCGCGAGCTGTGCGCGCACTGGCTTGCGGTCTCGGTCTCGAGAGACCTCAACGTCGACGCTGACCGGCTCAGCCATCCGGCTCAGCTGGCGGAGGTGCGCGCGGACGCGCAGGCGGCGGGCGTGGCGACGCGCGTCGCGCCGATCCCTCAGCACTGCTGGGCGGCGCTGCGGGAGGCGATCGCGGTCGAGGCGGAGACGCGCCGCGCGCCGCGGAAGCGGCGGGCGGCGGGCGAGCGGTGAGCGTCACAGCCTGTGACGGTGAGCGTCACAGCCTGTGACGGTGGCGCAGCGAGCGAGCGCGCGTTGCGGCGCGGTGACCGCGCAGCGCCGCGCCGTACCGGCGCGGTGGGCGCGGTGGCGCGCCGTCGCCGCCAGCGAAGCGAGAGCAGGCAGCGAGCTGACGAGCAAGCGACGCACTCGCACACTAGCGCACGCTACCGTAGCGCACACTAGGGCAGCGCTAGGGTGGACTTAGGCGCACGTGGGGTTAACCCTTAACCCATACATGGCCCCATGGGGCGCCGCGCCGCACACATACACATGCACACCGCCCCGCGCCTCGCGCGCGCGCGCGGCTCACGCGCCGCGTACGACACGGCGCAGGCGTCCGATGGGGGCCCGACGTGGTGGTCTACCACCCGGCGGACGGCCGGCTTGGAGACGCGGCAGGCGGGCTGCTCAACCCGTGGGCGGTGGCGCCGCAGGGGGGGTCCCCGGCGGCGCCGGGGCTGGCGGCGGGCGCGGCGCGCGCGGCGCCCGCGCCACCGGCGCGGGCGCCGCGCGTGGGGCTTGCAGCGGAGCAGCAGCGTTGGCAGGCCGCCGCCGGCGGCGCCGGCGAGCGGCGGGACGCGGAGGGCGAGCGGCGCCGCGCTGCGCGAGCACCGCAGACGGAGCACAGCTCGCGGGCCGCGAGCCGGCTGCCGGACGTCCTAGACAGGGCGGCGAAGGCGGGGCTCATTGGACCCCTCGGAGCAGCAGGCGGCCACGCGGATGGCGAGAGCGGGCTGGCCGCCGAGCTGCGCCGCGGCGTGCGCGAGCGGGCGAGGCAGACGTACGACGTCGGCCGGCTCGGCGACGCAGTCAAGTGGTTCGGCGAATTCGCCGAGGACACGGCGCGCGCGCCGATGTTCCTACCGCTCGTCGGCGGGACGGGCGACGTGGCGGCCAAGGTCTACAACCAGGAGTCACTCGACATGTTCGCCGAGTACGTGCGGCGGCGGGGCTCGCGGCTCAAGGGGCGCGCGGGCCAGACGCTGCAGAGCGACACGGTCGCCACCTACGTGGGCGCCATCAAGAAGCTGCGCTCGCACGAGGCGCACTATGCGGTCGTCGACGCGAGCGTCAACATGCTCGCGCCCTCGGCGTTCAAGCGCATGCGCCAGATCGACGGGCCGCCGGGCCAGCGCAAGCTCGCCCTCGGGCTGCGGGCGCGCCATTTGCGCGCCATCGCGCAGGCGGGGTTCAACCGCTCGTCGAGGCGCGGCGCGGTGGAGTGGGCGGCGGCAGTGCTGGCCCACAACATCCTCCTTCGCGGCGGCGAGCTCGGCGTGGTCGACGGCAAGGAGTTCGACACGGCGCGCGACCTCACGCTCGGCGCGGTCGAGTTCCGCGAGCCGTGCGCAGAGAGTCAAGGCCTCCCGTGGCTTACGGTGGACGTGGTGCCCATCAAGGACACCACGGCCCGCCGGCGAGAAGCGGTGATGCCGGTGCGGCGGCGCGCGGCGGGCGGCGGGCTAGGCGACGACCCGCTCGACGCGTACGACGCCGTCGTGCTCGCCGTGGCGGCGCGACTCGGCCGCATGCCGCCGACGCGCGGGCGCGTGCAGGGCGCCGAGGCGCTCAAGCCGCTCTTCGTCACGGCGAAGGGCGCCAAGTGGGCCACCGCGGACACGCGGCGGCTCGCGCAGCGGCTGGCGGGCCTCATCGGCCTGGACGGCGCGCTCTACGGCGCCAAGTCCTTCCGCATCGGCGGCGCGACGGACTACCGCGCGGTCTACGGGCCGGCGGGCGCGGAGCGGCTCATCCGGCAGCGGGGCCGCTGGTGGAGCGACATCCACGCCATCTACGAGCGCGCGCTGGCGGAGGAGCACCTCGGCGGCTCGGCGGCGGTCGGCGGCGCCGACGGGGCGGAGCTCGAGGTCCTGTGCAAGGGCTGGGCGCAGCCCGCCACCTTCCGCTAGGGCGGCGGGCCCGGAGAGCGCGGGCGCTCAGCCCGCGTTGCCGTGGTCAGCGGCAGCGAGTGGACGCCGCGCCGGAACGGCGCGGCGCAGCCGAGCGCACAACACGGCAGCCCAGGCGCCGGACCAGCGAGAGCGTGTGAGTGGTAGCGAGTGGGAGCGAGAGCGTAGGGCGGTCAGCGGGATGGGCTTTCTGAGGCCGTCACGTCCGTGCACGGCCCCGCTGGGGTTGGTAGAAGCAGCTTAGCCATCAGGGCTAGCCCGCCCAGCGAGATCGTGATCTCCAGCGGGAGATCGCGATCTCCAGCGAGATCGCGATCTCCACCGGGAGATCGCGATCTCCAGATCTTGCGGCTAGTACCTAGTCGGCTGCTCGCTATCAGCCGCCGCCTCTAGCTTACGGCAACCTCAAAACTGATGGGGTTACCGAAGCTATATGCACAAAGCGCGACACTCAGCGTAACGATAAACCAGCAGGTGTAAGAGCTGGCTCTTACTCGTGCTGAGTAAACGATAGCCAAGGGGCGCGCAGCGTCTCACCGATCGAGCAGCACCGATCGCAGAGGCCGAGGGTAAAACAGCGCCTCCGCTCGTTATTACCCCGCCCTCCGTCCGTTCGGACGAGCCGTCACAGCCTGTGACGGTTGGGTTTTATCACCCATGCACGACCTGCGCACATCGAGCGAATCGCGTCCCCCACCGCGGGGGGACACGATCGAACAAGTGCACCAGCTACTGCGAAAAGCCGACCCCACCCACCGTCCCCCCTTCGGGCATTTTGGGCTTTTCGGTCGAGGCGGATAGCAGGAGCGAGCGATAGCCATTCGGTAACCCGCTAGTGACGGCATCGCGAACGGTAGAAGCAGCTTAGCCATCAGGGCTAGCCCGCCCAGCGAGATCGTGATCTCCAGCGGGAGATCGCGATCTCCAGCGAGATCGCGATCTCCACCGGGAGATCGCGATCTCCAGATCTTGCGGCTAG
>Ga0209603_1005114_pt1 | contig 10647 bp, 7 predicted proteins | sample COGITO_mtgs_1206_FD_184812 | JGI IMG/M metagenome (GOLD analysis project Ga0209603, IMG submission 184812) | Pelagic marine microbial communities from North Sea - COGITO_mtgs_120607 (SPAdes) (version 2) | ecosystem: Environmental > Aquatic > Marine > Epipelagic ... | reverse complement strand
TATCAGCCGATTCGGCCGGTCGGGTGCTGTGTCCTTCAAAGAAAAAGGTGCCTGCTCGAAAAGTTTGGGCACGTGCCAACACGTTGGCTGCATTTTACACCCTCCCTTCCGAGGCCACTCCCCGACTTTTCGAGCAGGCACCTTTTTCTTTGAAGGACACAGCACCCGCCCGGCCGAATCGGCTGATAGCTATCTATAGCTATCTGTTCCTATCTGTTCCTATTTTTGAGGGGGTGATAACCAACCAACCAACCATTCCGATGCCGACGCCAACCGGCCGGTGCCACGGAACGGTCACTGCCAAGCTTGCCGGGTGGAGCCGCACCCGGTCCCGGAAACGCGCGTCTCGTGTGCTGCACCTGCCAAGCCCGCCAAGGATGCCGCCACTCACCAGGGGCGCCAAGCTGCGCCACATAGCCGCCACCCCGAGGTCCGCGTGCGACTGGCTCGGCGAGGTCTTCGCAAGCAAGGACCTCGGCCCGCTCGTGCTGCAACACGTGGAAGACCTCGAGGACATCGTGAGCTGCGCGCGCACGTGCAGGGCGCTGCGCTTCGGGACCATGCACATCTTGTTCAAACTGCGCTTGTTCGCCAGCGAGGTCGAGAACGACCCCCAACAGCTCGCTCCCCTCGCGTGCATTGACGGCAACGTGCGCTTGTACAAGTTTTGCATCAGGAGGGGCGCCGAGATCAACGAGGGGTGCGCGGAGGCCGCGATCGCCGGCGGCCACATCCACATTCTCCGGCACATGCACTTTGTCGACTCCAACTACAAGCTGGGAGTGGCCGACATGGCCTGGGCGGCGCACCGGGGGCAGCGGCCCATCCTCGAGTGGCTGAAGGGGCTCGGCATCCAGTGGGACGAGCGCGCCCTCTCCGCCGCGGCCAGCGCTGGGCACACCGACTGCCTCGAGTTGATCCTCGACAAGGGGCACATCTTAAAGATGGGCGAGACGTTTGCGGGGAGTCGCGAATCGTTCTGCGACCTCGACGCAAACGTGTGGCCCCGCAAGTGCACCGGCGCCCTGGAGTGCGCGGCGGAAGGGGGCCACCTCGACTGCGTCAAGCTGATCAAGGAAAAGTGTGCATTGGCGGGGCTCAGCATCCCAGCGGCCAACAAGGCGGCCGGCAACGGGCACCTGCACGTGCTCGAGTGGATGTGGCCACAGATGAATGCGTGGGGCGCAAACATTGGGATCTACGCTGTCGAGGGCGACCACGTCGAGTGCTTCCGGTTCGTCTACGAGAAGCTGCGCGACGCATGGGAAGTGCACATCCCCTGGGACTTGATGTTCCAAGCGTCGATCCTGCTGGGCAAGCCAAAGTGCTTGCGATTCATGCTTGGGACGGGTCGCTTCGTGGTCTTGGATCTCATGCGTCACCAGATGCTCACGCAGGCGAACGCCGGTCCCGACTGCCTCCGCGCCTGTGCGGAGCACGGGGTCGAGTTCACGGCGGAGGAGCTGACCACGGCTGCGCTCGGCGTCAACTTTGGCACTGTGACGGTGCTGGTCAACGAGCTCAAGGTGCCGTGGGAGGAAAAGATCCTGGAGAAGCTGGTGCTCGAGGACAACGGGTCGCCCGGCATGATCGCACACTGCCTCGAGCTCGGCGCACCCGCGGCCGCCGATTTCGTTATGACGCTCTGCCTTCGCGGCGAGTTGTCGGTGCTCAAGCATTTCCTGGCGAAGCGCAACCCCGTCTTCGAGGACATCAATATGCAAGCGTGCGTGAAGAAGGACAAGCCGGCGTGCGCCCGTGCGCTGATTGACCACTACGACAACAAGGAGAAGATGAGGGCGTTTGTGCAGCGGGTGTACGCCCACGCCTGTTCGGACAATGTCCGCCACAAGAAGCGGAGCTTCATGAAGCACGTGTTTGAATGAAGGACCGGATTGGACGTGTTGTGTTGTGCGTGTGTGTGTGTGTGTGTGTGTGTGCGCGTGTGTGTGTGCGCGTGTGTGTGCGTGCGTGTGCGTGCGTGTGTGCGTGTGGTACTTGTTTCAAAAAAGACACGCGCAGTTACTCACTCCCTGGGACGCTTGACAGCGGGTAAGCGCACGCCGAGCTCCTCGTGCAGCAGCACGTGCGCCACGGGGTCAACGCGCTCGTGATCGGCATCGATGACCTCGTAGCCGTCCTCGGCCGTGAGCCGCACCAGGTGCCGGCGCGTGCCCACGTCCAGCCCGGCGGTGAGCTTGAGCAGGCGCGCGTACACCGCGAGCTGCAGGCTGTACTTCCAGTAGGAGTCGTCGGGTAGCGCCGCGCACGGGCCGGTGCCGTTGCGCGAGAACCGGTTGCTTGTGTGCGCCGTGGCCGAGAAGGGCTTGGCGCGCTTCCAATCGACGAGCACGAGCTCGCCGTCCGCGGTCCGGAAGAGCGCGTCGATCATGCCGGCGATCACAGGCACGCCCTCGTCGTCGACGCCGTACAGCGGCAGCTCGGTGCGGTACGGCGCGAGGTGCCGCTCGGCCGCCCACTCGGCGCGCCACGCCTCGAAGGCGCGCCGCTCGGCGCGCACGGGGTCGTCGACCACGCGCTCGACGTGCTCGCCGTTGAGCAGGTCCTCCACGATCTTGTGCAGCCGCGTGCCGAGCGTGCGCGCCTCGAGGCCCTTGGCGTCCCAGCCGGACTTGATGGCCGCCTTGGCCTGCGCCTCCGAGGCGCTCTTGGCGATGACGGCGTGGTACGGCGAGCTCGCGTTCACGCGCCACTTGGTAAAGTTGGTGTTGATCACGCGGTCGGCGTCAAAGGTCTCAAAGTGCCGACCGGTCAGCTTGGTGACCGAGATGGGCACGCGCTTGCCCAGCGCCGTGTACGTGTGCGACGGCTCGTCGAAGCCGACGGCGTCGAGCACGGGTATGGGATGACGCTCCGCCAGCATCGGCACGCGGTTTGGGGCACGGGGGTATGACACGAGCCAACGGTTTTTATACGCCACACTTACGCGCACACGCTACGCGCACACGCGCTACGCGTGCTCCTTGTGCACATGCACCGCCACCGGCGTCGCCGCCCACCTCGTACGCACCTCCTCGTCGAGCGCCGTCTGCGCCTCGAGCGGCTGGTGCAACAGCGTCGCCAGGATCATGGGGAAGAGCTTCTTCACGTGGCCCTGGAAGGCGATCAAGTGCCGCTGGGAACCGAGGAGCTTCCACGTCTTGGGATTCCACTTGGTGGCGTTGGCTACGGGCACCTCGGCGTAGACGGCAAACACCTCGGGCTCGCCCCCAAACGGTAGCCGCGAGCGCGGGCCGTAAAACTTGATGCGGAAGGTGTCGTCCTCGACGCGCCAGATCTTGACGCCGCCGACGTGCTTGTGCATCGACGTGTGCATGGCGTACGGCGCGCCGCCCGGCAGCTGCCACAGGCCCTGCTGGTCTCCCTTTCCCCGGAAGTGGTGGGGGTCCAGGCTGTGCAGGTCGTCGAGCCACGCGACGGGGTACTTGCCCTCCATGCGGAAGCGCACGCGCGCGCGCACGTTGGCGCCGCCGTCAAAGGTCGTGCGCTTCGTGTGGTTGAGCGTCGGGTTGATCGGCTGAAACTTGCTGTCGGCCTTGGGCTTGCTGCCGCCCACGAACAGCGCCGGGAGCTGCACCGCCGACGTCATGCGGCCAAAGACGGTTTGTATGCGCGTTGCGCCCCTACTACTAAATACCACGCCTTGCAACGCAATATCACGACGTCGTCGCAAACACCGCGCGTGGCGTTTCCCTGTACAGGCCCGCCCGCGTGATCGCGTTCGTGACGCTGTCCCCTTGGAACTTGCCATCGTGGAGCGCGACCGTCTGCAGGTGCACGTGCGGCTTGAGCGCGGCGATCACCTTGGGCGCGTCGCGCTCGCGCGTGACACAGTCGACGAACACGAGCCCCTTGTCCACGCTGCCCATGCGCAGCTCGGAGCGGCCCCACACCTGCTCGTAGAGTGTGAGCAGCGCGTTGCACAGCTTCTGCACGCGCAGCTCCTGCGAGCGCGGCGTGGGCGCCACGAGCTGTGGCAGCACAAAGATGAGCTCGTAGTTGACCGTGCCGCTCAGCAGCGAGATCATCGGAAACCCAAGCCATGACGGGTCGGGCGAGAAGGCGTTGGCGTCGCTCAGCCGGATGACGCCGCGCCACGACCGCTTGGCGGTCTCGTACCAGCCGCACACCAAAGAGCACGTGTCCAGCTGCATGCTCATGCACCCGGCGGAGCAGTCGTGCGGGTCGATGTGCGGGATCGTGCGGCCGCAGCAGCCGCACTCTTGCCGGTAGTCCACCGCGTCCTCGTCCGGGTCAAAGGGCACGTACGTGACACCAACCCCAATCTTGCGCGCACTGCCGAAGAAGAGCACGCGCAGCACCGCCTCGGCCGTGAGCCACTCGCGCAGCGCGAGCGTCGCCGTGTAGCGGTCGTACCCGACGTCCGTGCGCCCCTTTTGCAGCCAGATGTCCTCGCTCATACGCTCGAGGTCGAACTCGACGGCCGCGATCACAAACTGGCCCGGATATCGATCAAAGTCGCGCTTGGCCTGCGCGTACTCGATCCAGCGCGCGCCTTCTTGCTCGGGGTGAGCGAGCGAGGTGAGGTCCACGACCAGCACGCGGGACGCCGCGTACCAGCTTGGCTTGCCGGCGGCGCCCGAGTTGCCATGACAGCTGCGCGCGAGCCACGAGCCGATGGAGATGCGCTGCATCGTCGGCGTCGACCAGAACGTGCGGCCGTGTGCCTTGCGCAGCGTCCTCTCGACATCGCGAAGCTCGGTGCCCGCCAAAAAGGCGGTGGTGCCCAGACGCCCCTTGAGTCGGTGGGTGAAGACGGCGTTGCGCGCGCGCGCGCGCCCGATGAAGAACCCCCAGCCCGAGCCAACCACGGTGGGCCGCTCGCCCGTCACCTGCCACGCTGCGGACAGCTCCTCGACAAACTCCTCGGGCGTGCGCGGCGCGCGCCGCCATGCAAAGGGCGAGTTGCCCGAAAGCAAGCGCGCGCGCGCGCCCGCACCGCGCAGGCGCAGGCGCATTGCCAGCGCGACGATCGCAAGGAGAGCGAACACCAGGCAAGGCAAGAGACTCGCGCGCAACAGCACCGCACCAACGACGGCACCCGCAAAGACGAGCACGAGCGCGGGTGCGCACGCAAGCCAGAGCGCAGTCGAGAGGGCCATGGTGACCACCTCCCACTCCTTCCCACTATAGCACAATTTCCCAGCGCTAAATGGGGCAAGCGCCGCTTAGCGGTCCGGACGCGCAGGGGCGCGCACAATGGACTCGCCGGTGGTGCTCAGCAGCCGCACCAAGGAGCTGGCCATCGGCAAGATGCGTCAGAACGAGGCGGCGCTCGCGGCCAAGATTGACGAGATGGTCGCGAGGGGCGAACTGTCGGTGGACGAGGAGGGCAGCGTCGTGGGCTGCGACCCGCTGTGCGGGCTGCTGCGCCGGCGACGACGACGGCGCGTGCCCGCCGAGGCCAGCGCGGCCAAGAGCCAGTCGGGCCTCGAGAAGGCCGTCTTCGGCGCGCGCAGCGGCAAGACGATGACGGCCGCCGAGCGGCTCGCGCAGGCGGCCGAGTCGGTGCAGGCGCACGCGTCGCAGCTGTCCGAGCGCGGCGCCGCCGCGCGCGCGCGCGCGCTCGAGCTGCAGATGGCCGGCAAGAAGGCCGACGCGCTGATGGCCTTGAAGCGCGCCAAGGCGCTCGAGAAGCAGGCGGCGACCGCGCTGTCCACGCACGCGGCGCTCGAGAGCCAGCAGGACATGCTCGAGAGCAGCGCGCTGCAACGCGAGATCGCGAGCGCGCTCTCGGCCTCGGTGGCCACCACGAAGACCAAGTCCAAGGGCTTGCTCTCCAAGACGGAGGCGGCGGTGGACGACGCGGCCGAGCTCAAGGACGCCTTCGAGGAGGTGACGGAGGCGCTGGGCGGGCTGCAGGCACAGTACGGCGACGAGGACGACGAGGAGCTGCTCGCCGAGCTGCAGACCATGGTGGCCGAGGTGCCCGTGGCCGCGCCCACCGAGGCGGTGGCCACCGCCTCGCCGCCGACGATCGGCGGCGCCCCGGCCACCGCCTCGGTGGACGTGGCCCAGGTGGTGGCCGCCTTCCCCAAGGCGCCCAAGCGCGAGACGGAACGGTTGGGGCTGTTGCGTGCCGATGCGGCCGCGGGGAGTAGCGGCGAGGGGTGATGAGCGCGCGTGCGTGTTCTAGTTTTAAGAAGAAGAAACCCATGCACCTCGGGAAAAATTACCAAACTAAGAAGTGTTGCGCGCGAGCGGCCCGCAAGCAGCCGGTGCGCAGTTGCCAAGTTTTCGGGAGACGTGAGTTGGCAACTATCCTGCAGGAGCTTGCTGCTGATGTGCCGCGTTGGCAACTGTCGCTGCCACGCCTTACACCCCCCCCTCCCCCCCACACGCACAGGCCAAGGGCGGGTGGGGCAAGCCCGTGCGCACAGAACCAGGGGCAACCCCGTTCGCTTCGTCCATTCGTGCCAACTCGGCGCGAGTGCCAACCTGCCAGCGGCGCCAGCCCGTTTGCCACCCAGCGCCAAGAAACGCCAAGCGTGTCACGAATCCCAAATGGCGGCTGTGCTTCCCAGCCTGAATTCTCTCAACGCGTTTCCGCGCACCCACGCGCGCCCCGCCGTGCGTCCGCGCATCGTCCCCGAGTGCATCTCGGTCCTGTCCGAGGACGAAAGTTCCGACGACGCGGTTGAGTGCGCGCTGCCACCGCCCGTCGAGATGGCGACAAAACCTTGCGCCAAAAACGCCATTGTTAGCTACAACCCCAAGCAAACGGGCGCAGCCGCAAAGGCGGCTGCGCTGCCCCGCGCGTTCCCGAGACGCAACAACCAAATGCCGCGCGCGCCGCGGTCCAAAGTCGCCCGTCCCCACCGCAACGCGCTGGCCCACTACCGAGTTTACCGGCCAAGCTCGACCATCGTGAAGCGCAAGCCGGAGCACACAAAGCTGGTGGTCTCCACGCCCGCGCGCGCACCTGGCGCCTGGATGGACGAGACGCGCAACGTCATCGAGGCCGCCGTGCGCGACGCGCACCTCGACCGGTACATGCTGCGCAAGGATGTACTCGGTGTGATTTCCGGCGAGCTCCGCCGGCGCGGGTACGCCGACTCGGTCATCGACCTGCTTATGCAGACGTCGTACCGCCTGTTCGACGTCAACTCGGTCTACTACGACACGTTTGAAAAGCAGACGGTCTGCGTGTACAAGAACGGCGACTGGGTGCCGTACGAGGTCACGCACTACAACCTGTTTGACGGGTTCCAAGCCTACCGCATCAACGACGAGCAGTGCGTCGAGCGCGTGTCGATTAACAACAACGTCAAGTGGAAGTGGCCGGAATGAGCCACGCGCGCTTTCCCTGCGCACCGGTGCGTGTCCGTGTCCATGCGTGTGGGTGATCAGTAGTTTGTGTGCGTGTCGCGTCGTACCCCTTTTGCACACAAGGGGTTGTACATTTGATTTGAGTGAGGCGTGGCCCCGGCCATAACCCGTCACGCCGCGCGTAGTAGCAATGCGACCAAGAGGGATGAGCCTGCGCGCCTCCGGCGCCGTGCTGGACCTGGGTCCCGCGCCCACAGCGGTGCAGGCCCCGGCCGCAACCCCAACGTCCGTGTCGGTGCCGCCCCTCGCGAGCTCGCCAGTGGTGCCATTTGTGCCCTTTGTGCCGCAGCACGCGCCGATCCGCGCGACCGAGGCCCAGGACAGCGTGCTGGCGCTCTTTGACAAGATGACGGTCGCGCCAACGGGTGCGCCCGAAGACAAGCGCCCCGCCGACCGCAGCCCGGAGTCCAGCCCGAACAGCCGCAGCAGCGACAAGGCGCAGCGCACCGACGGCGCCGGCGGTGCCGCGTCCTCGGACCTCGATGCGCAGGTCGAGGCCAAGATTCAGGAGCTGCAGGCCATCCTGGACAGGGTCAAGACGCACGCCTACGACAAGAAGCTCGGCTACCCGACCAAGAAGTCGGTGACCGATGAGCTAGCAGTGGTGAACCTCATATCCAACTGGAAACTTGGCTTCGCGCGCACCCACAAAAGGGCGCAAGAGATGGCCCTTCTCATCTACGAAGTGAGGGACGAGTTCAAGCTGCTGGAGGACAATCGCAAGCGGATTGCCGAGGAGGCGGCCGTGGCGAAGAAGGCCGCAGAGCGGCAACAGGACGACGCGGACATGGCCCGCTTGGGCCTGAACTACGAGGAGCTGCTCGAGTGGCGCAAGCACATCAAGACGCCCGAGGGCAAGAAGGACGTGGCCGAGATGGCAAAGCGCGGGTTTGCAACGCCGCAGCAGCTCAAAGACTACCGCGAGTATGCAGCGAGCGAGGAGGGCCAGCGGGAGCTCGCGCGGCAAGCGGCCGCGGAGGCGGAGGCCAAGGCCGCCGAGAAGGCGGCGGCGGCGGAGGCCAAGAAGGCCGCGGCGGCGGAGGCGGCGGAGGCCAAGAAGGCGGCGGGGGCGGCCAAGAAGGCCTTTGAAAAGACCAAGAAGGCGCACGACAGGGAGGTCGTGGAGGAGCGTCAGCGCCTTCTGGGCCTGCTCCAGTCCGAGGACCCGCCCACGGGCGAGGAGTTCAGCAAGCTCTCGCGCGACTTGCAGGAGCTGCACACGAAGGAGGTCGAGTTCCTCGACGATGCCGAGCAGGAGGGCAACATGACCAACGACGAGTTCACGGTCGCGCTGACGAACGCCAGCCGCGACCACGAGATCGAGAAGAACCTGCTCGAGGAGGCGAGGGAGAAGTCGCTGGCCAAGGCCCAAGCGGAGCAGGAGGCGCAAGCGGAGAAGAAGCGCCTCGCGCGCGGCGGCGAGGACAAGGAGGCGATGGAGAAGCTCTACCGCCTGCGTCACCAGTTCTTTGTCGAGATGTGCCTGCGCGCCAGGGCGCTCCGGGCGAGCCTCATAGCACCGGGCGGCCGCGTGGACGAGGAGGGCAACTCCCTCGTGCCGGAGTGGGTCAACGAGATGATCGACCGCATGTGCGACGAGCGGGACCGGCCGCTCGAGGACGACCCCGAAGGGCAGAAGGACGACCCGTACACGAATACCAATTACGAGATGTTCGAGGGGGAGTTCCAGGACGCGGGCTACGCCTCGATCGAGGCCGCGACCAGCGGCGGCGCCATGGACATGGACGACGACGAGGATGAGGATGGCGGCATCCACTGCGCCGCGGACCTGACCGGCGGCGGCTGGATGCAGGACGACGGCGACGACCCCGACGAGGTTCTCCTCAACAACGCGGGCAACCCGATGTTCGACGACGACGAGGAGGAGGAAGGTGCGGTGGATCCGGAGGACGTCATTCGGCCCATCCACTTGCAATTCACCATCAAGAACGTGCCCGAGGTTCGCCTCGACCCCGACGCGCCCATGCAGAAGAACCAGCAAAACTTCGTCGAGACCGAGGTGTACAACGCGCTGAGCAAGTGGATCACGAAGCTCGGGTTCACCGACACCGAGGAATACGAGTTCATGTCGCTCGATCAGGCCAAGGCCAAGGGTCTCGACCGGCTGAGCATGATCCCGATCACCATCGCCCGCAGCGGCATCGCCGTGGTCCAGGTCACGCCCCAGGTGGGCGCGAACGGGCCCAAGATCGTCGTCGACGTGAGCGCCGAGATGAAGGCGTTCGAGACCGGCGACGGCGAGGTGCTCAAGGAGAACCGATGGAAGCCCAGCGAGCCGATGGACCAGGGCGACGGCGACGAGGAGAGCGAGGAGGAGGAGCAGGACGACGACGAGGACCTGAGCGCCAACGAGGAGGAAGACCTGTTCGACGAGGAGCTGCAGGCCGGGGTCCTGAAGATGCTGAAGGACATGAGCAGCGACGATTGGGAGGCCGTTTTCGAGTCGAAGAGCAACCTGCTCTCGGAGTCGGACTCGGTCGGCAGGGTGGCCGTCTTTGAGTCGGCTCAGCTCCAGCCACCGCTCAACGTCACGCCGCAGGAGATGGCGACGATTCGCAAGATGGACGACGACTACCTGAAGAGGCACCCCGAGCTCGACGACAGCTCGCGGTACGAGAACCAGTCGTACGACACGCAGTACGCCATCGTGATGAACATGCGACACAACAACAAGCTCACCAAGGCGACGGAGGGCGTCAAGGAGAACGAGGCCGCCGTGCGCGCCGAGTACGCAAAGGATGGGCTGGCGATGGATGACCCGAAGTTTGTGACGCCGGCCGGCGACGACGACGACCGCGAGGGTGAGGCCGAGTCCGAGGGAGAGGCGGCCGACGGAGAGGAGTCGCCCAAGCCCCCACCCAAGAAGAAGAAGAAGAAGAAGAAGAGGAGCCAGATCACATCCGACAGCGAGTGAGGCTCGCTCTAGGGAGGGCGCGGCAAAAAAACTGGGGTGCGCTATCCGGACGGTTGTCCGTGGTGCCTGGGTGTGTGTCTGCGCGAGTGTGCAAACTGGGGCGCGTGTGTGGTAACAAAATACATGACAACCGTAAACGACCACCCGCCCGACTGCGCGTGCTGCGTCAACGTGCGGTTCACCCCAGGCGCCCGCGGCGGCAACCGCAAGCGCACGCGCGAAGACGCCGACCTGAGCACCTTCTTGCCGGAGGACGCGGAGCCGCCGGAGGAGGGCGAGGAGGGCGAGGAGGGCGAGGAGGGCGAGGAGGGCGAGGAGGCGGAGAAGCGCCTCCTGTCGTC
>Ga0209603_1005112_pt1 | contig 10650 bp, 18 predicted proteins | sample COGITO_mtgs_1206_FD_184812 | JGI IMG/M metagenome (GOLD analysis project Ga0209603, IMG submission 184812) | Pelagic marine microbial communities from North Sea - COGITO_mtgs_120607 (SPAdes) (version 2) | ecosystem: Environmental > Aquatic > Marine > Epipelagic ... | reverse complement strand
GTATGCGGGGTAATGGAAAAGGGCGCGTGCACATTGAATGAGCACGCAGGCGGTCTTGGCCGGGGGAGTCGCGAGTCGATCGCGTGGCGGGCGAGCCGCGGTGAGCGTCAATCGGATCTTGCCGGAGAGTTTGGGGTGAACCAGTCCACCATCAGCCGCATCGTTGCCGCTCACTCAACGAAACGAGCCTTGCCTGATCTTGGAGTCGCAAAGAAAACTAGAGCCACAAAGTTTTTGACGGCGGCAGATCGTGCCGAGGCTGGCCGGTTGTCAAAGATGGGCTACACGCAGAAGAGAATTGCAGAAAGCTTTGGCGTCGATGCTTCGACAGTTTCGCGAGCGTTGCGGCGCTAGTCGGTTTCAAGCTGTTTGCGTAGATCGACAATGTCGCGCTTGAGGTCAGCGATTTCGGATTTGAGAGAGTCAAGGCTGATTGGCCGGGGGTCACCATCGTTCATGAGTGACCAGACTTCTTCGACTGTGAGGCCCAAATATTGGGCGATGTCGGAGTAGTGTTTTTCGTCTGGAAAAATTTTGCCGGACTCCCATCGTGAGTAGCTTGGTTGCGTCACGTTGAATCGGGCGGCGGCGGGTGCTTGGAGTTCGTTGCGTCGGAGTCGTTCGCGGCGGAGCCGTTCTCCGAGTCGGCTGGTTGAGAGTTTTTGTGCAGGGAACATGGCTGGTACAGTACGCATGGACATGCCGCATGTCTACTCATGTTGTTGTTTCTTGGATGTAATTACGTCAAAGTAGTTTCTGTCTGATATACTCAGCGCGTATGTTGCATGAACGACCGACAATGACCGTTAGAGAAGCTTCTGCCCGTTTGGGAATGAAGATTACGACCGCCAGGCGAATTGCCGCTGAAGGCAAACTGCCTGGTCAGCTACCCCGTATTGGGACTTCCGATTTCCTTATCAGTGTCAAAGGGCTGGAAGAGTACCTGGCTTCGTACTACCGGCCGACCGATGACCAGTGACGTGCATAATGTCGGATTTGACTTTGTTGCGTGGAGCGGATAAAAATATCCGCCCGCTGCCTCAAAAGTTGACGCGACTGACCGAAATCCTGGCAGACCGGTCAGTCAACCGAGAGGCGAGGGAGGGTTGCCTTCAATCGGTTTCGACTGATTGTAGGGGAGACGGATTGGTTTCGCAAGTTGTTGCGGCACCATTGGATGAGACATGCGTCGTCAGTAAGTTGATGCGTTGATGGATTTGAGGGTAAGGGTTTTGTGAATTGTTTTTGGGTATCGGGCGTAGCGATGCGTTCAGCGAAAAATCGACCAACCAATCAAGGAGAGAAGAAATGACTGAAGTGAGACTCATAGAAGCGACAGCCGCTGAAGGTGTGATAATGCGGGAGGGGTCGCTGCATCAGATATTCAGGATCAGCACCATCCTCGATCGTCCGTACGACGTGGTTGACATGATCGACAATGTTGCTGGGGCGTACTGGGAACCGAACATTGAAGAAGGCGACACCCCGTTGACCTTTCGGTATTCCCCGGAGGCGTTCAGAGTGCTGGGTGGGATCGGATGGGTCTACGCGCTGACCAGTTGGAGCGGTGATGTCCTTTACGTCAGCAGGTCCAAAATCGGACTGATCTCAAGAATGAAGCAATACATGGATGCGCCCAACTTCGGCACGCGTGCTGCCGCTATGGACTTGTGGCCCGATGCTGTCGTCGGATGGAACGTGGGTGATGCCTGCACTCGTCTGGGGAAGGCCACCATCCTGGCGCTCCAACCGCCGCTCAATGTTGCCTCGGTCGTATGAGCGAAATTGCTGGGGTTGAGCGCGAGATTCGCCTGACCGAGAACTACACGCAAGTCCCGCACGGTCTGTGGACGCTGGACGTTTCCTATGGCGCTAGGACACTGCTCGGGTGGCTCCACTCGCACAAGCCGTCCTACCTTGACAAACTCTCGATCCGGCGTATTCGTAGCGAGTTCGGTGGCGGCGGTCAGGTTCAGGAGTGGTTAGGCGAACTGAAGGTTGCCGGGTTCGTCGTGTTGACGAAGCAGGGGCAGGCACATCGGGTGATCCTGAAGGCGAAACCGTGGGATGACCTGATCCATGCCGAGCGGGGTCCTCGGAAACCGACCGGTCGGAAACCGACCACTAACCGCACCGGATCGACCGGTCGGAAACCGACCGCTAACCGCGCCGGATACCGACCGGTAACCGCGCCGGAAACCGACCCCATAGAAGAACAAGTAGAAGATCAAGAGAAAAGCTCGTCTGAGGACGGCGTATCCCTGACGGTCACGCAGCGTCGGCAAGCCGTCGCCAAGGACGTTGTCAATGCGTACTGGGAAGCGGTTGAAGCAGAGACAGGCAAGAAGCCCGTTGTTGAGTACATGGGGCTAGTCAAGATTGTCGAGGCCGCACTCAGAGCAGGGTGGGTGCCCGCCGACATCTCTGCGGCTATTGGCGAACTACGGACGCAGGCGAGGCCGGTGACGAAGACCACCATCGAGTCTGCTTTGGATGGCAGGGCCAAGACTGTCGGTTTGCCTGCTTGTAAGCCGACGTTTACGAAAATGGCCCGCAATATCGAAGAACGCAAACAGACAATCCAAACCACTGCCGTCGAAACACTCATCGCAAGCCAGAAAGAAATCACAACATGACTCACGACGAAACAGTGCAAATCCTCGCTTACATCGAGAACTCATGGATCGGTGCTCGCGAAATCGACCTGCAAGCAAAAGCTGCTGTTTGGGCTGACGTGTTCGAAGGCGCATCTCTTTCCGAAGTTCACGCTGCCGTCAAACGGTTGGCGCAGGGTGCCGGCCCCTCGGGCTACACCGGACCGTCTACATCACAAGTTTTTGACGAGATGAAGAAAACCGCTACCGGCAGCATCCCGTCATGGCAAGAATGCAAAGGCACCATTGAGGCATCGTTCTACGACGGCACCGCGATTCGCGACGCCCATCCGATCGTTCGACTGGTGTCGGCCGCTGTCGGCGGACCACGATCACTTGCCGCAAACTCTTACGGAGCAGACGCACGCGTCAGAGCCGCTTACGGGCCAATCGTCGAACGCTACGAACGCGACACGGCGAACGAACTGTCAGGATCGCCTCAGATCGCCTCAGCGCCCCGTAGCGCCCTCGGAACACGTCGTGGTGGGGAACCGGCCCAGATCGGCATATCCGCACCGATACGGGCGACGCACGAAGATGCGTTAGACTGAACCGACCAACCAACCAAGGAGAAACCAAAATGCTAGACACCGAAGCCAAACAAATCGTTGACCAACTCGTAGCCCGAACCGGCGGAAACGCTGGCTGGTCAATTTACGACCAGCAACAATTCGTCACCGAAGTTTCTGCATGGGGCGACGTAGCCGCCGCTGAACGTGCCGCAACGAAACTCGGTACATCGTGGATGAATGACTATCCGCCACCATTCGCAATGCTGGAGGAAGCCTATTTAGGCCAGAACGAACGGACCGCACGGAACCGAACGAAAGCCGGGTGCGGCGGGAACGGCTGGGTGGACGCATTCGAAAACCGCGTCGTCGGTGAAGTTTCAGTGGAACGCGAAGTCCAACGTCCCTGCCCAACCTGCAACCCGATTTTGGCGGCAGTGTTCCGCGACGAAAACCAACGGACCCGATATCTCCAAGGCGTACCACTCTCCGTCATTAGCGAAGAAGTCCTTGTCCTGCAAGGACAGATGCACGCAGAGTACGGGATGCCGGAACCGTGTCAGCCGTACGTCGATTCCACCCATCCCGAAGCAGGAGCCGACCGGCTTGTTGATAAGCGACCACATACGTCCGAACTCTTCTGATGCGTGAGATCGTTGGTTTCACGCCGCCTGATCCGTTGATCTCGGAATCTGTTTGGACGCGACTTGTCATCGACATAGCGCAGACTCTCGGATGGCGAGCCAACCATCAGCGACCGGCGCAAACGACATCAGGCCGATGGATGACCGCGACCGCAGGCAACACCGGTTTCCCCGACTTGTGTCTCGCTCACGCCGAACACGGAGCCGTTTTTGCGGAACTGAAATCAGCGAAAGGCAGGTTGGGGCCGGAGCAGTTTGCGTGGCGTGACGTACTACTCGCCAGCGGTCAACGCTGGTACTTGTTCAGGCCCGCTGACTTCGCTGACGTTGTAGCGGTTCTTTCAGGGAAGTCGGTATGACGCTCTTCGAACTAGCGCCAGCGCCAACGCCACCGCCGACAGTCAAGGCAAGCAGGCTGGAGGTCGAGCATTGCAGTCCCACTATCGCCCGGCAATTCATCAAAGATCACCATTCACGTCTGCCGGTCACGCAACGCGGTCCGTGGATGCACGCCTACAAAGCCGTCGATCCAAACACTGACAGAATTTTCGCGACGGCACTTTGGAACAACCCGTCAGCGAGAACTCTTCCGAACTACTGGATCGAACTACGAAGGATGGCGGTATCGGCTGACGCACCGCATTGCACTGCGTCAGCGTTCCTCGCCAAAATGGTGAAAGACCTTCGGCTTAACGGCAACACACATTTCATCTCCTACCAAGATTGCGACGTTCACACCGGCACGATCTACAAAGCCGCAGGGTGGCAAATCGAATACAGTTCTCAACCACGAACTCGGGAACGCGGATACTCCGCCGCGCGAGGACGAAACTATCGGACTTCGATTAACGGTCAGTCGGCTGATAGCGCAGCTAAAAACCGTTGGGCGATCTGCTACGGCTGCGACCACTGCGATGGAGTCGAACCGCAAGAACCCAATTTTCAGCAGGGTCAGTTGTACGGCTCATGATTCTTGGCGGTCGATGTACTGGATGGCGGCGACAGCGATAGCGGCAGCTTCGACCAGCTTCTCTCTCGCGACAGCAGGGTCGGCGGCAACCATTGACTCTGATGTGAGCGCCACTGATCGCATCGCAACAAGCCAAGCAAGACCGTGTACGCCAACGCGTTCGTCGTGAGCTTCATCGAACCCAAGATCCTCGATCTGCCGGACCCGTTCGTCACGGATCTCTCCCAGCACTGAATACAGTTTCATGACCGAAGTCCTTTGACCCACATTGAAACGATCATCGCGATCAGGCGATCGAACATTCGTGCTTTTCGTATCGGAACGGTTCCGATCGTGGAGCCGGGGCACTGCTCATCACCGGTTTCCCATTGACGTATTGCTTGACGTAGAGGCGTCCTGAACTGGTGGCACGCGGTTCTATGAGTAACGGTTCGCCGTCGCAGAGGGCTGGTCGGGCAGGCCGACCACAGATAGGACACGTCGAGTTCGCTCTCATAAGCGTTCACGCAACGCCCCGGTACTCGCCGTTCACGACGCTACGTTTGACTGTGCGTGCAGCGCATGAACCCCGGCGTCGGTGAGACGCCAGACAATGGCGTCATTACCTGACGGCGACAGACGAGTTGTTCCGCTGTCTTCGATCAGCCCATGCTCTTGCAGTTCTTTGCGTCGCGTGCCTGCTGACGTTTCGCGTTTGACGACAATCTTTGCAAGCTCAAAATCTGTGAGGCCGGCGCGGTTAGCAAAGTGTGTTTCAAGAACCTTCTGTCGAAGGCCGGTCAGTTTCGCTTTTCCCGGCATTGCTGCACGCGACGTGTGCGGGTCGTCTTGATGACTTCGACCATTGGCAGTGTCTTCGATAAAAAAGTCTGCCGAGCAGATCAGGTTGATTGCCGGGTTGCCGTATTGGATTTCGATGCAGTTATCGGGCAGGATTTTTGTGACAACGACCGGCTGGTTCTGAGCGAACCCGGCGTTCGGGATCACACGTCCGTATTTCAAATTCTGCTTCTTCTCCATGCAGCGCATCATAGCGCATCGCGCATGTTGATGCACAAACAGCATCAAGCTGCTACCATGAATCACTATGGCCCACGTCAACTCTAAGCCCGCAGACAAGCGTCTGTCACCTCTTGTCGTCAGGCTTGAGCCAGCAGAGCTTGAAGCCCTGAAAAATTGGGCGCGTCACGAAGATCGTTCGCTCGCCGCTCAAACACGAATTGCGATGCGCGGAGTGATTCCGAGCGAGTTTTACTGAACCGGCCGATTCGCTTCAAGCATCAAGATGTGCTAAACTCGCTTTGACCAACCAACCGAAGCGAGGATAAATGCCAGTCAAAGAAACCGAAGCCGTACTTCCCGACGGGCGCACACTTGAAGTGGGCGACGAGTTCACCCTTCACGGGGGTGGCCGGTTCGCATTCCGCTATCTGTGGCGTGATGGCTCTATCACCTGCCACGGTCCTGTCGGATCAGCCAAAGCCAAAACACGGTCGTTTAGGCCAGACGCGGTGAAGACTGTTCATCGTAAACGCAAGGCCCGCTGACCAGCGCTCCGATTCGCGGCACACATCACTATGTGCTACAATGAACTTGTAAGGCCAACCGACCAGAAAAGGAAACCCACCATGAAACTTCTCCCCGCTTATGAAGCCAAGAAACTCCCCGCCCTGTACGCCACCGATGGCAAGGCTGATGCAAAGTTCCCGGTCAAGTTCTTCGGAATCGGCAAGGCCGGATCGTGGACATGGTTTGCTAAAGAATTTGATCCAGAGGTCGGAGTGTTCTTCGGGCTTGTCGTCTCTTCGCTTTGCCCAGAAGGCGAGCTTGGATACTTCAACCTGGCAGAACTTGAGTCGATGACGGCGATGAGTGGCAAGTTGCCGCTTGTCGAGCGCGACGCCTGGTTCGACCCGATGACGTTAGCGGAGATCAGGGCATCGCTCTGATTCTTCTAGCGCATCACTATGTGCTACAATTAACCTGTAAGGCCAACCGACCAGAAAAGGATTGAAATGAAACCCACCATCGAACGACGAGAAGTCGAAATCGACACGGCCATCGCAAACGCCTCCGAAGTTCTCGACAAAGCTCACCGGAACGCAGCTTTCTACGAAAAGCACCGCAACGGGTTCATGGGCGAAGAAAAACTTGACGAAGCTGTCACTGCTCGCGACGAAGCGTTCAGAGCATTTTCTGAAGCCTCCGCCAAATATGAAGGCTGGAGCCGGTTCTTCATCGTGAACAACGCCGGCGGGCACATCCACTGGACGATGTCGTGTAGCACCTGCTACCCGACAACCGATTTCGGTTGGCTACCGAACTTGTCGGGACTGACCGAAGCTGACGCTGTCGAAGAGTGGGGCGGCATCCTGTGTAGCGTCTGTTTCCCGTCAGCGCCGGTTGAGCATACGGACGGCGTGAATAAGAAGACCGCTGCCGACAAAGCTTTCAACAAAGCAATCGCAGAGATCAACCGGACACCAGAAGGCAAGAAGGTCAAGAAGGCCGACGAGCTTGTCCGACGGAAGGAGTACCTGATCGAGTCGATCGAGTCGAATACCGCCCGATTGCGGGAAACGTTGGAGACGTACAAGGACAGCGAGTCTTTCAATGCTGCTGGCGAACCGGCGGAGCACGCGGCCCGCATTGCTGAGAACGATGCCCGTGTTGCCAAGACTCGCAAAGAGCTTGCTCGGGCTGAAGCGAAGCTGGAGGCCGCAACGGCCGCTCTGATGGAGGCGTTGAATGGCGAAAAGTGATTGGCCCTGGCAGTTCCGCGAGATCGACGGCGTCTGGCATCGTCGTCCAGCGAACACCAATGGCCCTTGGTCCGCGCTGACGGTCACCCGTGTCGGTACGCCGCCTGAGAACAGGCGGTCCAGAGGCACGGACAACAAGCAGGCACCGTCGATTAACGAATGGTCTTGGGGTTGACGCTGATTCGTCCCACGCATCTTGATGTGCTACACTAAGACTTGTAAGGCCAACCAACCGAAAGGAAACCGAATGTCTGTTTACACCGAAACCGCTGCTGCCGTCCTGGCAGCGGTGAAAGCCCACCCCGTCATCTCCCGCATTAGCGTCGGCCGCGACGTTGTCACCATCGAAGGCAACTTTGATGCTGGTGACCGCAACGCTTACATTGCTTGCGACTCTGACGGCTACTCGATTTTGTCGAAGCTGCCGATGATCTACCCCGGCTCAACTTGGGGCACCGACGGAGCGACGGTCGGCGGCGCTGCTGGTCTGGCTGGCGGCTACTACCGGCTTTCGAAGTCCGGCGTTGGCAAGCGTTACCTGAACGCGATTCGTAAGGAGTTGGCACGATGAGCGCCGACATCTGGGACTACGCAAATCGTTTTTGCGAGAACTGCGAGATTCCTTTGACTACGACTGACGAGATGTGCGATTCATGCACCGATTACTTTGAGGAGTTGCGGTCGTGAGCGTTTTGACGCAGTGCAGCGCGTGTGGTTGTTGGATCGGTGATATGGCTCGGCATCAGGCGGTGTGTTCTGGCGAACTTCCTCGCCGGGATGATCGGCTTGCGCCGCTCGATCCGTATGTCGCGCCGTGGCCGATTCGCTCCACGCATCACCATGTGCTACACTCGGCCCGACCAATCAACCAGAAAGAGAGAAAGATGAAAACCGAAACGAAACGAGCCGACAAGCTTTTGCCCGGCGACTCGGCGTAGCGTGTAACATACGCATGGCGCATCTTGACGCGTCGGTTTGATTGTTGCCAGCAGATATCTGGAAGCCCGAGGACGCTCGGTACCAGATGTTTGCTGGGAGCAATTCGGCTCCAACAAAAATATCCCGCACCGGCACAGCCGGTCGAACAACTGGCACAGCCAGTAGAAGGAGTGCAGCGTGAGCTACACAGAAGTAATCAAGGCCACCGACGCCACGGCGTTGGTCGAACGAACACACAAGATGTCCGGTCCGCAGCAGATGTTCAGGGAAATCCCTGTAAATGCTGCCCAGGCTGGAGCAAACGAGCTTCGGGTCGATGCCGCCTGGGGAATCGTTGAGCAGGGCGGGCGATACTTCGCCTCCTTTGAGGACGACGGCGAAGGTATGACCCCCAGTCAGATGCCCCAGTTCCTCAACCAGTTCGGAGGGTCGGGACGCACCATCGGTGTGGCCGACGACAACTTCGGGGTTGGGTTCAAAACCGCCACCTGGCCGGTCAACGAGGCAGGCGTTGTGATCTTGACGCTGCGTAACGGCATCACGTCGATGATGTGGTGTTGGCGTGACCCAATCACCGGCTCCCTCGGTGCCCGCGGGTTGATCGACTCCCACACATTCGGTGACAACTACGACGATGCGGTCGCAGAATCTGGGAGTCCCACGGTGCTTGTGCTGGAATCCCCCCACTCCGACTGGGAAGAAATGATTATCGGCGGCATCGACTGGATGAAAGTCATGCCGCAGTGGATCAAGGATGCAGGCCACGGCACAGCGTTCATCTTGATGGGCGACGGCGAGTCCGACACCTACGAGACGTACGGCTACGACAAGAACCCGACCAAGTACACCGCCATGAAGGAGATGAGCAAGCGCTTCTGGTCGTTCGATCTGGACGTGAAGGTCCGGTCGTTCACGAACTGGTCGTCTCGGTCGTCGTGGCCGGCCGTCCGACCGGCAGAGACGGCCATGTGGCGCAAGGTCGTGACCACGATGGATCACGTCTACGGTTCCGACATCGTCACTCACTCGGGTTCGGTGGAACTCACAGCGTCAACGGTCGCTGCCACGGTTGAGTGGTTCCTGTTCGATCAGCCCCGTGAACGCGGTTCGCAGTCCGGTGACCGAATCAGTCATCCGTTCCGCGCTGTGACCCACACGGCGCACGACGGCATCGTGGAAATGCTGGACATGAAATCGGGTGTTGCGAAGGATGTTTCGCCGTTCGTCGGCCCCCGCACGGTGGCCCGCAACATCGGCATCATCGTCACGCCGACGGGCGGCAACGTGTTCATCGACGGTTCCCGTACGGTGCTTCGCCATCAGCGGGAGGACGGTATCACGGCCGAAATGCCGTGGGATGAGTGGGCAGCGGAGTTCCGCCACAAGTTGCCGACTGAGATTCAGGCTCTAGTGGACGCTCACTACGCTGAAACCAGTAGCCCTGGTGAGGTCACGGCTGAAGAACGCCAGCGCTTCGGACAGCGGTTCCTCGCCTTCCTCCGTGGCACGACGACCCGACTGCGCCCCGACATCGACGGCACAACGACCGGCTCGCTAGAAGTGGACCCGACCAGCGTCGGGCGTGACACCACCCATACCGATCGACCACCTCGGAAACGACGCAAACACGACGCCGACAATTCGACGGTGCGACCAGGGACGAATCAGCGTGCAAGCGAGAGGCCACGATCAGTGGACCTGCCTGAGCCGCACTGGGAACCCGCTGGCGAGTTCGACCCCGGCTGTGCGGTGCGCTACGACCCGACTGACCACAAGGTGTTTCTCAACTCTGAGCACTTCTTTGTGGAGCAGACGGACGCATACATCGCTGACAGGTACAAGGACGAAACGGCTGACGAAGTAGCCCGCCGCATCCTGGCTGTCAAAAACGCCATGTTGACGAACGTCATGCTGGGAACGGCGTTCGCCATTGGCAACTCCCGCAAGCACCCAGAGCAAACCGAACTGTTGTCATCCGTCGGGCTGACCTCGCTGCTCGCTGACATCAGAGGCAACATGGCAGAGGGCATGGCATTGTACGGCCAGGAGAATCAGCGTCGGAACGCATGAGTCAGGACCGGCTGTTCGACGTGGGGGCCGTCTCTGCTGCCCCTGCGTCGAACCCGGTGAAAGCGTTTGCACCGGACCAAACCACCAACGCACGACGAGTGC
>Ga0209603_1005105_pt1 | contig 10664 bp, 12 predicted proteins | sample COGITO_mtgs_1206_FD_184812 | JGI IMG/M metagenome (GOLD analysis project Ga0209603, IMG submission 184812) | Pelagic marine microbial communities from North Sea - COGITO_mtgs_120607 (SPAdes) (version 2) | ecosystem: Environmental > Aquatic > Marine > Epipelagic ... | reverse complement strand
TCTATTTTGCGACTTTTTGAATTTACTTCTAACTCGCCATTTTCGGCTTGAGCTAAAAAAAGCTCCATTTTACGAGGTAAGGAAATCAGTCTTAAAGCTTGCTGTTGAAGTGTAGTTTTTAAAATCATCTCCAAGCTTTCTTTCTGAATCGCCATTTTATATAAGTTGGGCTTTACTGTTTTAAATACGTCTAAATTAGGTGCTAACTGAGTTGTTATACCAATTATTAAAGCAATGGTTCGGTTGAGTAAAACCCAGTCTTTTGGAATTTTAACAACTTCCTCAATTTCTTTTAAATCGATCTTTTTTAAGATCAAAAAGACTTTAGAAAAATCGATTTGATCCATATCCAATTTATTAATATTTAAGCTTTCAATTTTTAACTCATTCACTAACAAATCACCTAAAAGACGTATTACTTTTTTACATACCTGATGTATCCCTGGGGCATCCCCAATAAACCCCATTTTTTTAAAGCCAGTAATCATTAAGTTCTCATCCTTCAAAATGGCTGCTTGCATTAGGATAATAATGCCTTCTTTCATTTTTTTACCGAGGTTTCCTACTGCCCCAAAATCCAACAATACAATTTGGCCACTTTCATTAACCAATACATTTCCAGGATGAGGATCGGCATGATAAACACCATCGATAAAAATGTTTTTACTGAAGATGTCTAAGAAGTTTTTTATGACTACTTCTGTATCTATACCGTTTTGAGCTAAAAACGCATGATCGGTTATTTTCTCCCCCTCTACAAAATCCATTACCAATACTTTACAAGTACTTAATTGATTGTAAACCTTTGGAATAACAATTCGATCGTCCTTTTTTAAGTTACTCGAGATAATTTCAATTTGTTGCGCTTCATGTACATAATCCAACTCTTCTTGAATCATTTTTTTCACCTCTTCAAAAACGCTATTAAATCCGGGTATTTTAATGAATACTTGAACGATTTTAAGCAGTTTTAATATCAAGTCTAAATCCAACTTAGCAATCTCTTCGATATTTAAATGCTGGACTTTCACAGCTACTATTTCTCCTGATTTAAGCTTCCCTTTATGCACCTGTCCAATCGACGCCGTGCCAATTGGTGTTTCATTAAATGAGCTGAAGAAATCAGTTATATTCCCTTTTAATTCTGATTCTATTCTCGTTTTAATATGAGTAAATGGGCGCGGTAAAGAATGGCTTTGAGCTTTTTCAAACTCTTTAATATAGGCTTCAGGGAGAATCCCCAACATAGTGGATACTTGTTGCGAAAACTTAACAAACAAACCTTCCAGTTGCATAAAAACTTCCGCTATTTGCACAGCCGATTTCTGATGCAGTTTTAACAATATTTTTTCCTTTAATTTTTGGTGTAAAAAAAGAGAATATAGCTTAAACCACAAAAACCGCGGTAGTACACTAAAAAATAGTCTGTTTACTTTTCGGGCTCTGCCAACAACGGTGTATTCCATCTTTATTAAATTTCCAGTTCAATATTAATGAATAATCTACCGCGTACAATATTTAATTAGGATTAATTAGTAATTAAAACACTTAACGATTACTGTTTCTTTTTTTAAAAATATCGATTAAAAAATCTTCTAGTCCATTTGCTTTCATGTCCTGAACTGCAGCGAGTTGTTTTCCTAATTTACCTTTAGGAAATCCCTTTCCTCTAAACCAAGTTAAATAGTGATCGGGCAAATAAACCAGTGGCTTGTCTTGATATTTACCAAATGGCATTTTTGCGTTGAGGATATCAACTAGATCTTTTTTAAACGCTTCATCTGAAAATGGCATGTTATGAAAATATGAATGGTGAATTTTGATTATTGTAACTGATGGTATATATAGGTCTAATGTGGGTTTACCAAAATATAAAAATGGAGGGTCCAATGAAATTTACCTATAAATAACTTTACGATTCTTCAAATTGTTCACCAAGAAGTTCTTCAATCATCAATCCATAATCATATTGTAAATCCTCATGTAAACTAGCAATTTTCTTACGTACCATTTCTAATTGCTTATCGTAAATAGATAATAAACTTCCATTGTATTCAAAATACTCGCTTACGCTTTTAACCTTGGAACAAAAATAAATAAGGATATCAACTTCTGTTTCTTTGTTTTTGGAGTATCTAATATACTTCTTACACCCTCTTAATACTTTTCTTACTCCTTTATTTATAAAGTAATAACTCGACATATTAATAGTGTCAAATTGCGTATCAATTTCATGTTTTATGTCTCGTATATAACCCGCCTCATCCTGCCGTTCGAAAAGTAAATACGTTAACAATTCCTTATTTTCTTTTTTATATTTCGTTAGCAACAAACATAACTCCGTGATTTCTTCATCAGACTTCTGTTTGAGTTCTAATTTAATATCCCTTAAAGATGCAGCTTTCATAATTCTAAGATAGAAATTAGAAATTTCTACTGACTTATTTTTAGTCTTAAATTTATTTAGTTATCGACTATTCTTTTTTTAAAGAATAAATAATGTTGAGTATCTAAAACTAAGTCCACTATTTAACGCATATTTGTTTACATTTGCTGAGCCTGTAGATAGCTTCCATTTTCTACGAGTATTTTTAAGAAAAGGGACTTATGTTACAATAAGTCCCTTTTTTTTTCTTTTTCATCTGACAATTACTTAAAATAAAAATTAATTGATCATTAAGATTACAAAGCAACTTAGAACTAATAAACATAATTACTCAAACAAATCTAAACGCGTTTTTAATGGGGAAAATTTTTATTTAAATTGCAAAACACAAAAAAACAAATCTTAAGTAATCAACTTAGGTCAAAAATTTGTACAACTTTTTATTTCACTTTATTTTTAATGCCTTTTTATAACAACTTAACCGCCATGGGCTTACTAAATTTTTCAATTAGATTTTCAAAGCTAATTTCGAACCAAAAATAAGCTCTTGTTCAGGATTCTGACGATTACTTTGCTGATCAAATCGAACGAAAAGTTTCAATTTTACATTTTTCTTCAGCCGCACCTTTGCTCCGATAGAAAACCTGTTATTATCAATATAATTTTTATTATCAAATCTGAATGTGAAATCACACTGAAAGTAAGGCTTAACTTTCTTAAAATAATCGTATTTCATTGCTATTTTATCCCTAATATGAGACTTGGTTTCTCCTGTGTAATCTCTAACATCAAACTGAAATCCAAGTTGATTGGAGAATTTAAAATCCCCCTTTATAATATTGAACTTATGATGCCCCGCATATCTACGTAAGCGATAATCCGCTCCATCTTCCCACGTTGTCCGGTATAATAATCCAAGTTTAGATAACTTAGATATTTTCCTTTTTAATCCAAGTTCAATTAAATTCTTCTCTATCTCAAAGTTATTCACCCCAAAACGCTGCTCCGCTTGAAATGACATCTCCGTTTTTTTAAACACTTTAAAACTAACTCCGTGACCCAACCAAAAATTTCGACTTAATTTAGAAGAGGATTGCCCTTTTGTTATCCCAAAAATTAAAAGGAATATTATGAGTACAAATTGCTTCATTTCAAATTATATTTTTTCCTAATGAAATGATCTCTTCTCTCAAAATCTCTTAGCATTTTTTCTGTTTCCCAATTCCATTTGTAAAAACTTGTAGGAAAACTATGCTTTGCAATTTGGTAAAAAATAGCTTTATCAATTTCATTTCTCATGTCTGCAACAATTGAGTTAAACGAAGTTGGTGACCAATAGGTATATAATATTTCCTGCCTTTTTTTCAAGCGGACCTCAAAACCATTTACTTTCTTAAAAGCCCTATACACCTTTCCTAAATCATGACTTACATATTCTAGTTCAGGCATTAATGGGTTTTTAGTTTTTTCAGAAGCATGATCTAAATCATACAATACAAATCGAAATGGCGCCCCTGACACACTATACATTCTTATGTTGTTATGCGGCCAATCTATATTCCCAATATAATCCTGAAAAATAACATAATCTATAAAACTAGATTCGTCAACCAATGAAGAAATTTCGATAGGATCACCTCTATCAATCGCCGATTCTAAATCAGTGGTCAACCCTATATCACCTTCGTTATGCTCTATATTTCCATTATCAACATCAACTTTATAAACAACAACTTGACTAGTATCAACATTTTCTAGCGACGCAATACTCCTTAAATTACTTTCAGATCTGATGTTTAGTAATCCATAATAACTATTGTTTACAAATACTTGGGCAGCAGAACCTGTTCGCATCATCAAAACATCCAAATTAGATCTTTCTGCAAGTTTAGTTAGGGCCTTATCTTTCATCATCGTTTTAGTAAAATCTTGACCCGAATTTCTCAACCTGAAATTCTTTATGCGTTCCCAATTTTCATTCGCATACCCCTCAAAGTAGGAGAATAATTTCAATCCTCTATTGTCGATTTCCTCATCAAAAATAATCTCTAATGATTTTAAGGAATACTTTACAGAAGCATGCCCTTTTATCCTCAAGTAAACAGGGGCATTTGAGACTACAGTATCATTAATGTAATTGAAGAGTGCTTTGGTATAAATTTTAGCGTGAGGGTTACCCACCATAAAATACCACTCTTGCTCATCTAGTTCAAGATTAATTATTGGCAAATCGGTTTCTATGTTTCCAAATGTCAAATTTTCTACATCTGGTAAATCCATGCCTGATTCTTCAATATTATTACAACTTATAAAAACATGTGCTAAAAATGATATGACAACTATTAATCTTATCATTTACAAAAATTATATTGTATACCAGTAGAAATTAAATAGCGTGGATTTTCGATCACGTATATATCTTGATTCGGATAAAGAATTCTTTCATAACCAATCATACCGCTGAATTTATGATTAAAATTGTATTGATAATAAATCATAAAATTGAATCTAAATAAATCACTCATCTGGTTACTAAAATCTTTTATATCTGCATTTGTTGTTGTGCTTATCCCAAATTGAATTTGATGCTTCGATAGCAAAGTGTAATTAAGTCCAATATTTAACACGGGCAATACAACCTGACCTGATAACTCTGTTAAAGCCGTTTTGGCATTCATTTGATAAAACCGAACACCAACCCCTAAATTAAAGGCAAGATCTGTGCATAATATTGGTTGAAAAAAATTAGCTGATCCTAAAATACCATAGGTAGAAATGTTACTTATTTCGTACTCATTTAAAAAGAAAGGTTTTATATCAAAACCCACCTCCCCATTCAACCGGGCTGTAAAACCCTTTACCTGGGCTGTGCTGTTAAAAAAAAGAACTGTTAAAAATAGTATTGAAAATAATTTACGCAAAATATTACATCTAGTTTAAACCAAAAATAATCCAATCAGGTTTATCTAACAACAGCTTTTTGATGAATGGCCAACAATCCAATTAAATAAGTATCCCAATATGCTATTTTTACATAATAAAAACGAACAAGCTATCCTTAAATAACCTACCCAGATTACATGCAATCAAAAATTCTAAAGTGATTGTATTTTTAGCTCCAATGTAACTCAAAAAAAGGCAATTTTAAAGCAATTTAGTAGTTGCTTAACTGGATAAATAGTAAGCTATAACCTTTCGTTTTTTTAATTTTTTCGGCACAATTATTGACATTAAAAAGAAAAAAATAAACAAATGAAAATTTCCTTTTTTTTGATTGTAATAAGCTTCTGCTATTTAACTTCTCACTCTCAAAACTATGTTAAAATTAAGTATTACAAAAATATTGACACAAACGAAAAAACCTCAATTATTATTGGTTTTGAGTACGACACCAAAAAAGGGGAAATTAAACAAAAAGGGAAATACTTTAACAAATCGGGAATTCTAGGGAAAATCCATTTAGCGGTAATTGGAGGCAAGTATTACTAAAGTACTGGTGAAGTTCAAATTCATCCAACAACAGCTAGAAACAATAATAATTCTGTTGTTTTTGTATACAATCACCCTTTAAACCAAAAAATAGAAATTAAAGACACTCTAAAGTTACCATCCTTAATTGGGCTCAAGATGGCGAATGCTTCTTTAAAAAATCTTCATCGTAATTTGAAATACAAAATGAATCTTGAAGCGAGTTTTTCAAACGGAAAAACAAAATTTATACATTTTTACTTGCACATAAGATTAACATGGAAATAAACGGTGCTAAAATAGTACCCAAAGGTTCAATTATAATAGATAATTTATTGGATGATTCGTTAAATAATTCTGTTTCATTTAAGTACACGTCTAATGATTCCGATTTTAAAACATCTATAGATAGTTTTGCAATAACTGATTTACTGAATATAAATATTTCACCAAAAAAATTCAGCTATGGCTCAAAAAATAAACTAATTGCAACAGCTTCTTTTTCATACGGCAACCAAGAAGTGTTAAGTGGAGAAAAACTTCAAAATTTATTAGTTGGATATGGTATTAATACCTCTACAAAAAATGGAAAAATAATAAATGGTGATTTCCATACTTTAAAATTTTCAGAAACAAAATCGGACTCTGCAGAGCTTAATTTAAAATCGGACATTTTGAACAAAAACTACACTTTTCCTATTATTCTAGATAAATCTTATTCCCATAATGCAAACAAAACAAAAAGCAGTCGTTCTTTTAACGGTAATCACGGTGCACATTTAACAATTATAATTTCTGAAATACCTTACCGAAAAGATATTTTTAAAATTATTATTTCCAGTACAACAAAAATAGACACCTTTTATTTAAATCCTAATCTAGGAAATTTAACCATTGAATCGTCAGGATCAAATGGTTCTATGGGAAAAAGAGGTGTAAACGGCAGAGATGAATTTGAAAACTCAAAGGCAACACGCGGTGAAAATGGAGGTATTGGAGGCGACGGAGGAAACATCAATATTCACTTACCTGAATCATTTAGTAAATTTATCCAAACCGTAAAATTAAAAAATGACGGAGGAAAAGGTGGGCAAGGTGGATATGGAGGTAGAGGTGGAATCTTCCTTGACGATAGTGAGCCTAGAGGTTCTTTTTGGCTAAACATGCTCACGTCGATTGTTGTTGAAACTCCCGGTATGAATGATGGAAGTTCAGGAAAACCAGGGAGAAATGGAAGAAACGGAGAAATAAATTTCATTTATTATTAAAAAAGCCAGCGGTCTATTTTTTCACAATAAAATATCTAGACATCCTTATCATACAATGGATACTTTGCAATAAAACAACTCTTAATTGAAGTTCCAATGCTTAAAACTTTGAATTGCAATTAAAAATAAGCATACTTGTTTTATCGAGCACTTAAAAAATAGATAAACCTATTTCTTAATCTTGAAGTCCTCAATTACCTCAACTTTTTTAATTGTTTCATATAAATTGCAGTCTTGATCAAAAAAATGAATTGGCCTAAGATTATACTCATATCCGTATTGTCCTTTTGACTGGGTGTATTCTGAAAAATATGTAATCTTTAAAAACTTATTTTCATATCCATTAAATAAAAAGTCTTCCCTATTATCTACCCAAAAGTTAAAAGGTGAGAAATCACCAATACTATCTCCTCCAATCTCAAAAAAAGTAGTTCCTTCTACCTGAATATACTCTTGTAAATCTCCATATTCAATATTTACTTTTTTATACCTAACAACAATTTCTTTTTCAATCCCAATCTTTTTTAAATCAATTATTTTAGTTGACTCTTTTACTGTTTCTTCAAGAGGGTTTATTCTTTTAATTTTACCTGTTAATACCCCATTTTTAAATTCTGCAACATAAATATTAACTACAGGCCCATTGATATATTTTGGAGAACTATTGCCATAAGCGAGCTCTATTTTAAAAAGTTCATCAAAAAAAACAACATCGTATGCCACCCCCGTAAATGGGACACCTGATTTAAATTTATAACAATTAAAGGCCCCTATTTGATCCATAGAATCAAGATTTACATAATTTTCTTTTACATATTGAGGAAAGAAAGCCTCCTTTAAAAAACCATCAAAAACATATCCTGTATATTTTTGTTTGCGTAATGGATCGGATGTGATTTCCCCATCTCCCTGCTCTGTAAGAAAACTTTTATAATACTCAATCTCAACCCATTCACCTACAACACCTTTTGAAATTTCGGTTTCTTTGTCAATGTGATTTATTATTAGTTTTTTTCCCGTTCTAGATTCTATTGTAAGATTTTGGCCATAAAGAATAGTTGCTGTTATTCTTGAATTTAAGTCAGGAGTTTCATAAACACTTAAGCCCTCCTTTAGCGAAACATAACACCTCATTTGCCCAATAGAAATTAATGGAACAAAAAATAAAACGGCAATTAAATTCTTCATAAAGACAATATAACATTTCTTGAAAGATTAGATGCATTTACTAGTCCATAATTAACTAGCAATGCCTTTAGTTCATTTGTTAAAGTTGGAAAATGATTAATCATTTCCAAATAGAGGATCTAACGATCTTTATTCTGCGACTTTTTTTTGTTTGACACAAATTCGACTTGAAGAAAACGCTTCAATTTATCTTAAATATGATCGGTATTATTCTTCTCTTTTTTAAAAAAAACTAATTAAAATTAGTTTTTTTCTTAGTATGTAATGATAATAAACTGTGTAACCGCTGGATAAATCTTTGTACATAACCTAACCTTTAACTCCTGCAAATTCAGACAATGGCTTTTTAAGCCAACCTCCAAACATTTTGCCAAATCGCTCCATCTTTTCTTCATTAAAATCGTCCAATGCTCGTAACACTTCTAACGAAATGTTGGTACTTTTAACAATATCAAAACCACTATTTGCAAGTTCCTTTTTCAAATTCTCAAAAGGGCTCTTTATCTCTAAAGTCGGCGAATGAAAAATAACCACCTGATTTTAAAACTCTATTTACATCCGCAAAAAAAGCAGTTGCATTAGCATAACAATGTGATGATTCAACATTAATCACAACATCCAAGCTTCCGTTTTCAAATGGAAGGTTTTCTGCATCTCCAAGTTTATAATCAACCTTTGAATCTTTAAACACTTTATTACAAAAATCAATTGCATTTCGTGAATAATCCACTCCAAACATTTCTAAGGTTTGGAAATAACCTCAATATAATCGGCTCCTCCTCCTCTACCACTTCCGACCTCCAAAACTCTTTTGTTTTTTAACTCAATAGTAGAAACTACAAAGTGATATAACTGGATAAAAAAACGATTGTATTCATCCTCTTCTTTTAGTTCAATCTTTTTAGATTCATTTAAATACTGAAAACCATAATTCATAAAAGTCCAATCCTCAGTTTGATATTTAGCAGCTAAAAACTGATAGATTATTTTCCAAACTACTTTTTTAAATTTGGGAGATATTTTAAGGATTGAAACGAATATTCTTGCTGCCATTCTTCAGGAGATTGAATTTAAAACAAAGGACCATTTTTATTAAATAATACCAGAAAAAAAAACTATTTAAACCTACTAACATTTCAAATATATCAAAAAAAAACACCCTTTAGTATTTGAGATAAAAGCCTCTAAAAATAGCAAATATTTTAAAAAGTTTTGAAAACTCAAATATTGATTAAATTTCAAATTTTATTTTGCCAAAAAAATCTATTTCCCCATGTTTGTACTCCTATTTAACTTTTACAACTATGAAAATTAATTTAAAGAATAACGAAAAACTAAAAAAATCTTGCACTGATGCAGTATCAGCATTTGAAAAGCTTAACCTTGAACAATTTCAAGATACATTAGGCAAGCTAAAATGGTGCATAGGAAGTTATGAATTCGATAAAAATCCAATTGGTCTAAATGAACTTGGGCAAGTTGCATTGAAAGGTCTTAAAGAATTCAAAAAGGAAAATCCAAGAAAAGTAACTAAAAAAGTTATAGAAGGATTAGAAAAATCACTACTTAACTTCGAAGAACAGATTAGCGTTTAAAAAAGGTGTTAAGAGCTGACTAATGTGTCCCCCAAGCTATAAGACTATTATTTAAAGAAAAGGTGTTCTAAAACAATGTGTTTTGGCTCAGTGCTGTTCTATTTAAGAATATTCTTTGCTTGAACAGTCGATAAATTACTAGCTTGACTAAACAAAGATTGATAAAGTATAAAACTACTATTTACCGTTACAATATCTAACTATCCTTATTCCACTTGGTTCTATTTTTGCTTAACACAAATATGACACAAAAAATACTCTTCGATTTGAAAGGAATTAAGGTGAGCGTCCCTATTTAATTTTCATATAGACAATAGCGTTAAATTCAATTATACTCTGTACCCATTTTTTCAGGCTTTTATAATCTGATTGTTTCTGCTACCTATTATTGCTTTTTCTGCTCAAAAAAGTAGCTTTTGAAGCAGTAAAACTGTAATTTAATAGCAGAAAAAAGAAAAATGAAAGAAAAGCAGGTTAAGCAAATCATTCAATTTATTAGAAAAAATCAAAGTGTTTCAGCCTCGGATTTGTACAAAACAATAAGTCTTGGTGAAAGCACTATTAGGAAATACCTAAAAGAACTTGCAGAAGCCAACCAAATTATTGCAACTGGAGTTGGTAGAGCTACCAAGTATATAATTGCACCATCTTTTGAATTGTTGGCACCAGTTAATGTGGACGAGTACTATTCAAAAGACATGGATAATAGAAACGCCAAAATTGGGTATGATTTCGATTTAATTTCTGACATTCTTCAAA
>Ga0209603_1005098_pt1 | contig 10682 bp, 20 predicted proteins | sample COGITO_mtgs_1206_FD_184812 | JGI IMG/M metagenome (GOLD analysis project Ga0209603, IMG submission 184812) | Pelagic marine microbial communities from North Sea - COGITO_mtgs_120607 (SPAdes) (version 2) | ecosystem: Environmental > Aquatic > Marine > Epipelagic ... | reverse complement strand
TTGTGGGTTCGAGTCCCACTGTCCGCACCAAACTTATTAATGGCCCGTAGTTCAGCGGTTAGAACCCTCCGCTCATAACGGAGCTGTCCTCAGTTCGAATCTGGGCGGGCCAACCAAACTTAAGAGAAAGATTATGAATAAGTATGACAAGAGACTGATTGAACGTCTTAGGAGCTGGGAAACGGTATATCCAGAAGACGAAGATACTCCTGAAGGCAATCTTTATCTGGAAGCAGCAGAAAGGATTGTTGAGTTATTGACTGCTTACACTTTGGCTGAAGAAGAGGTCAAAGCTGCTTACACTTTGGCTGAAGAAGAGGTCAAAGATTTAAAAGAAGAAATGTCAAAATCAAATGAACTAGACTACACTTTAGACTATGATCAAGATGGCTTGTGGCTATTACAAGATGGTAAGCAAGTAAGTCATATTCCACAGTCTTTGTTTGACAACCGTATCAGGCAGATAATTAGACAGTCGAAGTCTTTAGATCAGTTAGCAAAGTATGGTCAAGAGTATGATTTGATTGAAAAGGAAACACCTTTGTATCGAACAGAGACAATCTCAACGGATGAACTGACTTTAAGAAGGCTAAAGTATAGCCTACAACTTTGTAAAGAAACTAGAGATGAGATGAACAAGAAAAGAGATATGAAAGGCTGGACAGCACTTAATCAAGAAGATTGGAATGATATCGTTCAAGACATCCATGCTTTAGAGAGAGTTATTGATTTTTATGGACATTGATGGATAGAGAATAATGGGCATTAAATCAACGCATCACAAGTATGGTACAATGATTGATCCCCTTAGTAGATTGAAAGAATGTTCTACGGTGGAATATTGGAAAGAGGATGAAGAATAATGATGTGGGTGCTAGTTGTAATAGCGTTTGCTGGCGGCGGACCTGAAATGAAACAATCAGTTAAACCAGAAATGTTTAAAATTGGAGAGTTTGACACTAAAGAAGAATGTCAAAGCATGGCTAGATGGAGTGCAAACTGGACAAACTTAGGTTCTTTAGAAAGAGAGTCGCATTATTCGGCTGCAACACAAGCATATTGTGTTCCTGAAAAACGAACTTATTAAAGGAATGAATAATGATACATAAGTTTTTAAGTGATGAAGAGTTTGGACAACAGGGTACATATTCGATTGTCCTTCCGATTGACCAAGGTGTCGAACACGGCCCTGCTAACGCATTCCTTAACACAGAGCATCCTGAGATGCTTGATGTTGATTATCAAATTGATTATATTAACGAACTGCTTAACGAAGGCTTAGTAAGTGCTACAGCGCTGCCTTATCGAGTAGCAACGCTGTTAGTTGAGAAGTATCCCGAACAAAAGAACAACGTGATTGTTAAGATGAATCACGCTAACAATCTTAATCCTACAGTAACACCAACGCAAGCAATCTTCGGACATTCGACTCGAAAGTTTGGCGGAGCAGGATTTACAATTTACCCAGGCTCTCCGGCACAAAATCAAATGATTGAGCAGTTTGCTGAATGGCGTTATAGGCATGATATGCCAGTGTATACTAAAAGCATACTTTGGAGCTATCCACGAGGTGGTAACTTTGATACCACAAGCTTAGAAACCACTATGCACGCTGCGTACATTGCTGCGCAACTTGAACCTACAGTAATCAAAGTTAAACTGCCAGCAGGTAACTATAATAAGGCCGAAGACGTAGAAAAGATTGTAAAAGCAGCCTGTGGTATTCCTGTACTATTTTCAGGCGGTGTAAAGACATCGCGAGCCAATGTACTTAATGATGCTCGTGATATTGCCTACGGCGGCGGGCTTGGTATGATTGTAGGACGCAACGTTTTCCAACGTCGCCCTGATGAAGCAAAAGAACTGTTGAAAGAGATCCATGCCATTTTTACCAATGCTTGAAGGATGGCAAGTGTATGATTACACTGCGGTACTGATGCTACTACTCTTTGCTTCGATTGGCATTGGCTTGCTAATTGTTTGGGCACTCGACGCTTGGCGTATACTTATTCATAGAATTAAAAACGGAAAGAACAAATGACAATCAAATACGACAACACTTGCGAACTTTACTGCGTTGATACTGAAATTAACCAGCAAGCAGCAGTTCTTAATTATGATCTTGAAAAACGGTTGACAGTTGCTATCGCAGGCAATAAAATAGTATTACAGTGGAAAGAAAGCATTGGACGTTACGCAGGCAAACTTGCTGGTCTTGATTTTCTTTCCGACGGACCCAAAACTTATAACGTAAGGACAACACGATAATGGAACACGTAACCTACGACAATATGAGCAACTTTACTAATGATGATATTCGTATGCGAGCAGCAAAATTCGCTGCTAACAAACTTGGTGTTTACGCAGGTGAAATCTTGTCAAATTCAGACTTAATGAAAGCAGCAGCAAAATTATTCTGGGATGCTTATCTTGAAGGCGAAGTGGAACTATAGACATGAGTATCCGTACCCAACTTATCCTGGTGATGCTGCTGAGTATTTTTGTAGTAACACCTATTTTAGCTGTTACAATGGGCGTTGTTGGTCTAGTTGTAAATGTAGTTTGCACATTTGCAATCTTTGAAAAATACTGGGGTGAGGCATTTAAAGATGCTTAATGCTAAACTGATTAGAAATATTATCGGCTGGGGAATTGCTTTAATAATTCCTGCCTTTCTGTTTGTAATGTTCTGGATAGGCACTGGTATACAAATGGGACAATGCGATTCTCTGCGAATTCTTGAGATCAAGGAGTTAATCACAGCCGAAGAGAACATTGCGATGCAGATCTACTATCAATGTCCCGAGATCCCAGAGCTTGCTAAACTGCCTATCGGGCAGGTTGAAGTGATCTTAGAGATCCTCGAAAAGCTTTACTCTAACGAATAGGAAATATTATGACTGTACCAACTAAACACTCGCTGCTTACTTTTCTTCGTACTAACGAACTAGTAGTTACTTTTAACAAAGTCAACGGCGACGAACGAGTAATGAACTGTACTCTCAAAGAAGACAGTTTACCAGCCGAAGAAGCTAAAAAGCTTAACGAAGAACGTGAAGGCGATACTATGGTTGTTTGGGATACCAAGCAAGATGCGTGGCGTAGTTTTCGTTACGCAAATGTAACTGATGTAAAAACTACATCTGGAGAAAACATTCCGCCGCAATAAGGATTATACTATGGAACAATATACAGTAAAAAAATTCATCAAACTATTAAAGGACGATATTGACATAGTGCTCGGCACTTGTAGCTTAAACGCTGCTACCCGAGTTGAAAGTCGAATTAGAAAAAAGCATTTGATCGAAGCACTGAGTCAAGTTACTAATGACGAGTTTGGTGTATACGCTCAGGTATTTACTGATCACAAAGGCAGAACCATTGCTAAATTAGTGTAAAAATATATCTTTATAACGCTTTAATCTTGACAAGTGTATAATTAGATAGTATAGTAAAAAAACAGTGCGAAAGTACTGCAGGCAACGGCACAACACCTTAGTCCCCTTAACGTTAGTGTCGTTGCTACTACAATGCAGGATAAAGCCTGCAAGCAAAAGGTAAAAAAATGGACTACATATCAATTTGGATGGTAGTGGGTTTCCTACTAGCATCGTATTCTGTGATTGCCAACGACTCAGTTCAGACTCTTGGCACATGGATTGCTTCAAACGAAAAAACAAATCGTTACTTAATGTGGGCTGCTGCGTCAGCAGTGCTCCTTTTTACTATCTGGTTCGGCTGGTATACAAACGGCGGTGATATTTCTTACGGGCGATTAAATAAAATTCCCTTCCAAGAAATCCAGTGGTATCACGCATTAGCCCCGGCAGTACTTCTTGTACTAACACGCTTCGGTGTTCCGGTATCAACTTCGTTCTTAGTACTAAGTGCGTTTGCTAGTACGTTTGTACTAGAGAAGATGCTAGTAAAGTCTATTATGGGATATGCTATCGCTGCTGTTTCGGCTTATGGCATATGGTTTATTATTAGTAAACTACTAGACGAAAGTAATCCAGTAAAACCAGAACACAGAAAGTTCTGGATAGTTGCTCAGTGGGTAACTACAGGATTCTTGTGGTACACATGGCTTAGTCATGACATGGCAAACATTGCGGTGTTCCTGCCAAGAGAAGTTCCTATTGAAATGATGTTTGGAATTAGTGCGATCTTTGTATTCGGACTTTTTTGGATGTTTAGAGAACGTGGTGGTAGAATCCAAAATGTGGTTCTTGAAAAACACAATACACGCTATGTTCGATCAGCTACTATTATTGATTTATTCTACTTCTTGATCCTTTGGATCTTTAAAGAGTGGAACGATATTCCGATGAGCACAACTTGGGTGTTTATTGGTCTTCTAACCGGCCGTGAATTAGCAATAGCTACTTTCACACAGAAACGAAAATTCCGTTCAGTCTTTCCGCTTGTTGGAAAAGACTTCTTTAAGATGATGATCGGTCTTGCTGCTTCTGTTGGTATGGTAATTGCTATACACAGTTGGTTTGCTTAATGTTCTTTTTAAGGAGATAAAAAATGAGAGCATTTATTACTAGCGTTGTAGCGCTTGCGAGTTTAATCGCCGCAGGTACTGCATACGCTGACAGAGCTAACACAATTTCGATTGTTGGTTCATCTACTGTTTACCCATTTGCTTCTGCTGTAGCAGAATCCTTTGGCGAAGCTTCTGGCTTCAACACTCCTATTATTGAGTCTACTGGTTCCGGAGGCGGCATGAAGCTGTTCTGCGCTGGCACTGGTCTTAACACTCCTGACGTTACTAACGCATCACGTCAGATGAAGTCTTCCGAAGCAGACACTTGTGCTGCTAACGGTGTAGACTTTGTTGAGTTTATGGTCGGCTATGATGGCATTGTTATGGCCAACGGTCTTGCTGGTGTAGACTTTGATGTAACTGTAGAGCAAATTGCTCTAGCAGTAGCAGCGCAGGTTCCAGACGCAAATGGTAACCTAGTAGAAAACACTGCTGAAACATGGTCCGATGTTGACGCAGCTCTTCCGAACACTCCAATTTACGTGCTCGGCCCTCCAACTTCTTCCGGTACTCGAGATGCGTTCGAAGAACTAGTAATTCACAAGACATACAAAGCAATGGGCTTCGATAAGGCAACTTACAAGTCTATTGAGATCCGTGAAGACGGCGCATACATTGAGTCTGGCGAAAATGATAGTCTTATTATTGACCAACTTGCTAACGATGTAAACGCAGTAGGTATCTTTGGATTCTCGTTCTTACAGAACAACCAAGACCGTGTTAAAGGCGCAGTAATAAACAGTTTCAAGCCAACGTTCGAAAATATTGCTAGCGGTGACTATCCGGTATCTCGTTCACTGTTCTTCTACGTTAAAACTAATCATATTGGTGTAGTAGAAGGTATTGCTGAATACGCTGAAGAGTTTGTATTCCAAGCTGCTCCTGAAGGCACGCTCACAAGTGACGGCCTTATTCCAGGCGGCGACGCAGAACAAGATGCGATGTACGAAGCACTAGACCAACTTTAATAGTTGACATAGACTTCAAAAGAGTTTATATTAAAAGGGTAAGTGAGACATGCTTACCCTTTTTTATTGGAAAGAAAATGAAGAAAATACTTGCGGCATGTGCTGCTATGTTTACAGTGTCTGTAGCGCAGGCACAAGAAGATCCTAGTATTCCTGTTATGGAAATGTATCTGTTAAGCGAAGCAGGTAAGATGATTGCTAATCAACACGGTATGGCTAATATTTACGATACTGTTTTTTCTTCAGCGTTCTGTTGGCACACTGCTGATGATCAAGTACAAAAAGGACTGTGGCAAGCAGTGTGGTTACACGGCTACAGTACTATCGCAATGTACGATGACATTCGTAATTTTGAATTAGCATATGCTATTCCAGCTGGAACATTTAATCCAGCAGACCCGCAGGCAGCATGGGAAGGTATGCTCGGAAACACAAGAACTTACATTGTTGGTAAAGGCGAAGAATGGGCCAATAATAATAAAACTGACGTATGTGATTATTTAATTAACTGGTACACCACTTACGGAAAGATCCCAGTACCCGACTTGCCAGAAACATATATTCCACTAATTAACCCAGAGTAAGGACACAACTAAATGACTAATCAAAATAATAAACATATTTCAAAAAGTTTTCAAAAAGCACTTCGGCAACTTGACCGTTGGCGCAAGAACAAGAATCCTGTGATTACCACAGTGAAAGAAGTTCGTAAACTCGATGGTGAAGATAATCCTATTTTTCACCGCGGCCCTGCGAACGAACTTTGGGGGCGGCCTAACCGCTTCTCCATGAAGTAAATTTAAATAGCAGGCCTGTTCGCAACGCCTGCTATTTTTATATGTTACGAGTTCATTACAGAATAAGTAGCAGTGGAAGGTGTAATTCTGTACACCTTCTGTTTTAAATCATATTACAAGGAAACTGTAAACCATGCTAAAGAAAATCTTTGCATCCGCAGCAGTAGCTATTACTACTGCTTCCGCAGCATTTGCTGAAACCAAAGTAGGTTTTATCTACGTAGGCCCGATCGGCGATCTTGGCTGGACATACCGACATGATGTTGGTCGTCTTGCTGTAGAAGAAGCATACGGTCCAGACGTATCTACTACCTATCTAGAAATGGTCCCAGAAGGTCCAGAAGCAGTTGAGGCAATTACTCAGCTAGCAGAAACCGGCCATGACATTATCTTTACTACGTCGTTTGGATATATGGACCCAACCAATGAAGTTGCTGCTAACTATCCAGGAGTTGCGTTTGAACATGCTACTGGATATGTTCGTGAAACTGACAACATGTCTACCTACGGCGCACGATTCTACGAAGGACGAGTAGTCCAGGGTATGATCGCTGCTAACATGACCAAAACTAACAAAGTTGGCTATATTGCGTCTTTCCCTATTCCAGAAGTAGTGCGTGGTATTAACGCATTCATGCTGGAAGCACAGAAACATAATCCAGATATTGAAGTAGATGTTATTTGGTTGTATACTTGGTTCGATCCTGCTAAGGAAGCTGGTGCTGCGCAAGCACTGATTGACGAAGGTGCTGATATTATTGTACAGCACACTGACTCCCCTGCTCCAGTACAGATTGCTGAAAATGCCGGCGTGTATGCTTTTGGACAAGCATCTAACATGTCTGCTTTTGGACCTAACGCTCACCTAGTTAGTATTGTAGACGACTGGGATAGTTACTATGTTGATCGTGTTGGCCAAGTAATGGACGGCACATGGACTGGTGGCGATACTTGGTGGGGTTTCACCAAAGATGGCCAAGGCGGCGAAGTTGGCATGGTTGCTCTTGAGAGTTACAACGTAGACGCTATGGGTCAGACACTTGTTACTGAAGCACTTATGCTTGAGCAAGCGTTAGCAAATGGCGATCGTCATGCTTTCCCTTGTGAAGGTCTACGCAAGCAAGATGGTTCTGTTCCTGAAGAGTGTGCTGCTGGCGCAGAGCACTTGGATGACTGGCCAACACTGCTTTCAATGGATTGGTACGTAGAAGGTATTGAAGCATCACTACCGAACTAGTTAATCTTTACGTAGTTATTCAATATGACGAAGAAGACTGGTGGGCACCTCCTAAAACGGTGTCTGCTAGGCTTCCTTACTATGAAGCTATGGACGAGATGAAGAGGCTGAAAGAAATTAATACAGTTGATCTTCATCAAGTTTTAATGGTAGATTGTAAGTTACCAGGAAAGAAGTAAAAGAAGGGGAGTACCACGCTCCCCTTTATTTTTAGAGTTTATCTAACGCAGCAATCATACGAGTCATGCCAATACCACCGCCGACTCTAGGAAAGAAGTCGTAGTTAAAGAACTGTTCTAGTTCTGCTTCAACTCGATCCTTGCCAAACAACTCAAATAACAAATTACTGTAAGCGCCATCTGTAATTGTATAGAATGTCTCACGCATCATGTCAACATCGCAACTACGCTCTGCTGATCCAATAGTTTCCATGCCACCTAAGATCACGTCAATTTTCTTAGATGTTACGCCATCTTCGTATCTGGACATATTCCAGAACGGTGAAGTAAACTCGGGGAAGTCTTTAATCATAACAGCACCATATTCCTGATACATCTTCTTTTCGTGTTCGTCTTCTAGTTCGCCATCTACATTATATTCTTTCTGCCACTCAGCATATGTCTTACCAGTGATATCACCAAATCCCATATACTCGCACAGTTCATGTTCCATTGCTTCGAGGTCATTAATGTCACCTGGCATTTCAAATTCAAACATTGGAAAGATTGTATCGTGTCTGCCTGGGATTGCGTTAGGTTCTTGTCTGTAAGAAGTGGAGACACAAAAAAAGCCTTTCGATGAAGGCTTAGTAAGTAATTCATGTTCTAACCACATTTGGCCTGTTTGGGGCAAGGGCCACACTTGATTTTCATAATGATATGTAGCAACATTAAATGGGTCTTCGCAGGCTGCTAAGATACTAAGCCTGTTCTGTGTATGAACTTCTTCAAAACCTTTGTCCATAAAAAAAGACCTTAAAAGGCCTACACTGTTTGTAAATTTTGCTGGATCAATTAACTGTGTCATTTCTTTTCCTTTTTTGACTCAAAAAAATATAGCCAAAAAAAATTGACTATTTTTTCATCAGATTATTTATCAAAAAGATAGGGGAAGTAGTAAGCTCCCCCTATTAGTTTAGGCTATTTGTTCTTCCAGATCATCCAGAGAACCCAAACAGCAAGAAGGCCTACTAGACCATTGGAACCGAGGGAATCTACGACGCCGGAAACATTAGCAATAACGCTCATGTCGCCTGGCATAAAAGGCAAAGAACCTACGCCGAGAAGTTCAGCAATGATTCCTAAAGCAAGAACGCTAACACCTAGTTCAGCGAATTTACCAATCCAACCTTTTACATTATCAATTATATCCATTTTCTTTCTCCTAAAATGCGGATCGCCTGGGAGGTCACCGCAACAAATATTTAGTTGGTTGATTTACCAAGATTGTATACGTATAAATACACTGCGGGATAAGAGAGGTAATTATGATTAACAAAATTATTCTGTCCGCTATTGCGTTAGCAGCAAGCGGGTCGTTAGCAGCAGCACAGCAACCTACTGCTATAAACATATGCGAAGTTGCTGATACAAAAATCGACTCTACTTCAATTTCTAATAATATTCCTACCCGCAATAACAACCCCGGTAATATTAAAAAGACAGGGCATACTTATCTTGGTGAAATAAACGACAGCGATACATACGAAACGTTCGTTGATGTTTCTTGGGGTTTCGCAGCAATGTTTGATTTATTAGAGCGTAGGTACAGTGGCAAAACTATTAACCAAGCTATCAGCATTTATGCGCCAGACTTTGAAAACAACACAAACGGTTATGTAACCTACATTGGAGATCGCACAGGCCTTGACGTAGACGCAGTAAAGATCAATGTTTTTAATCTACCTACTATTATTCCTATTGTAGAAGCAATGGCAACAATGGAAGGCGGAAAGAACTGGACAATGGAAGATCTTTATCTCGGTTGGATTCGCTGGGCAGGGTGTTCACTACCCGCAAGATAAAAAGCCAAAAAAAAGAAACAAAGTGGTTGACATAATAAATATAGCATAGTAAATTTAACTATAACTAAGATAATAAGGATTTATATGTTTAAAATTATTTCTACTGTAGCAATTGGTTTTGTTGCTCTCGGACTAGCAGCATGCCAACCGCAATATAGAAGCGGTGAAGTACTTCCGGCTTATACACATAGACCACACTTTGATAATTTAGATTGTGATACTATGTCAGCTAGAGTTAATAGACTAGAAGAAGATATGTTAGAATCAGAAGCAGCACTTAACAAAAGTGCTAGAAATAGAGAAGCAGCACAAGTTGGTGCTTTTATCGGCGGCGGAATATTAGCTGCATTAGTACCAAGTAATAGAGAAATAGCAGATGTGTATGCTCAAAAGTTAGGAGCATACCAAGCAGCATTAGACGAATTTGAAGAACAAGGTTGTCTTAAGGATAACGCTATTGAAAGTATCGAAAGTATCGAAAGTATCGAAAGTATCGATAGCGAATGAAAGACATATACGAGTACATCAAGTTACCACAAGAAGAGCGACAAGCTCATCTAAAACTTGACGAACTTTGTATTGAGCAAGGTGGGCACAGTATGTACCTTAAGGGTCTTGTTGCTCACCTTCGCGACACAACGATACTCGATGGCAAAAAGATACACGTATGACATACGTGTAACAAAGGCAAGCCTAAGAGCGAAGAACACAAAAGAAAAATTGCCGAGGCTATTAGAGAAAAAGCCAAAAAAAAGAAACAAAGTGGTTGACATCACTAAATATGTTTGTTATATTAATAACATAAGTTGAGTAACAAAGCGCCATTGGTGGAATTGGTAGACACGCAGGTTTTAGGTACCTGTACCGCAAGGTGTGGGGGTTCAAGTCCCTCATGGCGCACCAACTTAAAGTTATAACAGATGGGTTGGTCCCTCATGGCGCACCAACTTACAAAAGGAAACTTAATGAAAATCTTATTTGCCGGACTATTAGCTACTTTCGCAGTATCAGCAGCTGGTATGTTCTCTACTGCTTTTGCGCAAACAGCGTGGGGCGTAGTAACTGACGTGGAACCTGCGTATCAAACAAACTATGTAAATCGACC
>Ga0209603_1005094_pt1 | contig 10688 bp, 10 predicted proteins | sample COGITO_mtgs_1206_FD_184812 | JGI IMG/M metagenome (GOLD analysis project Ga0209603, IMG submission 184812) | Pelagic marine microbial communities from North Sea - COGITO_mtgs_120607 (SPAdes) (version 2) | ecosystem: Environmental > Aquatic > Marine > Epipelagic ... | reverse complement strand
ACAAAAATGACTTTAATTAATTTTTACCAAACATTTTTTTTCTTTTATGAATCAAAAACCTTTTTGCTCTACCAAATGAACCATCACTAGGAATAAAATGTCGTATGTACTTCATAGATATTTTTTCAGCTTCTGATAAAATTATATCTGTTAACCCTTTCCTCTTATAGTGCTTCATATATCTAATATACTCTTCTTCTGTTTCTACTCTACCATTATCTCCCCATTTAGTAACAATAAAATTAAAATTTGGTTCATATAAGCTATCCAAATTATGTACGGTAGTTTTCATAAAATTGCCAATAAGCAGATCATCAAAAATTTGAAAGTCTATTGCTTGCATTAGTGAATTTCTTGGGACTTCAAATGTTATACCAGTTTTTTTATTTTTATTTAATGTAATAAAATTATCTTTCATACCTATTTTAAAATTTATAAAGCCTAAAAAGTCATTTAGTTTTTGTTTACGCTGAAAATATTGATTAATCTTTTCATAATCGCCTTTTTCAAGATTATCTGACCAATTATCGCCAAATTCTTCGGGTTTTTGTATTAAAAAAAGATTTTCTTTCGGATTGATATTTTCTACTTGACCATTTTCACAGTTAATTTTTACAAAAGCATCAATAAAATTAATTTGGTCACTTTCAGGGAAATCTTTCTTATACCAATCTAAAGAGGGAACATATTTGTTAGCCCAAGCACTATCAGATCGATTATATTTGTGATGACAACTAAAAGGAATAACATTTGTGACTCCATAAAACTTTGAAACTTTATAAATTTTCTTTCCTAAACCATAATTCCTCATTTTATTTTCAACAGTTGGAATATGGTCACCATTTTCATTGAAAAAGTTAAACATATCCGCATCACCCCAACCAAATAATAGTAGGAGGTATGATTCTTTGTAATAACTGATAATACGCTTAACTGTTTTCTCCCAATATCTTGGTACTGAGTCATTAAGATTTACAAATAACCGATTAGATACATCAATTAAAAGAATTGAATTTTGAGAAAAATCGGCTATACTAAAAACTTTAATATTTTTTGATAACCTTGTCCATTTTCTGTCAGGCAGAATAGAAACATCAAACCCCTTTTCAATTAGCTCATCTTTGATTCTATTTCCATAATGATCGGATAAAAGAATTTTATTTTTTTTGAAATAATTAATAGACGATGGGTTTAAATGATCTGGATGTCCATGTGAAAACCAAACATATTTTGATTTCAATATTTCATGATGCTCTATTTTTGGAATATTATGAGATAAAACCCAACTTCCAAAATATGCTGAAGTTGAGTTCAACCAAGGATCTGTGGATAATATTGGAACTTTATCAATAGCGATAAGAGTCGCGTTACCTATTGTTTTTACTCCAATATTCATCTATATAAATTTAATTAATAAAAATAATTTTTTGTTTATATATTTTTTATGGGAAACTCGATTACCGGTTAACACCTAAAATCCCATACGCCCATAGGGGTGTGTACGACTTTTTTTGTACGACTTCCGGATATCAATGACAATAAATGGATAAGTATGAAACAAAAAAGCCCTATCATTTGATAAGGCTTTTAAGAGGAGGAAATGGGTTCCTCGAGTGTCGGGGTAGAGAGATTTGAACTCCCGATCTCCTGCTCCCAAAGCAGGCGCGTTAACCGGACTACGCTATACCCCGAATTATTTTAATTATATCTGAAAAAGTTTTTTTTAAAGACTACTTTAACTTTTTCACCAATAATAGCATCTGTCAAATTAGACAAGTTTACATTGACTACAAACTGTTTACATTTAATTGTAAGCTGTTTATGCAGCCCTATTAAACAAATCTTAAGGATAGTTCCCTCACAAAGTAAGTCCTCATCTACAGCCAATTCATTTACAATTTTTAATTGCCCAGGCCTCACTGAGATGACTTTTTCATTTTTTTCGTTTAAAATGAAGTGTTTGTACTTTTTATCTAAATTTTCAAAAGGTATAAAATTACTCTGCCCAAAAAGTGATGCTATATGGCAACTTTTAGGGACATTAAATACTTCTAGAGGTGAACCAACCTGAGAGATCATACCTTCTTCGATTATAATAATCTTATCAGAAATAGCCAACGCATCTTCTGTATCATGAGAAACTATTAGAGTCGTTATTTTTAATTTTTTAAGAAGACTAACAATTTCAGTTCTTACATTTAATCTTAATTCCCTATCTAAATTACTTAGTGGTTCATCCATCAATAATAAAGAAGGGTTTATTGCAAGTGCTCTAACTAAAGCAACGCGTTGCTGTTGCCCTCCAGAAATTTGATGGGGAAACCTATCTTGAATTTGATCTATTTTTGTAATCTCTATTAAATTTTGAATTAAATCATAATTTTGACTGCTGTTCTTACCAAAATAAATATTATCTCTAACAATTAAATGAGGAAAAAGAGCATAACTTTGAAAAACTAGAGAGCAATTACGTTTTTCAGGAGGAATAAATATATTTGTATCATTAATTACTTTTCCATCAAGGATAATTTGACCTTTTTCAGGTATTTCTAAACCAGCAATCATTCTTAAGAGAGTAGTTTTACCACTTCCACTACTTCCTACAATAGTTGCTATTTCTCCTTTTTTTAGAGAAAAACTTGCTTCTTGCACAGCCGGTTGTGCATTACCTCGAAAGCTTTTTGTAATGTTTGATATTTGTAAAACTTCACTCAACTTTTTCTTTCCAATTTTTTATTTAGGAAGATAATAGGAATCGTAGTAATAATAATTATGATAAGTGCTGGTATGGATGCATCAAAAATTTGTGCCTGTTTATTTAGATCGTATGTCAAGGTTGCTAGAGTATCAAAATTAAAAGGCCTTAAAATTAAGGTTAAAGGAAGTTCTTTAAATACATCAATAAAAATTAAAATAGCTCCAACAAAAATAGGCTTTTTTAAAAGTGGTAAATTTATTTTAATTAAGGAGTGGAAAGCTGTTTTTCCTAAATTTCGAGAAGCTTGATTTATTTGAGAACATTCTTTTTCTAAGCCAGAATCAATAGGTTGTGATGAAACAGCAAGAAACCTGATTAGGTAAGCTATAAATAGAGATGAAATAGTTCCTGTTATTATAATATTTGTAATATCATTAATATATGCTGATACTAACAAAATACCCATTGCAATAACTGCTCCAGGAATTGAATAACCTAAAACTGCAAACTGATTTGTGATTTTTATAATTTGACTACTAAAATATTTTGAAGAAAATAAGAGTATGATTGACACAATCACAATTATAATACTAGAAAAAGATGCGAGTCCAATGCTGTTAAAAAGGATTTGCATTAATTCTATGTTGAAAAAATCTTTTGAGGCTGAGATTGACCATAAGCTAAGCCTTATTACGGGAATAATAAAACCAAGCATCAAAGGAACCAAGCAAATGACCAGAACAGATTTAGATTTGGAAGAACTTAGAACCAAACGTTTGTGAGTTAAACTTGAGTCATCATTTTGATCAAACTTTGCGTTACCTCTCATTCTTTTTTCAAAATACATTAATAAAAGAACAAAAAACATAAGATAAGAAGAAAGTCGTAAAGCTGAGCCAACATCATCCATTCCCATCCAACTTCTAAAAATTCCAGTTGTAAATGTTGAAATACCAAAATATTCAACAGCACCAAAATCATTTAATGTTTCCATAATAACTAAACTTAAACCAGCTACTATAGCAGGACGAGATAAAGGTAATATTAGGTTCCAGAAAATTTGTCCAGGTAAATGTCCTAATATTTTTGCAGATTCAATTAGTTTGTTACCCTGCATTAAAAAAGATGCTCGGGTTGAAAGATATACATAAGGGAAAAGAACAGAAGAAAGTACGATAATGGTAACAAAATAAACCATGAAATCGTTAAATAGATTCATTGCACTGAAACTTATGTTATTTCTAATCCATAACATTAAAGGTGTGAAAGTTTCTAGAACATCATAATAACTGTATGCAGCTATATAAGTAGGTATGGTTAATGGAAGAATCAAACCCCATTCTAATAGTTTTCTTCCTGGAAATTCATAAAAGGATATAATCCAAGCAGTTATCACTCCGAAAAAAACCGAAAGAACTCCAGTTCCAAGCACAAGAATCAAAGTTGAGTAAATATATTTGTATAAGACATTCTCCTGAATATGATGCCAGTTTTCTGAAGAATTGTTAAATTGGATTGCAACAAATGCTATTGGAATAATGATGAAAAGTCCAATAATAAAAGATACGAAAGTCCACCCATTTAATTTAAATAAAATTTCATTTTTTAGAACTCTAAACATTTTTAAAATGCTTTCTTAAGTCATATAACATTGTAAAATCTATTCCCAACCAGCTCTATCAAAAATTTTAACAGCTTGAGTATTTTTTTCACCAAGGACTGAAAGAGAAAGCGGGTCATATTTAAATTGTCCCCAAGATTTTAATATGGTTGAATTATGCTCGTTAATTTTCAAAGGATATTCATAATTAGCACTTGAGAACACTTTTTGAGAATTTTCATTTGTAAGAAATTCTAAAAACTTCAATGCCTTTTCTTTATTTTTTGAGCTTTTTGTTATTCCAGCTCCGCTAACATTAATATGAGTACCTCTACCCTTTTGGTTTGGGAAGAATACAGCTATTTTTTTTACGACATCTTGATCTTTTTTATCAGAAGAATTTGCCATAACACCCAAGTAATAGGTGTTCATTATAGCTACATCAGCGAGCCCAGAAGCCACTGCTCTTGCTTGATCTCTGTCACTTCCTCGAGGTGATCTAGCCATATTACTTCTTACGCTTTTGGCCCATTTATAAGCATCAAGTTCTCCGTTAGCGGCTATTATAGAGGCTAACAGAGATTGGTTATAAATATTATTTGAAGAACGAACAACTATTCGTCCTCTCCATTTTTTATGAGCTAAGTCTTCATATGTAGAGAGTTGATTTTGTTTTACTCTATCTTTAGAATATATTAAAGCTCTTGCTCGGACTGTAAGACCATACCAGTAACCATCAAGGTCTCGCATCTCTGATGGTATTTGTTTTATTAACAGTGGCGATGTTACAGGTTGTAATAAACCCAAATTTTTAGCTCGCACCAATCGACCTGCATCCACAGTCAGCAATATATCCGCAGGGCTATTCTCTCCTTCTGTTTGCAGGCGTTGAATTAGTTGGTCTGCACTTCCCTTGATAACATTAATTTTAATACCAGTTTTTTTCGTAAAAGCTTTAAACAATAACTTATCTGAGTTGTAATGCCTATGGGTATAAAGATTTATTTCTCCGGAAAGAAAAGAAAAAAAAGATATAATTAAAAAAAGAGAACTCGCTTTTATACTAATATTATAAATCATTACACCTCCAATAATATTCTAAATAAAGAGAAATCACTAAAATAACTATTTAATAATAAATCTCATTATCAATAAGTTATTTAATTATCTCTATTTATTAAAACTAATAAAAACACTTTTTTAGAATATTAAAAATAAAAAAAGGAGCAATCATGCTCCTTTTTTTTCGAGTACCCGGGGCCGGACTCGAACCGGCACGTCCTTACGGACAATGGATTTTAAGTCCATAGTGTCTACCAATTCCACCACCCGGGCAGATTTGCGAGGCGTCGGCCGGATTCGAACCGGCGAATGACAGTTTTGCAAACTGGTCCCTTAAACCACTTGGGTACGACGCCATAAAAATGGTAAATATATTATCTAAATTTATAACAAGTTTTCGTTCTAACAATTCCGTTTTTTTTAAAAGTTTAATAAACATAAATTAAGTTGTGGATATTAATAGATTAAATTTATACGAACGTTTAAGGGACTTTAAAGTACCTAGTACTGTTTTGGATAATATTTTTGCTGCGGAAGAAGATATTAAAATTCTTGAGGATGCATTTAATTCGCTACTGAAAGATAATTTTTCGAAGGATCAAGCGGCAGAAGAAATTTCAAAAACAATTTTTAAAGAACTAGACATTGAGCCCGATCATTCAATAGAAGTAGAAAAATAGTTTTCTATGAACTTTTTTTCTTTTTTTATTTTAAGCAAATAGTCAAACTCTTCACCACTCAAAGATTTCCTTCTTAGATTTTCCACTCTAGGTAGGTGACGAATAGCTGCATGATAACCAGAAAGTTCATTATCTAAACTATCCATTATTAAGTTAGAAAAATATATTGTCTTATGCCGCGAGTATCCTTCTTTTAAATCCATCCATAATTTAGGACTATCTTTCATTTTACCTTCGAGAACAACCAAATGATTATCAACAAACTCTGATAAAACATCAGGTGTCTTTCCTCTTGCAGCAGATACTAAAATAATTAGTAGAAAAATAAATTTAAAAAGATTACAAGTTTTTAACATCTATATCTTTTAACCATTCTTTTATATTCTCGACTACTTCCTCTAAACATCCATCTTTAAAAGGGAGATTCAATTTCGCTAATTCAACAAGCTTTGTAAAAGGCAAACTACCACCAGCTTCGCATAAGCGAATGTAATCTTTCCAAGTATTATCTTGGTTAGTTTGACTTTTTGACCAGAATTGGAAAGCACATGTTTGTGCAAGAGTATAATCTATATAGTAAAATGGCATTTGATAAATATGGAGCTGTCCTTGCCATATTCCTCCACTCTTAGGATATTCTAAATTATCATAGTCTCTTCCAGGAAGATAAGTAGATTCTAATAAGGACCATTTATCCTTTCTTTCTTTTGGAGTGGCCCTTGGGTTTTCATAAACCCAATGTTGAAAATGATCTACACAGGCACCATAAGGTAAAAATGATAAGCTTCCTACAATGTGTTTATACTTAAATCGTTCAGTGTCTTCTTTAAAAAAACCGTTCATCCACGGCCATGTAAAAAATTCCATACTCATGGAATGTATTTCTGCAGATTCCATTGTGGGCCATAAATATTTTAATAACGGTTGTTTCCTACTAGAATAATTTTGGAATGCATGACCAGCTTCATGAGTTAGTACTGTTATATCATGGTCTGTACCATTAAAGTTTGAAAAAATATATGGTCTATCATATTTGGGGAAAGATGTACAAAACCCTCCAGGTCTTTTCCCATCTCTATTCACTAAATCCATTAAGTCCTCTTTGACCATTATATCAAAGAATTCTCCAGTTTCTTTTGATAGCTCATGATACATTTCCTGAGCAATCTTAACTAACTCCTCTGGAGTTCCTTTTGGAGTTGGATCTCCATTTTTAAAATTAATACCATCATAAAAATAGAGTTTATCTAAGCCAAGTATTTCCTTTTTCTTCTTTTCTAACTCTTTTACAAGCGGAACAACATACTTTACAATTTGTTTTCTAAAATTAGAGACCTCTTTAGGTCCATAATCAGTACGACCCATTCTATTGTATCCAAGTTCAATAAAGTTTTTATAACCCAGCTCTATTGCAATTTTATGACGCAGCTTTACTAACTGATCATAAATAGTATCAAAATGATCCGAGTTTTCTTCAAACCATTTAAATCTAGCTTCATAAGAACTTTTTCTAATATTTCGATCGCTATTAGAATGGAAAGGACCCAAACCAGCGAGATTATAGTTTGCATCATTAAATTTAATTTTTGCACTTGCCGTAAGCTGAGTGTATTGATTGCAAAGCTTAATTTCTTCATCAAGAAGATTTTTTATTTTGGGATCAAAAGTCTTGAGGTCTACTTCAATAGATTTAAGAAATGTGCTTCCCCATTTTTCTTGTAATTCTTTTTTAAAAGGTGAATTATTTATTTCTCGATCAATTGAGTTAAATATTTCCTGCATGTCAGAGCTAATTGAATCATAATACTCTTTTTCTTTTATAGCATTCACATCGTTAATGTTCTTGCTAAAGTTTAAACTCGATATTGATTCATAAGTTTGATACTCACGGTTTAAATCTTCAGCTTCTTTTAATAAATTTATTTGATCATTAGAGTTCTTAGCATTTTTAAAATTAATTAACCAATTATCGCAAAATTTTCTTTTCTTTGATACATCAATTCGTTCGTAATGCATGTCGCTATATTTCATATTTCCCCTTAACTAATCTTTTTTGAAGCTAATCTTTCTTTTTTTCTCTCGTCTCGACCTAAAGGATCTGGTTGAGGAATTGCCCTTAATAATTCTTTTGTATATTCATGCTGTGGGGATACAAAAATATCTTCAGTTTCATTAATTTCAACTAACTCTCCGGCATACATCACCCCCACTCTATTAGAAATATGCTTTACAACAGACAAGTCATGAGCTATGAAGATAATAGATAAATTTAATTCCTCTTGAAGATCCATCATTAAGTTAATAATTTGAGCTTGGATGGAGACATCTAATGCGGATACAGATTCATCTGCAATAATAACCTCAGGATCAGTCGCAAGTGCTCGAGCTATCGCAATTCTTTGCCTCTGACCTCCTGAAAATTCATGTGGATATCGATTTGACTGTTCAATCGAAAGTCCAACTTTATCCAGTAACCATTCCACCTTTTCTTTTTTTTGATTTTTTGATAAATCAGTATTTATATCAAGAGGCTCTTGGATTATATCTTTAACCAACATTCGGGGATTAAGAGAAGAATAGGGGTCTTGAAAGATCATTTGGATATGCTTTCTAAAAGGTTTTATTTCAGTTCTTGAAAGACTTAATAATTCTATTTCTTCCGTAGATAAAGACAAAGAGACTTTACCCGATATTTTAACTTCAGGAGCAGTTAATTTCAAAACGTTAAGAATTGCATTTCCAAGTGTTGATTTACCGGAACCAGACTCACCTACTATCCCAAGAGTTTCACCTTTAAATAAATCAAAACTAACATTTTTGACAGCATGAACAGATCCAACTTTTCTTTGAAGAAGGCCTCCAAAAAAAGGAAAATCAACAGATAAATCTCTTATTTTTAAAATAGATTCTTTTTTAGGCTTCATTTATTAATTTTTCATTTATTCTAACAAAATGCCCCTTCTTGACCTCAATCAATTCAGGTTCAATTCTTGTTCCAGCACAAGCACATTCATGAGATTCAAACCTAGAACACAATTTACATTCATCGCCTAAATCCAAAATAGATGGTACCATTCCTTTTAATGTTTTTAATCTTTTGGAACGAACATTCATTTTTGGAATGGACTCCATGAGTGCTTTTGTATAAGGATGTATAGGATTTTTAAATAATTCTTGAACTGTTGCAACTTCATGAATTACACCACCGTACATTACTACCACCCGATCACACGTTTCCGCAATAACAGCAAGATCATGAGTTATTAGTAATATAGCAGCGTCTTTTCTTTTATCTTTTAAATCCATCATAAGATCTAAAATTTGAGCTTGTATAGTAACATCAAGTGCTGTGGTTGGTTCATCAGCTATAAGAAGCGCAGGGTTACATTGAAGAGACATTGCAATCATTATTCTCTGTCTCATTCCACCTGAAAACTCATGAGGATAGTTAAAAATTCTTCTTTCTGGTTCTGGAATTCCAACAGCTTTTAACATTTCAATACTTTTATCAGTTGCTTCCTCTGTAGTAAGACCTTCATGTTTAATCAAAATTTCATTCATTTGTGTTTGAATTCTCAAAACAGGGTTGAGCGATGTCATGGGCTCTTGGAAAATCATTGATATATGTCTCCCTCTGTACTTAGACATTTCATCATAACTTAATTCAAGTAAGTTTTTTCCATCGTACAAAACTTCACCACTTACAATTTCACCTGGAGGATTAGGTATTAATCGATTGATTGATAATGATGTGACAGATTTACCAGAGCCTGATTCACCGACAATTCCAAGAACCTCATTTTTATAAATATCAAAAGATATATCGTTTACAGCTTTTACTGTTCCGGCCTCAGTATAAAAATAGGTTTTTAAATTTTTTATTTCAAAAAGTTTATTTTTGCTCATCTTAATCTCGAATAAACTTTAGGATCAAATGCTTCACGAACTCCCTCTCCGATAAATACAATAGATAATAAGGTTAAAAATTGTGCAGCAACAGGTGAGAAAACCATCCACCATTTACTAATATTTTGAAGACCAACATCTAGCATTTGTCCCCATGATGGAGTGGGTGGTGCTAAACCAAATCCGAGATAATCAAGTCCAACTAAAGCTGAAATTCCAGCCACAACGGAGAATGGGAAGTAAGTGATTATTGGTACTAATGAGTTTGGTAGAATATGTTTAAACATTACTTTAAAATCAGACTGCCCCATACTTAAAGCTGCCGCAACATAGTCTTTGGATTTTTCTCTGTAAAACTCAGCTCGCATTAGATAAGTCATACTTATCCAGTTCACGAGAGTATATATACCTATTAAGAGAAAAAAGGATGGCTTTATAATAGAGGATATTATAATGATTACAAATAGCATCGGTAAGCTAGACCAAATTTCAATAATCCTCTGAAAGAATAAGTCAAATTTCCCTCCATAATACCCCATGCACCCACCTATTAATATTCCAAATAAATAATTAAGCACAGTTAGAATCAAAGCAAAAGAGATAGAAATATTAAAAGCATAACAAAGTCGTGAGAACACATCTCTTCCTGTATTATCAGTTCCTAGCCAGTGTTTTGAAGACGGAGCTTCATACATTTTATTTCCATCAGAGGTAATGTCTTCATAAGGGGAATATGGATAGG
>Ga0209603_1005088_pt1 | contig 10691 bp, 11 predicted proteins | sample COGITO_mtgs_1206_FD_184812 | JGI IMG/M metagenome (GOLD analysis project Ga0209603, IMG submission 184812) | Pelagic marine microbial communities from North Sea - COGITO_mtgs_120607 (SPAdes) (version 2) | ecosystem: Environmental > Aquatic > Marine > Epipelagic ... | reverse complement strand
AAATTACAGCCGATACAGTTCCGCTACTTTCGACTCCATCTATGACGCAATACAAAGCGCACCTTTTGGAGCAGAAAGGATTGAATTAATGGCTGCTGCTGATCAGTATCTAACAAATCAAGCCGTTTGTGTGCCACTATATTATGACGAAGTATTGCGCGTATTTCCAAAGCGGACTAATGGGGTTCAAACAAATGCGCTGAATGCTCTTACTCTTCTAGAAGCGAAGGTGCTTCGGGACTGAATCTAGTAATGAGCGGCCTATGGTCGCTGAGTGAGATGTTATCGATGAATTGGCCCCTAGAGTGCAGTTCAGGGCTGTGTAATGTCCAATCAATTTTAAAAAACAGCCCCCTTCTTGCCAATGGCTCAAAGGAACCCATAGTTCCGTACCCATTGAAAATGTATGGGTCGTCGAGGTGACGAAGCAAACGCCAATACAAATTTCCACCGGGTACACCATTGAAGTCGCCCGAGAGTATTACGGGATGCGGACTTTCGTTCACCCAATCAATGATGTGTTTTGCCTGAAGACCCCTGTTTTTGTCTGTTGAGGCGAGTTTGCTTAGCACAAATTGGCCCGCTTCTAAAAGTTCATCGCGCGAGTGCACTACTTCCATATCCTGGTCTTGAACACCGGTCGAACTTAAATGAACATTGATAACGCGCACCGTGTCGAAAGGCAGAGCGATGTCTGCATATTGGGCACTGGTTCGCGAATATCCCTGCTGGGTAAGACTGCTATACAATAAAGGAGAACTATTTATTATGGGATATTTCGAATAAATCGCGACGGAATAATTCTTGCGGGCCGGCGCATAGGCCCGAAAAGGATAATACATGGCCAGAGGGCCCGCTGCAGACCTTCTAATCTCCTGCATACACAAAATATCGATGGATTGATCTTGTGACCATTTCCCTATATCTTTTGCAGCCGCTGTAGTTTGGTAAAACGCACGAACGTTGTAGGTGGCGACGTTAATTTCTTCTTCAGCAATAGCTTGAGCTCGTGCATAGGGCCACTGTGCCATCAATGGAAAAGCGAGAATAGCTAGCCCTATAACGTTGTTGATGGCTTTTCGAGGTTTGAATCTTAGCCAGAAGAGTAGCGCAATAGCGTGTGGCGCAATCAGGAGCGGTAATAGCAATGCCAAAATGCTTATTCCCGGTAATAATTCAGAAGGAACAAGACTCCCAAGTGCTATTGCTAGTGTCGCTCCGGTTAATGCGAGATTAAGCCAGTGAAGCAATATAAGCCGTTTCTTCACTTAGTCTTTTGATATTTTGAATAGGAATGCCTTTTCTTCTTTAGATAGGCTATCGTAACCCGAGGCTTTGATTTTATCAAGAATCTCGTTCATACGGGCTGTATCATCACTATTTGATGCTTTCGGAGAGGTGGCTTTTGTCCCACTTTTTTTATAATTCCTTTCACCGAAGCTAAAGCCTTTCTTTCTCTTGCGCTGCTGCGGTTGCAGCGAGCTTCGAACAAAGTCGATGATTTGAAACAGGTAAACGTTCCATTCATTACCTGCACGCATACTTCGGATGAAAAAGAATGCAACGATAGCACCACCTAAATGTGCGATGTGGCCACCGGCATTTGCACTAGTTAAGTTTAAAACATCCAAGAGCACTAATCCTGCCGCAAGCATCCAATACTTTACTTCAAAAATCCCCCACAATCGTACGGGCATATTAGGCATGTACAATGCGCCGGCCACGAGTATGGCAATAACACGGCCACGAGTATGGCAATAATACCAGCGCTTGCACCAACCATAGACCCTGAGGTAAGAATGGGGCTAATATTGTAGAGAATAATGTAAAGAACGCCACCCCCAATACCGCCGTAGATGTATAAAGCCAGCATTCTCCGTTCACCTAAGTACTCCATAAGCATCTTTCCGGAGAAATAGAGAATGATCATATTGAAGAGAATATGACGGAAACCAAAGTGTGTGAACATGTACGTTAAGATGGTCCATGGACGCAATGCAAACCTAAATGGACTTGAGGGGAGTGCTAAAAGGTCGTCAGCAATGTTCGGTATGAGGCCGAAATTACCAGTGAACAGGCTGGTAAAGGCATTAGTAAGACTGTAAGCTAGAAAAACGGCTATATTTAGATAGAGCAAACGGGTGAGGTAATCGCCCTTGAATGCATCATGTTTTACTCGATCAACCCTTGAATGCATCATGTTTTACTCGATCAAAGAATTCGCTCATCTTCTAATGGAAAGGCTTAAAGATACATTTCTCTGCGCCATTTTCGAATGAGAATATAGCCAAAGAGCATGCCTCCTAAATGTGCGAAATGTGCAATGCCGCTGTTACTTACACTGAACCCGTTGTAAAGTTCGAGCAAGCCATACCCAATGACGAAATACTTTGCTTTGATTGGGAAGAGAAAGTTGAGGTAAATCACTTGGTTTGGAAAGGTCATGCCGAAGGCGAGAAGTACGCCAAATACGGCGCCAGAGGCACCGACCATTGGTGCATTTAATAATCGGTTAAAACTTCCCCACGTCGGATTGGTATAATTAAATCCACGTTCAATTAAATCTTTACCGTCTCTCGTAATGGTTTCAAGTGCACCACTTTCGAGCGCAGCACTCAGTTGAAAATATTCAATAGCATTGACGCCTATCTGGAGCGCACTTGCGCCGAGTCCCGTGAGCAGGTAATAGGTTAGAAAACGCTTTGCTCCCCAATGGTTCTCCATAGCAGAACCGGTTAGAAAACGCTTTGCTCCCCAATGGTTCTCCATAGCAGAACCTAAGAACCAAAGCATCAACATATTCGAAAAGATGTGCCCAAAGTTCCCGTGCATGAACATGTGCGTGACCAATTGCACCGGTAGGAACTCTGAAGATGCTGGGAAGTACAATCCTAGCCAGTCTGTGATGTCAATACCGAAAGTGCTTCGTATTGAAATCATGCCTAAAAAGAACAATCCGTTGATAATTAGAAGGTTCTTAACTACGGTGGGCATTAAATTAAAGCTGCGTTGGGCAATCATAGGAGCGTTTCTAAATCTTCAGGTGTTAATTCGATGATGACTTTTTTTCCTGATGGTGTGTATTGTGGATTACTGCTACTTAGCAGGCGTTCTTTTAACGCTTGCAACGCCTCCTTAGTTTTTGCAAATTCACTATTCGCCGCTTTTTTAGCCAAAGTCTGTGCGAAAGACTTTACAATTGAAGATTCGATAGCGTCGGGGTCCAATTCCTTTAATTGTTCTAGTAATTCTTCTAAAGCCGGCACTGCTGCTTCGGGCGATAGTAGCATAGGAGCGCCTACTAAAGAAAAATCGCCTGGATTTTTTTCTGGTCGAAGGTCAAAACCTGCTGTAGCAAACCAACCCTCGTGCTCTTGCAATAAAGCTTGATCTGCAGGTCCTACTTGAATCTCTTCGGGGAAAAGTAGTTGTTGCGACGGTAACGTTGCATTGCTTAATTTTTCCAGGTATTGGTCGTAGAAAACGCGGTATCTCGCAGCATTAATATTTATAATGAGCACTTTTCGCCCTAACAACGTAAGCATGTGTTTGCCCCAAAGCAGCACGTTGGTGCTGTGTTCGTCTCCAGATTTTTCCGAATGTACGTCCCAAAATCCCTCGATTTGATCTTCTGAACTGTATTCAAAAGTTTGGGAGGTGTTCAGGTATTTTTCCTGCGTAATACGCTGGTATTTTTCATCGTCGGAACGGAATCGCGGTGTTGGAGATTGTGTAGTTTCGAACGGATTAAAATTTGGATTCACAGTGATCTGTGGCGCCTTGGGCATTTGTCCATCAGGCAGTGGTGGAATAGCGAAACTCTGCTCAGCGTCAAAATCTATGGTCGGGGCAACATTAAATTGACCAATAGCATGGCGAGTAGCGCTCCTTAAAACTGCGTAAATAGCACGCTCATCTTCAAATTTAATTTCCGTTTTCGTGGGATGAATATTCACATCTATTTCAGATGGATCTACCGTAAGGTATAGGAAATACCCGGGGTGATGCTCGCCGGAGAGTACATCTTCGAATGCTTCGCGCAGCGCATTGTGTAAATAGGGTGATTTGACAAAGCGATTGTTGACAAAGAAGAATTGTTCTCCGCGTTTCTTTTTCGCGAATTCAGGCTTAATAACATAGCCTTCTACTTTTACTACCTCAGTTGATTCATTAATGGGTACGAGGCGTTCGTCAAACTTTCTTCCGAAAATCCCGGTGATGCGTTGGCGCAATGGCGAGGGTTTCAGGTGAAAAAGTAGGTTTTCATCACTTTTCATAACCCACTCGATATCGCCATGAACCAGAGCGACACGATGAAACTCATCAATACAATGCCGGAGTTCTATCCTATCGTTTTTCAGGAATTTTCGCCGTGCGGGGATGTTGTAAAAGAGGTTTTTAACGACAACTTGAGTCCCTTTATTCCATGGGTACGGCACAACAGATTGTACTTCGCTATCTTCCAATTTAAGTTCTAATCCTAGCCCTTCTTCATTCTGGTTGGTGCGCAAGAGCACGTGTGCTACTGCACCTATAGAGGCCATTGCTTCACCTCTAAACCCTCTCGTAGTGAGTTGGAATAAATCGTCAGCGGATTTAATTTTGGAGGTTGCATGCCTTAAGAAGCAGTGTCGAGCATCTTCTTCGTCCATCCCAGAGCCATTATCACTCACACTAATACTGGTCTTTCCTGATCCTAAAAGCGATAAAGTGATTTTTGTAGCACCAGCGTCTACGCTGTTTTCCAACAATTCTTTGACCACAGAAGCCGGTCTTTGAACCACCTCTCCTGCCGCTATTTGATTGGCAACGTGATCAGGAAGTATGTTAATTGTGGGCACTAAGCGAGGAATTTAACTGCGACAATGACTAGGACAACAAGAAACAGAAAGCTGAAGAGTAAACGTTTACCGTAACCTTCACTAGCACCTGCACTTCTTTTTCTTCGCAGGTCCCAATTTTCTCTTAAGCGATCTCGGTATTTATCTTTATTCTGAAAGGGAATTTCGTCAATGCCCTCTTTACGCTCCAGGATTCTCAAACGATCTTTACGCTCGTCATGAAATCTAGGTTGGTGTTGAAAACCGCGTGGCTGGCGTCGTTCAAATAGTCCCATATCTTTCTATATTCTCCTCTCAAAGGTAAGAACCCCTTGGCACTTTATCGACCTATGCACACACGCTTTCTAAAAGCCATTTTTACGGCCTCTTTACTTGCTGTTTTACCTGGTAAAGGGCTTTATGCTCAATCGTTTAATGTGGATTCCGCCTTGAGTGCGATGTCCATAGATGAGAAAATTGGCCAATTATTCATGGTCGCAGCATACAGCAACAAGGGTGAAGACCATCAAGCGGAATTAGAAAAATTAGTACGACAATACCACATAGGGGGTGTCATTACTATGCAAGGTGGACCTGAACGTCAAAAGAAACTGTTGCATCGTCTTCAAAGTGCAGCGTGCATCGTCTTCAAAGTGCAGCGGCCTTTCCCTTGCTCGTTGGGCAGGATGCGGAATGGGGTCAGGCTATGCGTTTGGACAGCACTTATAAATTTCCAACATCACTTACAGTCGGTGCAGCAGGCGGGACCATGGATGCCTATGATTTAGGACACGCCTTAGCGGATGAGTGCAGCGCAGTAGGTGTGCACATGAGTTTCTCGCCAGTACTCGATGTCAATACGAATCCAAACAACCCTATCATTGGAGCGCGATCCTTTGGTTCTAATCCAGAGCTTGTAAATGCACTAGGCGTAGCAATAGTCGAAGGAATTCAAGATCGGGGCGTGCTCGCCTGTGGAAAGCATTTTCCAGGCCATGGAGATACGCACCAGGACAGCCATAAAACACTACCGAAGGTAGAACGTACCCTTAAAGAACTTATGGAAGTAGAGTGGGTGCCGTTCAAGGGTGCGATTGACGCGGGTGTTGCGGCCATAATGATTGCGCATTTGAACATCCCTTCCCTTGAGCCGTCGGGAAAACCGACAAGCCTTTCGCACAAGGTGATTCAAGAGATTTTAAGAGATCAGTGGGGGTATGAAGGTATAGTTATTACGGATGCCTTGAATATGAAAGGTGCAGCAGCCTTTGCTCCTCCTGGGGAGCTTGAGTTGGCGGCTTTTGCGGCGGGTAATGACATATTGTTGTTTCCCATGGATGTGCCAAAGGCAACCAAAGCCTTCCAAAATGCACTTGCAACGGATAAGGTTTCGATTAAATCCCTAGACGAGCGAGTCAGAAGAATTTTAGTGGCAAAGTCAAATTGCAGGGCCTATACGGATTGGCTTGAAGCGAAAAAGTCGGCCGATCCTACTCTGATAACCTCAGACCACGGTTCTTTTGAAAGAGAAGATAATAACCAAAGAGTGTCGTTTAATCTGATCCGAAATGCAGCGACTTTATTAGAAACCGGCAGTGCTTCCTTTCCCATTAAAAATCTAGAGCAAAACTTTCTTCACATCGCCATCGGCGATTTTGAATCTGCAGGAACGGTTAAGCAATATCTTGACCGCTATAAGGAAATGCCCCATCACCATGGGGTTGATGTGGACGATCAGGAAATGGCATCCAAAGACGCCTTTGTGGTTACCTTCCATCAAGATGTCAAGAACCCATGGAGACGATACAAACTGGAGGCGTATGAGAAAGAGCTACTCGATCGTTTGGCAGCTACTGGCAAACCCGTATACATTTTACATTTTGCCAATCCTTATGGGGTTTTGAGCTACCCAAGTTTGGGAGAAAACGTCCGTGTTTTAGTCATGTATGAGAACGATGAATACGCCCAGCTTTTGGCACCACAGTTCTTGTTTGGAGCACGTGAGACCAGGGGCTTATTACCGGTAGATTTAAACCATTGGGGAAAGACCGGTGATGGCGAGAAAACGGAGGAGTTACTTCGATTGAAGTACGGTATCCCTTTTGAGGTAGGCCTTGATGCGGGGCCTTTAAATCGTATCGATTCTACTGTAGCGCATGCCATCGCAGCAGGTGCAACACCCGGCGCGCAGGTATTGGTCGCGCGACATGGAACGGTAGTTTATTCCAAATCTTTTGGTTCACAGACCTATCCGAAGTCTAAGCCGGTGGAGTGGACCGACCTTTATGATATTGCCTCGGTGACAAAGATTACGGCGACGCTTCCGGGAATCATGAAATGGTACGAGAAACAGCCGTTACTCTTAAAATCGACCTTAGGTAATCATACAGATCGGTTAAAGGGCACTGACAAAGAAAAATTGGTTTTCGAAGATGTCCTTGCACACCAAAGTGGCTTGCAATCTTGGATTCCCTTTTATTGGTCTACCATTGAAAATGATAGTGTAAAGTCGTATTGGTACACATCAAGTCCGGTTGAGGGGTATAATGAGGTAGTCCAAGGGATGTATTTGCGTTCGAGCATTCGCGATACCATGTTCGCAATGTTGGCCGCTAGCCCGCTGGAAGGAACGGACTACCGCTATTCCGATCTAGGGTATTATTTGTTTCAAGAAATGTTAGAGGAACGATTCAATGAACCGCTTGACCAGTGGGTTTCGAATACATTTTACAGCCCTATGGGCGCAGATCGTTTAACATACAATCCCTTAGCAGCAGGATTTTCTAAAAGCGAGATTGTCCCTACTGAGGTAGATGGTTATTGGCGTAATACAACGGTTCACGGTACGGTTCACGATATGGGGGCAGCAATGATGAATGGTGTTGCGGGCCATGCGGGATTGTTTGCAAATGCCAACGATTTAGCGAAAATGATGCAGATGTATTTGAACGGTGGCTACTACGGTGGGCATCGCTATTTTCAGGAACGAACTATAGATGTATTCAGTCGTTGTGCCTTTTGCGAATTGCAGAACAGACGTGGCTTAGGTTTTGATAGGAAGCAATTGGAGGATGGGCCAGGCCCCAGTTGTACTTGTGCATCTGAACAAAGTTTTGGTCATACGGGTTTTACAGGTACTATGGTTTGGATCGACCCGAAAGAAGACTTGCTCTATATTTTTCTAAGCAATAGAACTTTTCCGGATGCTGAGAATTGGAAACTCAGCAAATTGGACGTTCGAACCGATATACAAGAGTACCTTTACGACGCCCTTAAATAAGAGAAAAACCTTAGCCGCATGAAAATTGGAATTGTTTGTTATCCTTCCTACCTACGGTGGATCAGGAGTGGTTGCCACGGAATTAGGAATTCAATTGGCTAAAAAAGGCCATGAAATACACTTCATCACCTATAGTCAACCCGTCCGACTTGATATTCTAGAGCCGAATATCTTTTACCACGAAGTGAATGTGCACGATTATCCGCTGTTTGAATACCAGCCCTATGAACTGGCGCTGAGTTCAAAAATGGTCGATACCGTCTTAACAGAAGGTATTGAATTATTGCACGTTCATTATGCCATTCCTCATGCCTATGCGGCATATATGGCCAAGAAAATACTGCTTGAAAAGGGCAAATATTTGCCGGTAGTCACAACACTTCATGGGACGGATATAACCCTCGTGGGTAAGAATCCTTCTTACAGGCCTGCAGTAACGTTTTCGATCAACAAGAGTGATGTTGTCACAAGCGTTAGCGAGAGTTTAAAGAAAGATACCTTGAGCTCTTTTGTGATAAAAAATGAGATCGAGGTAATACCAAATTTCATCGATATCGATCTCTATCAAGTTGAAGAAGAGTGTAATAGGGCGCAAATAGCTCCCAACAATGAGCGGATTGTTATTCATATTTCCAATATGCGTGAGCTGAAGCGTATTCCGGATGTCATTTCCATTTTCCACCGTATTCAGAAGGAAGAAGATGCCATATTATTAATGCTCGGTGATGGACCTGAACGAGAGCGGGCGGAACAACAAGTTCGAGACTTGGGTATAGCTGATAAGGTGAAGTTTTTAGGTAAAACTACGGAGGTGCGCAGACTGCTTTGTATGAGTGACCTTTTCCTGCTAACATCAGAAAATGAGAGTTTTGGTTTAGTCGCTCTTGAAGCGATGGCTGCGAAGGTACCTGTGATTAGCTCAAATGCTGGTGGTATTCCGGAAGTGAACGTGCATGGTGTCACCGGATATTTGGCATCGCCAGGTGCAGTTGAAGAAATGGCAACTTACAGTTTGTCGCTGTTACAAGACGACGAAAAATTAGCCCAGTTCAAGCAGCAGGCTTTCGAACATGCGAAGAAATTCTCTATTGAAAAGATTGTTCCCATGTACGAAGCTGCCTATGAAAAAGCCCTTATGGCCATTTGGTAGTCTTGTTTGAGACATGATTTTATGTCGTTTTCGAATCGCAAAAAAAATGGCGCAATTTTTTCTGCTCAGCGGCGATTAAAGACATTTATCCCCCAATTCGCTTTGTTTTGTACCCCTCTTTTTGCAAAAATTCAGTTGCTTTGTCGCGAACATTGCCTTGAAGGATGATTTCTCCGTCTTTGCTACTTCCTCCAACGCCGCAATGTTGTTTCAATGATTTACCTAAAGCTTTAAGTTCGTCGTCGCTACCCATAAATCCTTTAATAAGCACGACCTGCTTACCACCACGTCCCTTCTTTTCAAAATATAATTCGAGCAGTTGATCGCCAGGGTCCAATTGGTCTGCAGCTACGCTGTCAAATACAGGAGGCTCAAATTCTGGATTCGTACTAAAGACAAAGCCGCCTAAGTCCTCTAAATTGATTTTCTTTGGTCTATTCTTTTTAGCCATATCTATGAGCCGCTACATTTCTAGTCTTAGTAATCCAAAAGTAAAGGAGATTGTCCAATTAGTCTCTAAAAGTAAAGTGCGTAAAGTCTTTGGCGTTTGTATCGTAGAAGGACGACGGGAAGTAGACCGTGCACTTGCTTGTAATTGGGAGATGAAAGAGCTCTGGACGCTCGAAAATACCGAGCCTGTGGCGGGTGTTCCAGATACGGTTGACCGGTATGAAGTATCCGCTAAAGTTTATGAGAAGATCGCATACCGTGATTCTACGGAAGATGTTGTTGCTGTTTTTTACCGTCCGGATGGCAGTTTTGCGTCCCGATCGAAGGTTTTGGAGGCCGCGAGTCGCATCGTTGTTGTAGAAGGCATCGAGAAACCTGGAAATCTTGGTGCAATTATGCGCACGGCTTTGGCCGCAGGCGCCGGAGCGATTGTTCTAGCTGATCCTGCCTTGGATCCATTTGGCCCGAATGTCGTGCGTAACGCTACAGGCGCTTTGTTCGAACTCCCAATTTTCATGGGGTCTAGCGACCAAGTGCAGCAATGGTTAATGGAAAGTGGCTTCACGAGTTATATTACTCATATGCACGAGAACGCCACGGCGATGTATGATGTGAAATGGGCGAATAAATCGGCAATAATTGTTGGCGAGGAAAGTAAAGGACTCTCTGCGGATTGGTTGAATAAAGGCTTTGAGAACATCATCATACCTATGGCAGGCAGAGCCGTGGACAGTCTAAATGTGAGCGTGGCTGCAGCCGTTTTGCTGTATCAGTGTGCGGGATCGCAAAAGAATTAGGGTAGGTCTGAAAAAGATACGGTCCGCCGAAGCGGACCGTATACCAAACCAATAAACCTAAGCTACCCTCTCGGGTACCTTTCAAAGATAACGAGCTAACATAGCTTTTGTTGAAGATTTTCCTGAAATTAAAACGTTTTGATGCGCCTACGTATTTGTAAAGTGTATACTTTTTGCTCAAAAGTGTCTCGATT
>Ga0209603_1005085_pt1 | contig 10692 bp, 10 predicted proteins | sample COGITO_mtgs_1206_FD_184812 | JGI IMG/M metagenome (GOLD analysis project Ga0209603, IMG submission 184812) | Pelagic marine microbial communities from North Sea - COGITO_mtgs_120607 (SPAdes) (version 2) | ecosystem: Environmental > Aquatic > Marine > Epipelagic ... | reverse complement strand
TATTATAATTCTATATATAAAAACAATATAAGAGCATAAGAATTCATTTGACGCATTTGACGCATTTGACGCATTTGACGCTATTTGACGCATTTTCAAAAGTTTTATTTTATTTGGCGATTCTCTATTTTGGCTATTCTCTAATTTTTCAAACTTTGCTGACAGCGTCAAATAGCGTCAAACGTCAAATAGCGTCAAATGAGCATATATACATATATTTATATATTTATATATAAATTTTAAGATGATATATAGTATTATAATTCTATATATAAAAACAATATAAGAGCATAAGAATTCATTTGACGCATTTGACGCATTTGACGCATTTGACGCTATTTGACGCATTTTCAAAAGTTTTATTTTATTTGGCGATTCTCTATTTTGGCTATTCTCTAATTTTTCAAACTTTGCTGACAGCGTCAAATAGCGTCAAACGTCAAATAGCGTCAAATGAGCATATATACATATATTTATATATTTATATATAAATTTTAAGATGATATATAGTATTATAATTCTATATATAAAAACAATATAAGAGCATAAGAAAAGAAAACAAGTATTTTGTAGTTCCTTTTAATTACCAAATATGGAAATATATGAAATTATATAATTATATTTTTGTTCTTCTTTCCAACATGATTTATGATATTCTCTCGGGTTTTTATCATCATCTTTCCAATCTTTATAATTTCTTTTTCCATTCTTTCTTTCTATACCAATTAATTTTAATGGTTTGCCACATTTTAAACAATTACAATTAGTCATTAATATATATTTAGAAAAAAAATAGATAATTATTCTTCTAATTTTTTTTTCTTTTGTTATAATAAATGGAAGAAGAACCTGAGATCCATGAACCCACATCTGTAGAAGAACAATTAAATACTGAAACTTCTAAACCTACTAAACTTAATAAAAATGGAAAACCAAGAAAGCAATTATCACCTGAAGCATTAGAAAGATTAGCAAAAGCAAGAGAGAAAGCAAATGCGATGAGACAACAGAACTATGCTAAAAAATTAGAAGAAAAAGTAGAAAAGTTAAAATCTAAAAATGATGAAGTTTTACCAAAAAAAGAACATAAAGAAGAACCTCAAGAAAAAGAACTTAAAGAACCAGAACTTAAAGAAGAAGAACTTAAAGAAGAAAAACCTAAAACTAAACCAAAAGGTAAAAAGAAAACAAAAATCATAGTAGAACAGAGTAGTGATGACAGTGATGACTTTGAACCGAATACTAATGTTGTTTTTGTTAAACGTGTTTCAAGAAAAAAGAAAGAACCTGCTGTAGAACCGGTTAAAGAACCTCAATTAGAAATGGAACTACCGCCACCTGAACCACCGAGACCACCAAGACCTGAACTAACACCACAACAAAGATTATTAAAAAGTCAATATGAAGGTATGTTTGGTGGAGGTTTTATGAATAATAATAATTTAATGAGAAGACATTATTAATAATTTTTTTATATTATTATATTAATAATGAAGACCGCAAAAGTTAAGGGTTTAGATATAATACCCCCCAAGAGCGAAAGTGGTTTATATGAAACTGATACATTTATGCCTAAGATGCATCAGGTCTGCGTGGCAGTAGGTAAGAGAGCATCAGGCAAATCTACTGCTATAATTAATCTTATTGAGAGAATGAAATTTGATTATTGTATTGCCGTTAGTCCAACTATGAATAGTAATAAAGAACTTATGGATAGATTAAAAATAGAACATACTTTCGAGGATGTAGATGACCCTAATGTCATAGACCAAATAAAAGACATCGTAAAAAAAGAAGCAGAAGATTTAGAGAGATACAAAGATGAACTTAAAAGATATAATAAATTAATGAAAGACTTAAAAGAAGGTAAATATATGGATGATGATTTACTCTTACAATTTTTTAGTGATGATGGACATTTCCAAAAACCAGAACACCGATGGAATGGAGAGAAACCTAGAATTGCTGTAATATTTGATGATATGCTTGGTTCAGGTATTTATTCACGCCCAAGAAAATTAAATGGATTATCTACATACTCAAGACATGTAGGACAACTTAAAGAAGGGGGAGCAATTGGTGTCAGTTTATTCTTTATGATACAAAGCTTCAAATGTCAAACAGGAGGACTAAATAAAGTAATTCGTAATCAATGCACCAGTATGCTTTTATTTAAAACAAAAGATAGACAAGAAATGAAAGATGTTGCCGAATCAGTTTCAGGAGAGATTGATGAAGAATTATTTAATAAAGTTTATGATACAGCAATTGGAGATGGAACAGATTATCCATTTTTATTTATTGATTTACATAAGAAAAAAGAACACGTTTCGATGTTTCGTAAAAGATTAGACACCTTTATTATTCCAGAAGAATTAAAATAAAAATAATATCTAATATTATATAAATATGGCAAGAGTTGGCGTTTTATCAGATTTAGCAGTCAAACAACGCAATCCTGAAATGTTCCCATTAGATATTGGAGGACAAGACCTTATGCACCCTATACATTTACAAAAGAATATCTTTAAAGGTATTAAAGCACCTAAACGAGTAAAAAGATTTACTGATGTATCTAGATTTCCTGTAAATGATTTAAAGAATTTTGCTACATTTGGAAGTGCAGGTAGAGACAAAGAGGCACAATTTTATGCTATTATGAATTACAGAAAAGAATTAGGAAGTAATAACTACTCAAGTCATTTAGAAACCGCATTCCAAGCAAGAAATAAAGCAGATTATACCCCAGCGCCCATGTTTAGACCAGAAGCAGGTGCAGGAGGAGTTCAGGCACCAGCAACTTTATCATTAGGAAGATACGCCCGAAAAGAAGGTCAAGATGCTTTTAGTCAAGCGGTAGTAGGGTCAAGAAGTTATTTAAGTGCAAGGTCAAGAGCATTTTTATCAAATATATCAGAACCCGCTGACTATCCAACATTAATGAGTTATTTAGTGCCTGGTGGATTACCAACTAAAATTAGTGATGAAGAAGTAATATCAAAAGTATCTAATGTTTATAGAGATGATCATGTAGCATTATCTACTATAGAAAGAGCTTGGCACGCATCAGGAAAGCAACATTTAGAACCTATACCTATGACTGCCGAAGAAAATAGCGAGGTCGTATCCCCACTTGACGATGAAGAATAGCAGTAAATTTATTATTAAATTTGTTATTATATTTAAAAAAAAAATATTTAGATATAATAAATGGAAGTGCCAGGCTTTGAGAGAAAAAAACATGAAAATTTCTATAATTATACCGACGACCAATTAATGGAAAAACAATTAGCATTAAAAACTATGAAAGAACTATATCCTGATGTTCCAACTTATTATGCTGAACTTGTATATGATATGTGCAAAAATAAAACACAAGAAGAAATAGATGCTATAAAAGAAAAAGTAGAAAATGAACCATTTAAATATAGTGGGAAAGAAATTAATGAAAAAAATTAGAAAATTAAAATCTTTACTATTAATAAATATGACATTACAACGCTCAAGATTTCACGGACAAGAGATTGTCAATAGTTTTAACATATTTATTGATAGTGAAAAATCAAGTTTAGTAGGCGATAGACAAAGTGAAGGAGATGATGTCCATATTAACTTTGAAGGGCAAACTATAGAGGCAGCAGATGGAGAAAACATTAGATTATCTCTTTTAAATTTTACTATGTTTAACAATACTTATATGGTAAATATTAATAATTCACGATTTAATGTTCGTGGTGCTTCTACAGAAGAAGCATCATTTTTAAATTTAGTAAATATTGATAGAAAAAACTATCTTAATTTAAAAGACATCGCTACATCATTTGCTACTAATTTAGGAACATACCTCTTAACTAAAACTGCGGTAACTACATTTGATAATACTACTATATTACCTAATTCTACTACTATGAGTGCTACAGATGACCGACTTTTAGACATTACACTAACTGCTAAAAATGCTGGTGGTTCTGCAATCGCTCACGGAATTACTGATTTAAAAATTCAGTGTCTAGAAGCAGAAGGAGAAAGTAGTGTTATTTTAGGAGGTAATCGTCAAGATAAACCAAATGAATTAACATTTAGTAGTTTAAAAATTACCGGATTAACAGCAGGGTCTACTACTATTAGAGTTCAAGGATATTTTCCTATGCAACGCTTAAGTGACCCTTATGTATATCTTCGTTGTAACAATGCTCAATCAGGTTTAGAAATGTCTGTATTGTCTAATGATAGAGGATTGTATAATAGTGATATAATTAATAGTGATATATTTGCCAAGTTATTTAAGGATGTTGAGTATATCAATTATGAAAGTAATACTGGTGAAGAATATTTTATGAATTTACAACAGAGAAAATTAGCAAATTTAAGACTTACTTTAACAGATAGTAAAGGAAGAAAATTGGGTAGAACTTCTGAACAAAGAGATTTAGGAACGGCGGCAGGATTAACTGATAGTAATTTAGATTTTGAAAGTAATTTACAAAATAAAACAGGTAATTTATTTTTTACCGCAGTAATTCGTGTAGATATAGTTAAAAATAGAAGTCCAGTAAAATTAGAAACTGAAGGTATTAAACCACCATTACCTGCAAGAAAAACACAAGGGACTTATATATGGCAAGATTATGGAAAACCAAAATTTTAAATTATTTAGGAATTAATTTTTTTTTAAATGAATATAAATTAATTAAATTTTAATTTTTTATTTTAATTAATTTATTTTATTTTTTTTATCTTTATTATAATATAAAAGATGGCGGGAGTTCTTCCAAGTAATGTTTCCTACTTTATGCAACGTCTTCAGGGTAAACACATCATGCCCTGAACAGGTGCAGGTGGGTGCGTGAGCATCCGTTGGAGCGTGTGAATTAACACACCACCTTGGTAGCATCTAGTCGGCGTATTATCGGTCTGCCTTATGGTAAGTGGTAATGCGTGGTATGAGGGTGACAGCCCTAACCTATGGTCTAATAGACCTAACAGGCAAGACGAGTGAAAACGGTTAAAATTCGTGAAAGCGGACAAGACCGTCGGCTACGATACATGGAAACTTGTATCTGAGGTCGCTAACGACTGGGTCACTTGTCGGTGTTCTAAGTCCTTTTAGGATATGAATGCTTAATGTACAGTCTGTCCATCATAAACCTTTTTGGTGAGTGATGCTCTATGTGATTTACTGGATTGAAAATTGAAGGTAGGGAAGCATAGAGGGCATAGAAATATGTTGATTTACGGTGAGTGTTTCTCACTTTAAAGTTCATCCACAGACTGATGGTAATCAAACATCAGGTAAAATCGTACGATTCGAGTTGCCGAGTAATACACTCTTAAATCTTCGTGGCACGCGCCTATTTTTTAATGCAGTTACTGCTGGTGCGGGCACATCAATGCCTAACGATGTTTCTTCTTTCATAGAACGCTGTTCTGTATATATGGGTGGTGTTTTAGTCCAAAATGGATTTCAGGGATATAATGTGCTCAAACACACTAAAGCGGCATTAGTAGGTTCTAAATGTGGTTCTACTTTAGGACATCCAGAAATTGTAAGAAGTGTTTCATATCATAATGGTGATACATTTGCTAATGACGCCCCTGAAACATACTCTATAAAAGGCACTGAATCATTCTGTATTGACAACTGGGAAGGTCTTTTAGGAAGTTTAGAACCAAGTATAATTGATACTGGTCTAATGCCACAAATTACATTAGAAATTACACTTGCTGATGATACTATTTGTCCTATTAGTGACGGTAGACTTATCCCTGACGGCACTGGCAATACTACAAATAACTTTGATAAAACCGGTGCAGGTAATCCAACTTACACACTTTCGCAGATGACCCTTCAGTGCGAAGTTTTAGGTATGGCAACAAGTGTTTTAGACCAAATTGTTGAGCAAAGAATTGCCAGTGTTGGGTATCTCTCAATGCCCTTTAAAAATTATTACACCTTTGTATCTACCCACGCTGGCACTTCACGCTTTAATGTAAATAGTGCCTCTTGGGACAGACTATGGTTGGCGTATCGTCCTACAACTTACTCTGCTAAATCTGCCCCTGTAATTGTAAATGGATACAAAAAAGGTGGTTTCTTTGGAGATGATACAGCGGCTCAAACAGCGGCAGATATTGATATTGGTCGACCACAATATGACATCGGTGGTGTATTTGATACAAATAAAGAACGCTACATCTCTAATTACTTTAAATTTAAGGAAATAAAAACTACATCAACAGACCCTGCTTATTTCCAGTTACAGGTCAATAGTGCTAATATTCCTGCTTATCGTATGACTACTCCAGAAGCATATGCTATGTCTATGAACGCTGTTGATACTTATGACAAGAACCACAAGATGACTTTAGACCAATACAAAAATGATTTCTTTGCGCAGTGCTATCGGTTCTGTCTTCCTGATTCAGACTTTAACAGACTTGCCTCCGGCCTTGATACGAGAAGTGTCAGTGCCATGGGTTCGCTCACAACTGAAAATATTGCTTCTTGTAATCTAGTGATGTTTGCGGAATGCACAGCGGAACTGAGATTAGGTAGCGGACGGGCGATTGAAATCATTGCATAGATGGTGTAATTAAATATAAAAAAATATAAAAAAAATTGATTTAAAAATAATTATTTATAAACATCTATAAATAATTATGCCGAAGAAAACAATAACAGATTATACTTTTTATAAATTACATTGTGATACTTGTGATGACATATACATAGGTTGCACGAGTAATTTTAATAATAGAAAATACGAACATAAGGGTAGTGTTAATAATCCAAATTTAAAGACTTATAATACCAAAAAAGCACAATTTATTAGAGAAAATGGTGGTTGGGATAATTGGAAAATGAGCCCTTTAGAAATAAAAAAAGAGCTAACGAAAAGAGAAGCAGAATGTTATGAAACTGAATTATTAGAAAAATACAAACCATCATTAAATACTATGTTAAATAGTTTCGTTACAGAAGAACAAAAAAAAGAAACCAAAAAAGAATATAATAAAACAAGACTTAAGCGAGCCCCTGAAAAAACAAAAGAATACAGAGAGAAAAATAAAGAATATATAAAAGAATGGAAAGCAAAATATCACGAAGAAAATAAAGAACTAATACATGAAAAAAAGAAAGCATATTATGAAAAAAATAAAGAAAGAATTAAAGCAAAAAGAATGGAAAATTATTATAAAAACAAAGAAAAGAATTAAATCAAGAGAGAATGGAATATAATTTATTATTATTATTTATTAAAATAAAATATATACTAATAATAAATATGGACCCAGGATTATACGCTGGTATAAAACCTAATAAAGGAGCAAGTGAATTTAGTTATTTTGACTATTCACCAAAACAGAATATGTTTGAGGGAATTAAAAATAATAATGTTAGAAATCCTACACCAGGTTACTTTACACCTGTAGGAAAACTACCAACAGAATTTAATGATACAATATTTAGAAGCACTTTAAAACAAGTATTACCTGTTAAAGGACAACCAGAAGCAGTAACTTATGGCAGACCTGAAACTGAAAAGAATGGATGGATGTATCCAAATCAAGGTTACGCAAGAAAACAACCATTAGGATTAGCAAGTGATGCTGATAAACCGATGGATTTACCAATAGCACCTATTAGTGGATTTTTCAACCCTGACATGGTAAATGTTTTAGGTAATTTAAAATAAGTAATAAAATAATATCTATATATAATAGTAATATATAATGGTTCTACCTTATGATAATATGGATTATGGAGAAGACCAAGTTGGGGCAAGAAATATACCAGAATTAAATGATGTAGAATTAACTAATTTAGCAAATGGAGAAATATTAAAATACAATAGTAGTAATAATAAATGGGAAAATCAACCAGATGATGATGGTGCGGAAACTATAGATAATTTAACAGATACTAATATATCTAATCTACAAGATGCACAATATTTAAGGTATAATTCATCAAATGATAAATGGGAAAATTTTACACTTGTTATTACAGATACTGATAATTTAGTAGATTTAACAGATACTAATATTTCTTCTATTGCTAATGGTGAAATATTAAAATACAATTCAAGTAGTAGTAAATGGGAAAATAATAATTTATTAATAAATGAAATACATGATGTAAATATAACTTCTTTACAACATGGAGAAGTATTAAAATATAATAGCGAGAGTGGTAAATGGGAAAATCAAGACAACACAGACACTTTAAATGAACTAACAGATGTAGATGTAGATTTAACAGAGTCAAGCACTAATCAAGTTCTAAAATATAATGGTAGTATATGGGTTAATAATTTTGTAAATTTAACAGAATTAGCAGATACAAATATTACTACTTTAAATAATGGAGATATTTTGCGATATAATAGTGTAAGTCAAAAATGGGAAACTGATACATTTAATATAAATGATTTAGATAATGTGAATATAACAAGTGTAGCAAATAATGAAGTATTAAAATATAATAGCAGTAGTGGTAAATGGGAAAATTCTGATAGAATAGATACATTAAATGAACTGGGAGATGTTACTTTAACAAGTGTTACAACAGGTGACCTTTTAAGATACAACGGAACTAATTTTGTAAATACTAAAGTTGCTCTTGATAATGATTTTACAAATGTTAATTTTACTTCTTTAACTAATGGGGATTTAATTAAATATAATGGAAGTAATTTTATTAATTTTGCTCCTACTTATTTAGATGGAGCAGGTATTAGTGATAATTATTTAATAAAAGTTGTAGGTGGTGTAACTACTCAAACAAATATGATAGAAACATCTATATCAAATACAAGCACATCATTAAAAATATCAATACCATCAACACCATTTTCTATTTTTTCAGGTGCTATAGAAACTGAAATATTTGATACTATAAAACGACGAATGCATTTAACAACTAATGGTATACAAGGCACGAATGGTATAACTATAACAAGTGATGGTAGAGTTGGTATAGGTATAGTAGAACCTGAAGAAGATTTAGAAATAGATGGTTCTATACAAATTGATAGTGCTAATGTATCAAGATTAAAGTTCCAAAAGTCCGGTCAAAATCCTCACGCATTAGGAGAGATAGATGGAGAAGAAGACGGAACTAATGGAGGAGATTTACAATTTTATACAAAGGTAGTTGATGGTTCAGTAACAGAAAAATTAAGAATTAATAATGTGGGTGCTATTGGAATTGGAGGTGCTAATTATGGTAATTCAAATCAAGTAATAGTAAGTAAAGGTTCAGGTAATCCTGTAGAATGGGCAGACCAAACAGATACAACTTACACACAAGGAACAGGTGTAACTATTAGTCCAACTAATGTTATTAGTATTGGACAACAAGTAGGAACAGGTGACAATCCCACTTTTAATCAATTAACGCTCGGTAATGGTAATATAAATTTACAAGATTTCGCAAACGGTGGAAATGATGACACCATTGCGCAAATCAAAGGGGGTTCACTAGGAACAGGTGGTGGAAAGTTTCAAATTTTTGTGAAAGATTACCTCGGTAATTTAGAAGAAAGATTTTTGTTGCAATCAAGTGTTGCCGTTTTTAAAGGGAATGGTCTAAACGTCAATACGTCAGACAATACACAACAAGCACAAATTTATAACTCACTTGGTGGTGATAAAGATATGACATTAGACGCTTACTCTTCTGTTACGGACAAGGGAATTTCATTTATCACTTCAACTACAAACAGAATGCGAATAAAGAAAAACGGAAATGTTGGGATTAATAAGACAGACCCGACTTATAGATTACATGTCGTTGGAGATATCAAAGGAGATAATTTGATTTTAGGTGAATATGGTGAAACTCCTAAAATTGATATGCTATACACACAGGGTTCATTTGGTGTAGGGTATGATAAAAGAATTACGATAGGAGTGGTTGACGATTTTCCCAATACCACAGGTTATCCAGCACATCCTCCAACTGGTTCAATGGGTATAAACATTCAAAATAATTCTGATGGTTTGTTTATTGGTATTGAAGAATATGCAACAGGTGAATATAGACCTTTATTAAAGTGGGGAGATGATGAAGAAGATACACCATTTACGATTACAAATTCGTTTAACAACAAGAAATTCGAATTTGGTGTAGATGGTAGATTGAGTGTTCCAGGTCTGATTAAAGGTGAGAGTGGAACGGTATGCAAAATTCACATTCTTCCTTTTACTGATGCTGAAACCGCTAATGTGAGTTCTAATGCTTTTACAGATACGGTTGGTAAAACATTTACAAAAACAGCAGGAACAAATTTGTTTGGAGAAGTGCACATTAACTATACCATAAGTGGGTATGGTAGTGATTCCTTTCAAGCGAGATTAAATTTCTTTAATAATCCAGGCATTACTGGCGGTGAATATGATATATTAAATGATAGTAATGTAGGTGGTGGCGGTCGTAGCGGTGATATAAATGGTGCGGCAGTGTATACAGATGGAACAGGAACAACGAATTCTGGGTCACAAGGTATTTATTTACAGGCAAGACGTAATGGTGCAGACGACACAATAACTTTTAAAGCGGGATTTTTTAAAGTGACTGAAATTTGGGCGTAAAATTTTAGGAGTCAAAAATCAAAGATTTTCGGCACGAAGTGCTTTCAATTTTGACTCAAAAAAAGTTTAGAGCGAAACTTTGACGCTTTTTTAAAA
>Ga0209603_1005078_pt1 | contig 10700 bp, 5 predicted proteins | sample COGITO_mtgs_1206_FD_184812 | JGI IMG/M metagenome (GOLD analysis project Ga0209603, IMG submission 184812) | Pelagic marine microbial communities from North Sea - COGITO_mtgs_120607 (SPAdes) (version 2) | ecosystem: Environmental > Aquatic > Marine > Epipelagic ... | reverse complement strand
TGTTGCCATTGTTTATTTATTTTTTATTAATAATTATTTTCTAGTACAAAGATAAATAAGGTACCGGTGCTAACTGTAAAAAGTTAATGCGAACTTTTTATATTTGCATCAAGTTTTTTTATAGCTTGTTTTAGCACTTGAATTGCAATTACCTATGGCTTTCGGCGTTGGCATTATTCCGTCATTTTCTTATTTCCGACTGCAATTATTACATCATTTTCAATATCATCTATTCGGCTTAAAATTACTTTCAAATAGTCATCTCCTAAACGTCTTCGTAAATCTTTAATGTTCGTAATCAATTCGTCAAAACTGCTTTCTCTCGTTGAAAGTTTTAATTGTCTCAACGTATATTTTGGTAGCGTTTTATACTTTTTAACATCCTTCAAAAGCGTATCAATAAAGGATACCAGTTCTTGGTCTAAATCGTCTCTCTTTTCTTTAAGTAGAGTTTTTAAGGCAATATTTACTTGATTTTCCAAAGCCAATTCGCTCCTTCCAGATTTATATTTAGGCTTATATGATTTAATTTCCTCATACGAATCCCAAAACTCACTATTTAATGGTAAACGTTCTTCATCAGGACCACATTTAACAAATTCAATTAATTCCTCAAAAGTTTTTTCCGATGGCTTGTCATTCGGTTTTTCATTCTCGTATTGATGCACTATCGAAAATAAAGCCATTCCTTTTTTTCTTAAAACAACAACATTATTTTCCTCAAATTCTTTTGCAGTTTTAACTCTGTTCGGTAAATCACTTATCTTTTTGATTACTTCTGGATGCGATTCAACAATTTCATTGTAATCGTTTCGAATAATTGTAGATATACTTAACTCATCATTTTCTTCTGGATTCGTGCTTATTTTACTGAATAATCCGCTTGGTGTTGGTTCTTCATCAGCATCGAAAATTTTGGAATCTTCTCCTAATGCACTATGTATTAAAAACATTTTTTGTTGTGCGATTTCTCTACTTTTTACGATATCAGAACCTTGGTCAGTGGGGAAGAAGTTGTAAATGAACAATTCATCAAAAACTTTCGCACTCATTCTATTGATACGACCAACACGCTGTATTACACGAGTTGGATTCCAAGGAATATCATAATTGATAATTAATCCAGCTCTATTTAAGTTAAAGCCTTCTGAAAGCTTATCACTTGTTATCAATACATCATAATCATCTACTTGTTCATTATGTTTCGCATTAAAATTAGCATCCAATTCTTTTGCAAATTTTTTGGTAATTCCACCATCACAAAACATTGCACGGCCTAATAATTCCTTTTCAAAATATTTTTGAAGATGTCTAACAGTATCTGTGTATTCTGTAAATAAAATAACCTTTCTTCTTGGATTATTCTCTTTATTAAGAACTTCTCTTATTGTTTCTAAAACAGCTTCACGTTTTGGGTCATTTTTAATGATGTTTAATTCAATGATTTCTTGTTCAACTCTTTCAAAAAGTTTAATGTCGTTTTTAATGTCATCTATGAATTCCTTTTTAAATTGAAAGGTTTCAATATCATAGATTTTTGTATGTTTTGGCTTTGTATGATTGATAGCATTACGTTCAAACTCTTCTAAAGCTTCCTTTATGGCTTCATAAGTGAAATCGTCTGCATCATCCGTGTCGTCATAAATATTCTCAATGACTTTTCTGTCCATCACATATTTACCAGATTTTTCTATGAATGATAATACCATTCTATTGGTACGTAAAAAACGTTGGATACTTTTTTCAAATGCTCCAAATGAACTTTCAAAACGTTTCACTAATAAACGTCTCATAAAATCGAATAAGTTTCGTTGTTGTTGGAAAGCTCTGTTATCATCTTCGGAAAGTTTATCCTCATCTTCCTTTAGACTTTCATACTCATTTGGCTTGTAAATTGCTCCTTTAAAATAACCAGTTTCTGAAAAATAATCTCTAATAATTCTATTATAGAAATCAGATTGTTCTGTAGTCAATTCATAAAACTGTTCTTCTGGGTCTTTAACTTCCGATAGATTACTGATTTCCTTTTTGTACTCAAAATCTGTTTTTAAATCTAATCTGTTTCGTCTTATAACAACTGGTGTGATGATGTTTTTAATGTCGTTAGCCATTGCATTAACATTACCTCTTACAATTGCCAAATTAATTGGTGCTGTTAAACCAAACATTTTTTCATAATCTCGTTCGGCCTTTCTTAGTTTTTCAGGATTATTTGAGTTATGATTTTTAAGAATATTAGATAAACGCTTGAAACGATAATTATAGGCGTTAAATCGTCCTTCCAAATCTGCTTCAATAGTAATACCAGACGCTCCAGGAACTATAAATAACTTTAATAATGAAAATACATCTGCTGGCGAATTATTGAATGGCGTAGCACTTAACAAAATAACTTGCTTTCCTCTACAAATATCCATTAATGCTTCATACGCAGAAGTGTCTTGATTTCTAAATTTATGAGCTTCATCAACAATGATGACTTGATACTCTAAATTGTTTTTTTGAATACTTTCTGCAACCGCTTCTAGATTTCCCGAACTTTCAAAATCCCAATTATAGAGTTTAAAACGATTCCAATATTCCCACCAACCAGAGTTTTCTTTTTTACTTCCAATTAAACCAGGTGGACAAATGATTAACCCTCTTTTACCCATTTGGTTCGCTATTAATGAAGCAATTACAGATTTACCTAAACCAACTACATCTGCTATAATAACTCCATTATAGGTTTCTATAACATTAAGTGCTTGATTTACTGCGTCTAATTGGTATTGGTATTTTTCAAAACCATTTTCATCTAACAGTCTTGTTATGGCATCACTAATTTTTTTTGCTTCTTGAAGTTCAATGTAGGTTTTCAAAATAAGAGCATAAGCCTCAAAAGGTGTAATAAGCGAAGCTTGACTTTTATTTTTTAGGAAATCAATTATTATTTTGGTTCCGTTTTCCGCTTCTGTAATTGGCACTGCTGTTTCCCATAAATCATCAAAATAGGCTTCAGCAGTTTCAAAACCATAGTCTTTTATTTCTACATTAAATTCTTCTTGACTTCGTAAACCTGCTTTAGTTAAATTACTGCTTCCTGTGATGAATTGTCCTTTGCTAGCTAATGTGTCTGCCAATGTCTCATTATAACTAAATAAATATACTTTGGCGTGATTTGGATTTAAAGTTTTACGAATAATAAGTTTTCCCTCATCTAATAGATGAATAAAGAATTCAATCTGATTATAGAAAGCTTCGTTATCCATTTCTGCATTGTTAATGGCAAAACCCATAGATTTAATAAACTGGGTGAAATGTTCCTCTTGACTTAAGCTATCATCTTGTAAACCTACTTCTACAATAGTGCTTAAATACTTATCTACTTGTAAGCCGACTAAAATTTTAATTGTTACGTCAGGATTGTCTTGTAGTTTTTTATAGATTTCTTGCCAACCCGAAAAGTAGAAAAAGCCAACCAAAAATTTTAATTCTTGACTAGCTAAAATCAGTTTTTCTAAACGCTTTTTTAACGTTGCATTTTCTGCACTATTGGTTATAAAGTTATTGCTTATTCTCACTTTTCACTTGTTTTATTAAATATTCTAATGATAGCATAAGTTCTTTGTTGGCATTGTAAGTAAGTTGATTTATTTCTGTAATAAAAAAGCGAGGCATATCATTCGGTAACAAATATTCAAAGTTGTCATAAAATAATTCCCCATGTATTTCTCTAAATAGATATTCAAGTTGTTCTTTGCCTTCCTTGCTTGAAACAAAAAAGCTATTAATAGATAATTGAACAGATTTATTAGCAAAAAATCTAAGAATATGGCGTGCATATTGGTGACTCGCTTTAAGATAAGTTTTACTTTTAGAAAAACTAGGTTCTCTTGAAAACCAATCTTTATCTAAAGCCACAATAACTAAGTACATTTTCATTCTATTATATTTCGTAGTTATTGTATTCTTCTTGGGTTAAATTGAATTCTAGGTCTATGATTTTTATTTCTTCATAAATTAAGTTGTAATGCATATAAAATATTATGTCTATTTTAACCAATTCCTTACTAATATCAGATTGGATTATTCCTTTATCCAAAATTTTATCAACCAAATGTTCAAGTTTAATTATGTTTTGATTTGTAACTTGTGGTAATGGAAAGTTCCTTATGTCATCGACTATTATTTTTGGAAAAGCACCTTTAGTGGCTTTTGGTGAATAATTGAAGTGAAAAAATGTTGCTAAACTTGAGTTTAATAATGCTAGCAAAACTTTTGAACTGTAACTATTGGATTTCTTTACAATGATGATTGCTGGGTCGTGATAGTATTCTTCATCTGTAATTGTTGCAAATATTGAAGGATTAGTAATTTCTCTAATTAATATTCGTTCTTCTTTAAAAAATTTAGGGTCTCTTGGGTTCGCTATACCATCACAATAGTCTAGCCATTCAGTTTCATTCCATTTTAATATATATTTCTTTACATCTTCGCCCCAAAGCCATTTTTTTAAGTCTGATTTAGAAAAATTATCGTAATGATATACTCTGTTTTTTATAGTTTGTTCATCTTGTCCTTGATATTTGTCATACGCAATTAAACCTTGACTTATTTCAGGAAACAACTCAAATAAAGGTTTAGATAATTTTTTAATTTTTGTCGTTAATTCTACAATGTTTTTGTCAAGCTTAAATGCCAAACCCCAATTTTGACTATATTCTAGAAGTTCATCAATCTCAATAAATTTTACTTCTTGATTGATAAGTGAATTAAAACTATCCTTTTCTTTAGTTTTGAAATACTTAACGGATTCGTTCGAGGTTTTTTCTAAAACAACAATCGCATTTAATACAGTTGCTTTGTCAAAAATTTTAAATGAAGTACAATCTATAATAAAGCATTTCCAATCTTCAAGCATCTTTGTACGGTAATTTTTGGCATATAAATTAAAAAGAAAAGTATTTGGAATTATGTAAGTTGTTATACCTTTTGTATCCAAGAATTTTTTGGAAACTTCTAGGAAGAAATAATATATCTCATAATCTGGCACTTTATCTAATTGACTTAATACTTTTTTTCTAAATTCTCCTTTAACAGAAACACCATAAGGCGGATTACCAATTACAATATCAAATTTTTCGACACCATAAATCCAAAAAGGGTCAAACCACTCATTGCTTTCATTACTAAAAGGCTTCCAAGAAGCTAGTTGTAATGCTCTTTTATTTTGACTTCCACCAGCTATTTCTTGTTTGAATATTTTGTTTTGTACTTTTTCGAAATCTTTTTTGAGTTTTACTTTTTCCTCTCCATAGGCTTGTAAGTATTGGTTCCGTATGGTTTTAAGTTGGTCTTGCAGTTCATCGGTTTGCCCAAAATCAAAAGCACCTTGTGTTTGTTGTTTTTCTTCTAAACCTATAAGTGTATTAGCAGTTACGAACTTAAATTCGAGGTTAGGCAATGCTTGTATGCCTCTGTTTTCTGCTTCATCAATTATAGTTTCATCTATCACTAATGACAGAAAGCTACGAAGTTTAGAAATTTCAGATGCAATGGGTTGTATATCTACACCATATATTGAGTTTTGTATTACACCTAATTTACGCACGTAATCTGCACTTTCGCCATCTAGTTTTTCTTTAAGCATTTGTTTGGCAAGTGCATTTGGCACATTAGCTATTTGCTTTTTTTTCCACCAAGAAGCGTCTGGGTCTAACTTTTGTAAGGCATTAATTATTTTATGTAAAGCTCCCATCGGAAAAGCACCAGAACCACAAGCTGGGTCTAAAATTTTCACACCGCTTAAAGCTTCTAATATGATATTAGTTTCTGTTGGCTCAAATGTATTTGAGCCACCCTCTTTAAAGAGTTCTAAAAGTTGTTCTTCGTTTTCAGTAGAAACTTTGGTTTTTAAATATTGCACCAAAGATTGCTCTACCATATAATCTACAATCTCTCTTGGTGTGTAAAAACTACCTGTCGCTTTTCTTGCACTTTTTTCTGTGTCTGGGTCTATTTCTGCTAATAAGTTTTCAAATATGGTTCCAAGCATTTCTGGGTCAATGCTCACTTCTGCATCGTAAATACTATTTTCATCAATCGTGAAATTGTATTGTTCTAAAACTTCAAAAAGTTCTATAAACCATTGGTTAGGAATCTTTAAATCAAATGCAATTTGATGAATTCCTTTGCTGTTTGTTGGAAAAAAATCGTCTGCTTGAGCTTCAAACAAACCACCATTTAAAAATGGAATTAGTTCTTGGTCGTTTGGTAATTCGTAATCTTTTCTGTCGGTTTGTTTTTTATTTAAAACCAAAAAGAATAGTTTTTCTAAAACCGAATGATAATAGTTGTGTTGCTCGTTGTTGGTTTCAACAACAGTTTTCGAAGACAACCAACTTTCAGGTACTAATGGAATACTATTTTCAGATTTTTTACTCTTTAAAAACCAACAAAAAATAGTTCTACCAATTAAGCGTACTGCAAATTCTTGGTAAATTTTTCTGTTTATTTCTACTGGTGTTGATGGTAGTTTTAAAGCTGTGTCAAATTCTACATTTCTGCTACCAATTTTGACTTTTCCACCAATTAATCCATAAAAAAATTTCGCAATATCTTGATAGAATTGTTTGTTTAATGGTTCAACACTAAATGCTTGAATTATCTCATCCAGTGAATTGAAATTACAACCACCAACTTGTTTGATGAATGTTTTATTTGTTTGACTTGGTGTTACAAAATAGGTGTAACGCTTAAAATCTGTAAAGTCTCTTTTTGTTCCTAAATAATTTGCCTTTACAAAACTGAATCTAAAATTTCCTTCCTCATCATAAAAGATAAAAAGTGAAGCATCTTTGACTTCTTGTTTTAGAATGGTTTTAGCAATTCCGTATTGGTTCTTTTTTCCAATACGTTCAGTTAGTGGCTCATTTGTTTTTGAAACAATTACAATTAGTTCATCTTTCTCAATTTCAGCTTCTCCAATTTTGACAATCGATTCGTATTTGTCATAAATATCCTCTTGAAATAAATGGTCTAAATCATCATAATCAGGTTTGAATGACGGAATAGATTCTCTTAAAAAGGCAATGAAGTTGGTTGTTGAAAAGTTCTCTATTATTGAATTTATCTTGCTCATTTTAAGGTTTGCAATTATTAAATTTTAATACTTTTAATTGAGCTTCAAGACAAAATATTTCAACTCTTTTTTACTCATGTAGTTTCTTCTTTTTTTTAATTGGGCTTAACCCCTTTCATAACAACCCTCCAATTTACAGCTTGCTGTTTCCTATGTAATAATAACTTTTATCCTCATTCATTACTAAAAATACGAATGAAAAACAGTGAATGGAAGTAAAGAATCTGTATTTAGATGAAATGAGGTTTTTATGAGGTAAACAAGAGCATAGCACACTTATGTATACTCTATGTGAAGTTGTAACTGATTCTCTTTTGCAACTTTTTTATAGCTTTAAAGAGGGGGTTTAATTGCTGTTTTTTGTAGGGTGGGTTTTGATTAAGGGAAGGATAACGTGTTTGTACAAGATTTTTTGCGGCGGTTAAGCAATTAATTTACTAAATAATAACAGACAAAGAAAGTGTACGAGTACTTTCGTAAGTATGCCAGAAACAAAGTAATTAATTTTGTACGGTGTTAGGCACAGTATTTTATTTCGATTCATCTGTTCTTTTTCGACCAAAGAAATTTCCTAAAATTGGTGGTTTATCATTATGCGATTGCTTTTCCAAAGTTGAACTAGGATTGAAACCAGCTGTATCAATCATAGTACGAACTAATTTTTCCATTATTTCATTCTTTTCTTCGCTTTCAAGTAGATTCTCAATTTCTCTTTTATACCCATCATAGGATTTAGCTAAACTTTCTTTATATGCATATTCTTGTTCGAGTCTTCTATTTTGACTTTGTTGCTTGCTAGCAAATAGAGCAAGCCAAATTGTAGGAATGAAAAAAGGTGCTCTAGATAGAATATTCATAAATACATTTCCCAAATCTGTGCTTTCACTTATTGTTTGAATTGCATAATAAACCATTCCAATCATAGTTAAAGCAAAAACTGCTGACCAAATAATATTCGGCCATTTATAACTGTTTTTTTGGTCGTAATAAGATTTTGCAAGTCCAGCTGAAGTCGCTCCTGGTAAAAGATCTTCAATTTTGGTAGTTAAGGTTTCATATTTCCCTTCCCATTCTCCGTGTAATTCTTCGTGCTGTGTTTTTAAGTTATTTAATTTGAATTTCAGAGATTCTTCATCTTCAGTCGTTTTTCCAAAAACCTTTGTTTCAAAAGCACTTACTTTTTCCTCAATATCTGATATTTCAGAATTGTATTCATTAACTTTTTCAAAAGTTTCATTAAGCTTTTCAGCTTTACTTAAAACTGCCGAACTTGGTTTTCTTATAAAGTCATTATAAAGTTCTGTAATGTCATCCAATTCATCTTTTAAAGATGAAACTTCTTCATTTGCAGTTCCTATAAATTTTTCAAATTTTTCTTCAAAACTTTCTATTTTTTCTTCTTTTGGTTTTTCTTCTTCCATATGGTAATTTTATATTGTGCCTAACTTGTTTATATGCAGAACTTTTATCTGCTTATCCCTCCTTTTTGGGAGGATAAACAGAAATTTCATTATCTATATCCTACCGCATCACTTTTCTAAATCATCAAAAAGATTTTTATTTTTTTTTTATTTCGAGCCAAAGGCTTTCACAAAGAACAACCCTCCTATTTACAGATTTCTGTTTCCTGTGTAACAAGAACTTTTATCCTCATTCATCATTAAAAGTACGTATGAAAAACAGTGAATGGAAGTAAAGAATCTGTATTTAGATGAAATGAGGTTTTTATGAGGTAAACAAGAGCATAGTAAACTTATGTATGCTCTGTATGAAGTTATAACTGATTCTCTTTTGCAACTTTTTTATAGCTTCAGAGAAGAGTTTTAATTGCTTTCTTTTATAGGGTAGGTTTTGGTCAAAGTAACCAGTACTTCTCTAGAATAAGCTATCTGGATACTTCTCAATCTCTTTTTCAGCTTGTTCATCTTTAGCTTCCTGTAATTGTTTAATTATAGATTTTGTTTCTCTGAATTGTTGAGCTTCTATAACTTTTATAAAATCAACTTCTTTTTTATATTTCTCATTGATAATTTGTTCGATTTCATCTAATGAAACTCTAAAATATTCCTTTCTGTAATTTACTTTATTGATACGTCTATCATCAAATTCCTTATGTAATAGATTCTCTAATTCAGGTGCGTTTTCTGAAAATATCATTGCATGCAAATCAAATGTAAAAGGAACAGAAGCATCTCCTAATTCTTTTACTCTATCCATTGGTTCGAGTCTTCTCGTCATTCCAATTTTATAAACATTTTCTCCAAATGAACCAAGATTAGAAATTATGTAAACGTGACCTGATTTCGTTTCTTGCGCCCTTGAAATTGCTCTTTCTTTTGCTTCGTGAGCTTCTTTTAAGTTCTGTTCCAACTGTTTGATTTGAAAATTCAGTTCATCTAATTTTTCTCCGCTTACTAATCCTAAATCCTTTTTTGCACGTTCTAACGCCTTTTGGAAACGCTTTTCTTCCACCTCTGCATCTTTTCTTGCTTTTTCAAATTCTCGTTGTGCTCTTTCTTCTTCTCGTTGTGAGTCTCTAATTGCTTTTGCTTCTTCTTTTTCTTGATATTTTTTATGAGATAATTCATAAATTAAATGAAGTTCATCTAATTTTAGTTTAAGATACCTATCGGTTATAAAAGTGTTGTTAGATTTACCAAGTTTGTTAATTGCTATAAATGCTTTTTTAATTCTTTCTTCGAAGCGTTTAATATTATTCCATCGCACTTTTGAAATTAATGAGTCACATTCGCCATTAAATGCTCTTAAAGTTAAATTAATGTATCGTCTTGTCATTATTTCGCCTTGCTTTCGGCTATTTCCAACAGTCCATTCCGTATTACAAACGCAAGCATTTCCGCCTTTTATTAGTTGTTTTTGCTTTGTAACAATTTGTGTAATTCTTTCTTTATATTTTTCTGAAGTTTCTAAATCAAAAATTGGTTCATAAATTCCAAGTTCAACAAATTCTAAATCGTTTTGGTATAATTTAATATCTTTTTCTAATTCTTTAAAAATTGACTTTGAGATGACAAATTTATCATTCAATTCTATTGAGTTTTCTTGGATTTCGGAAAATTCCTTATTCTTTGATTCAATTTCATTTTCGATTGATATAATTTCGCTAAATCTTTCTAAATCAGAATTCAGTTTTTTATTTTCTTCAATCTTTGTAGAGATTTCGGAGTTTAATTTAGTTTTAGTTTTTTTATATTGATTTAGCATAAGAAATAATGCAATTCCTAAAGCTAAAATTGTGATTATTAATCCTAATGTCATTTTCAGTTCGGGTTTTTCTTGTATTGGTTACAACGTTATTGTATATGGTTTGTTGCGTGTTTTAAGCACCTAATTAAGAAATACAAACTGAATGGAAAATCTGCGAGGATTTTCCTAAGTAGGCTTTTACTAGCAATTTTTTTTACACGGTGTTGTGGTTAGTATTTTATTATATTAATTTATTTATTCTATTCTCAAGTTCTTTTAACTTTTTTTCAAGTTCGACAGGAATAAGCTCATTTAATTTACTCATCTCTTTTAAGTCTTCAAAAGCTTTCTCATAATTGGCTTTATTCCC
>Ga0209603_1005076_pt1 | contig 10700 bp, 7 predicted proteins | sample COGITO_mtgs_1206_FD_184812 | JGI IMG/M metagenome (GOLD analysis project Ga0209603, IMG submission 184812) | Pelagic marine microbial communities from North Sea - COGITO_mtgs_120607 (SPAdes) (version 2) | ecosystem: Environmental > Aquatic > Marine > Epipelagic ... | reverse complement strand
TTGATCAAATTGACAACGCTCCAGAAGAAAAAGAGCGTGGTATAACAATTAACTCTTCGCACGTTGAGTACGCGACGGCTAACCGTCACTACGCACACGTTGACTGTCCAGGTCACGCCGATTATGTAAAGAACATGGTTACGGGTGCTGCACAAATGGATGGAGCAATACTAGTTGTTGCTGCAACTGATGGACCAATGCCACAAACACGTGAGCATATCCTTTTAGGGCGTCAGGTAGGTATTCCACGTATCGTTGTATTTATGAACAAAGTAGATATGGTTGATGATGAGGAATTACTTGAGCTAGTAGAGATGGAGATCAGAGATCTTTTATCTTTCTACGAGTATGATGGTGATAATGGACCTGTAATTGCTGGTTCTGCACTTGGTGCATTAAACGGTGAGCAAAAATGGGTTGATACTGTTGTTGAATTAATGGAAGCTGTTGATACTTGGATCGAAGAGCCGTTAAGAGAGGTAGATAAGCCTTTCTTGATGCCTATTGAAGATGTATTCTCAATTACTGGTCGTGGAACTGTAGCTACAGGTCGTATCGAAACTGGTATTGCAAACACTGGAGATCCTGTTGAGATCATTGGTATGGGAGCTGAGAAATTAACTTCTACAATTACTGGTATTGAAATGTTCCGTCAAATCCTTGATAGAGGAGAAGCTGGAGATAACGCTGGTATTCTTTTAAGAGGTATTGAGAAATCAATGATCTCAAGAGGAATGGTAATCGTTAAGCCAGGATCTGTAACACCACATGCTAAGTTTAAGGCTGAGGTTTACGTACTTAAAAAAGAAGAAGGTGGACGTCACACTCCATTCCATAATAACTACAGACCACAGTTTTACGTTCGTACAACTGATGTAACGGGTAACATTTCTCTTCCTGATGGAGTTGAAATGGTTATGCCTGGAGATAACTTAACAATTCATGTTGAGTTGATTTCTGCAATTGCAATGAGCATTGGTCTACGTTTTGCTATCCGTGAAGGTGGTAGAACCGTAGGAGCAGGTCAGGTAACTGAAATTTTAGACTAAAAAATAGTCTATAGTATATAGAGTAAAGGTGTTCCGTTTTTTCGGGACGCCTTGACTTTTATAACGGGTTTAGCTCTTTTTGAGCAATCCATACGGGATTAGCTCAGTTGGTAGAGCACTGGTCTCCAAAACCAGGTGTCGTGAGTTCGAGTCTCCCATCCCGTGCACATTTACTGAAGTTTTATTATTTCAGTAGTAGAAAAAATAAATACCTACAAAAATGGTAAACTATATTAAAGAGTCTTATAACGAATTAAAAAATCACGTAACGTGGACGCCTTGGTCTGAAGCGCAACGTCTTACTGTTATTGTTGCTGCATTTTCTGTAGTATTGGCATTAGTAGTTTGGGGAGTTGATACTGTTTTTAGTGGCGTTATATCTTATTACTTTGAGCTAATTAAATAATAAGCATGGCCGAAACAAAAAGTACAAAAAAGTGGTATGTTGTCCGTTCAGTAAGTGGGCAGGAAAACAAAATCAAATCTTATATTGAGTCTGAAATCACACGTTTGAACCTTCAGGATTATATAGAAAATATTTTGGTTCCTACCGAAAAGGTGATACAGATACGTAACGGAAAAAAAACAAACAAAGAGCGCGTTTATTTTCCAGGTTATATCATGGTGCAAGCAAGTCTTGCCGGTGAAATACCTCACATTATTAGATCTATTAATGGAGTAATTGGTTTTCTAGGAGAAGTTAAAGGAGGAGAGCCAGTGCCACTTAGACAAAGTGAAGTCAATAGGTTATTAGGGAAAGTAGATGAACTTTCTGTGAAGGATGAGAATGTTAATATTCCATTCACTATTGGTGAAACGATAAAGGTTGTTGATGGACCTTTCAACGGATTCAATGGAACTGTTGAAAAAATCAACGAAGAAAAACGCAAGCTAGAGGTAATGGTTAAGATTTTCGGAAGAAAAACACCATTAGAGCTAAGCTATATGCAAGTAGAAAAAGTATAAAAATTGTTACACGCTATATTATAGGTTTTATTTAAAGCTTCCACTTTAAACTAAATCGACAAATTTTTTAAAAACAGAAAATGGCAAAAGAAGTCAGTAAAGTAGTAAAATTGCAAGTTCGTGGAGGTGCGGCTAACCCCTCGCCACCAGTTGGACCCGCTTTAGGTGCTGCCGGTGTGAATATCATGGAGTTCTGTAAGCAGTTTAACGCTAGAACACAAGATAAGCAAGGAAAAGTATTGCCAGTTGCGATTACAGTATATAAAGACAAGTCTTTTGACTTTGTTATTAAAACTCCTCCAGCTGCTGTACAAATTCTTGAGGCAATCAAGGTCAAAAAAGGATCTAGTGAGCCACACGTTAAGAAGGTAGGGACTATTTCTTGGGATCAAATTATTAGAGTTATTGCAGAAGACAAAATGCCCGATTTAAATGCTTTTAGTATTGAGTCTGCCATGAAAATGGTAGCCGGTACTGCGCGTTCAATGGGAATTAAAACAAAAGGTACTGCACCTTTATAAAAAAGAATCTATAAAATGGCAAGATTAACTAAAAAGCAAAAAGTGAATACTGCGAAAGTGGAGGCTAAAACCTACACTCTTTCAGAAGCTTCAGCTTTAATAAAAGAAATCTCCAACACAAACTTTGATCCATCTGTGGACCTTGCTGTGCGTCTTAATGTAGACCCACGTAAAGCAAACCAAATGGTTAGAGGCGTTGTTACCTTACCTCACGGTACAGGTAAAGATGTGAAGGTGTTAGCCTTAGTTACTCCAGATAAGGAAGCTGAAGCTACAGCTGCCGGAGCAGACTTTGTTGGATTAGATGAGTACCTCGAAAAGATTAAAGGAGGTTGGACAGATGTTGACGTAATTGTAACTATGCCAAGTGTGATGGGTAAATTAGGTCCTTTAGGACGTGTATTAGGGCCTCGTGGTCTTATGCCAAACCCAAAGACAGGTACAGTGACCATGGACGTTGCTAAAGCGGTTAAAGACGTGAAAGGTGGTAAGATTGACTTTAAAGTTGAGAAGACTGGTATTATTCATGCAGCAATAGGAAAAGCATCTTTTGATGCAGCTAATATTGCAGGAAACGCAAGAGAATTATTAACTACGTTGGTAAAACTGAAGCCACAAGCGGCTAAGGGTGTTTATATTAAAAGTATATTCATGTCCAGCACAATGAGCCCAAGTATCGAGATTGATACAAAAGGTTTCACTGAGCAGTAAAACACAGACTTATGACAAGACAAGAAAAATCACAAGTGATTGAAACGTTAACTGCACAGCTTACAGAAAACACTACTATTTATTTAGCAGATATTTCTGGGTTGGACGCTGGTAAAACATCAAACTTACGTCGTGCTTGCTATAAAGCAGGTGTGAAGTTGGCTGTAGTTAAAAACACATTGCTTGCAAAAGCAATGGAGAGTTCTGATAAAGATTTTGGCGATTTGCCAACCATCTTAAAAGGGAACACATCTTTATTATTTTCAGAAACAGGAAATGCACCTGCTAAGATCATAAAGGAATTCAGAAAAAAATCTGAAAAGCCTTTACTTAAAGGAGCATATATCGAAGAGGCTATCTACATTGGAGATGATCAACTAGACAATCTAGTAAACATCAAATCTAAAGAAGAGGTAATTGGAGATATTATCGGGTTATTACAATCACCTGCTAAAAATGTTATTTCTGCTCTTAAGAGTGGTGGAAATACACTTTCAGGTATTGTTAAAACACTTTCTGAAAGAGAAGGATAATCAATACAATGCACTAATTAAATTACAAACAATAAATTACAATTTTTAAAAACGATAGAAAATGGCAGATTTAAAAGATTTCGCAGAACAATTAGTTAACTTAACCGTAAAAGAGGTTAATGAATTAGCTACTATATTAAAAGATGAGTACGGTATCGAGCCTGCTGCTGCAGCTGTAGCTGTTGCTGCTGGTGGAGCTGGTGGCGCAGAAGCTGCTGATGAGCAAACTGAGTTTGACGTAATTCTTACGGCAGCCGGTGGAGCAAAATTAGCGGTAGTAAAACTAGTTAAAGAATTAACTGGTGCTGGTCTTAAAGACGCAAAAGGATTAGTTGATAATGCACCATCTCCAATTAAAGAGGGTGTGTCTAAAGACGAAGCTGAAGCGCTTAAAGCTCAATTAGAAGAAGCTGGAGCAGAGGTTGAGCTTAAGTAAGCTTTTCTAACTCCAAACCTTAAGGTTTAGGTCTTCCGTTTATCGCGGAAAGACCTAAACCATTTTGTGTATATAAAGGTTCCTATATTTTTTGAGTATACACAACATAACTTGTTTAACTAAATTCCGTCCATAGATGTCAGCAATGTTAACTGAAAGATTGAATTTTTCTTCTGTTCAAAATAAGCCCGATTACCCGGACTTTTTGGACATCCAGATCAAATCCTTCCAGGATTTTTTCCAGTTGGAAACCAAATCAGAAGAAAGAGGCCAAGAAGGATTATACAAAACCTTCTTAGAGAATTTCCCAATTACAGATACTCGTAACCAGTTCGTGTTAGAGTTTTTAGATTATTTTGTAGATCCACCAAGATATTCAATTCAAGAGTGTATTGAGCGTGGTCTTACTTACAGTGTGCCCTTAAAAGCGCGTTTAAAACTGTATTGTACAGATCCAGAGCACGAAGATTTTGAAACAATTGTACAGGATGTATACCTAGGTACTATTCCTTACATGACTCCTTCAGGTACTTTTTGTATCAATGGAGCAGAGCGTATTGTAGTTTCTCAACTGCACCGTTCTCCAGGGGTATTCTTTGGACAATCATTCCATGCCAATGGAACAAAACTATATTCGGCCAGAGTAATTCCTTTTAAAGGTTCTTGGATCGAATTTGCTACCGATATCAATAGCGTTATGTACGCATATATCGATAGAAAGAAAAAATTACCAGTTACAACCCTTTTTAGAGCTATTGGTTTTGAGAGAGATAAAGATATCCTTGAGATATTTGATCTTGCAGAAGAGGTTAAAGCTACTAAAACTGGATTAAAAAAATATTTAGGTCGGAAGTTAGCAGCACGTGTGCTGAAAACTTGGCATGAAGATTTTGTAGATGAAGATACAGGTGAAGTTGTATCTATTGAGCGTAATGAAATTATCTTAGATCGCGACACTGTTCTTGAAAAAGAGCACATCGAAGAGATTATAGATTCTGGTTCTAAAACCATTTTATTGCACAAAGAGGATAATCATCTTGCAGATTATGCAATTATCCACAACACGCTACAAAAAGATCCTACGAATTCTGAAAAAGAAGCCGTAGAACATATCTATAGACAACTGCGTAACGCTGAACCGCCAGATGAGGAGACCGCTCGTGGTATCATCAACAAGTTATTTTTCTCTGACCAGAGATATAACCTTGGTGAAGTAGGACGTTACCGTATGAATAAAAAACTGGGTCTTGATATTGCAATGGATAAGCAAGTGCTTACCAAAGAAGATATCATAACCATTGTAAAGTACTTAATTGAGCTTATTAATTCTAAAGCAGAGATTGATGATATTGATCACTTATCTAACCGTCGTGTACGTACCGTAGGTGAGCAATTATCTTCTCAGTTTGGTGTTGGTTTAGCCCGTATGGCTCGTACCATTCGTGAAAGAATGAATGTACGTGATAATGAGGTATTTACACCTATTGATTTAATTAACGCCAAGACCTTATCTTCTGTGATTAATTCTTTCTTCGGAACGAATCAATTATCACAGTTTATGGATCAAACAAACCCACTAGCAGAGATTACCCACAAACGTAGGTTATCTGCACTAGGGCCAGGTGGTTTGTCTAGAGAAAGAGCAGGATTTGAGGTACGTGATGTACATTACACTCACTACGGAAGATTATGTCCTATTGAAACTCCTGAGGGACCAAACATTGGACTTATTTCATCTTTGGCTGTATATGCAAAAGTGAACAATCTTGGATTTATTGAAACACCGTATCGTAAAGTAACCGATGGTGTTATTGATCTTAAGACAACTCCTCAATACCTTTCTGCTGAAGAAGAAGAAGGACAAATGATTGCACAGGCAAACATTCCTTTAAAAGCTAGTGGAAAAATTGATACAGACAGAGTAATTGCCCGTGAAGAAGGTGATTTCCCTGTGGTAGATCCAACTCAGATTAATTATGCTGATGTTGCGCCAAACCAAATTGCATCAATTTCTGCATCATTGATTCCATTTTTGGAACATGATGATGCCAACCGTGCTTTGATGGGATCTAACATGATGCGTCAAGCAGTACCTTTATTAATTGCAGATTCGCCAATTGTAGGAACTGGACTAGAGCGTCAAGTGGCTTCAGATTCTCGTGTGCTTATCAATGCAGAGGGAGATGGAACTGTTGAGTATGTAGATGCAAATGAAGTTACTATTAAGTATGACCGTTCTCAAAAAGATGGAATGGTAAGTTTCGATAGTGATAGCAAAACATACCAATTAATCAAGTTTAGAAAAACAAATCAAGGTACATCTATAAACCTAAAGCCTATTGTTAGACAAGGTGATAGAGTATTAAAAGGTCAAGTATTATGCCAAGGGTACGCTACAGAAAAAGGAGAGCTTGCACTAGGACGTAACATGAAGGTTGCCTTTATGCCTTGGAAAGGTTATAACTTTGAGGATGCCATTGTAATTTCAGAAAGAGTAGTGCGTGAAGATATCTTTACCTCTATTCATATCGATGAGTATTCACTAGAAGTTAGAGATACAAAACTAGGAAACGAAGAACTAACAAATGATATTCCTAACGTTTCAGAAGAGGCCACTAAAGACCTTGATGAAAACGGAATGATTAGAATTGGTGCTGAAGTAAAGCCTGGTGATATTCTTATTGGTAAGATTACTCCTAAAGGAGAAAGTGATCCTACCCCTGAAGAAAAATTATTACGTGCCATCTTTGGTGATAAAGCAGGTGATGTAAAAGATGCTTCTTTAAAAGCATCTCCATCATTACATGGTGTTGTTATCAATAAAAAATTATTTGCCCGTGCGGTAAAAGATAAGCGTAAAAGAGCTAAAGATAAAGAAGACATTGCTGCACTTGAGGTGAAATATGATGGACTATTTGATGCCCTTAAAGAGGTATTGGTAGAAAAACTATTTACAATTGTTGGAGGTAAAACTGCCCAAGGCGTTACAAACGATCTTGGTGAAGTTGTCTTTCCAAAAGGTAAAAAGTATACACTCAAGATGTTAAATGCTGTAGATGACTATACGCATTTGGTTGGAGGAGTTTGGGCAACAGATGATGAAACCAATGAAATGGTTGCAGACCTAATGCACAACTACCGTATCAAAGAAAACGATTTGCAAGGTAACTTACGTCGTGAGAAGTTTACGATCTCTGTTGGAGATGAACTTCCTGCAGGAATCTTAAAACTTGCTAAAATTTATGTTGCTAAAAAACGTAAGTTAAAAGTGGGTGATAAAATGGCAGGACGTCACGGTAACAAAGGTATTGTAGCTCGTATTGTAAGAGATGAGGATATGCCATTTTTAGAAGATGGATCTCCGGTAGATATCGTATTGAATCCACTTGGAGTACCGTCTCGTATGAACATTGGTCAAATATATGAAACCGTTTTAGGATGGGCTGGTCAAAAATTAGGTCGCAAGTATGCAACTCCAATTTTTGATGGTGCAACACTAGATCAAATCAACGAGTTAACCGATGAGGCTGGAATTCCAAGATTTGGACATACCTACCTTTATGACGGTGGAACTGGACAACGTTTTGATCAACCAGCAACTGTTGGTGTGATTTATATGTTGAAACTAGGACATATGGTTGATGACAAGATGCATGCACGTTCTATAGGACCATACTCACTAATTACACAACAACCATTGGGTGGTAAAGCTCAATTTGGGGGTCAGCGTTTTGGAGAGATGGAAGTATGGGCACTTGAAGCATATGGAGCATCAAGTACTTTACGTGAAATATTGACAGTAAAGTCTGATGATGTGATTGGTAGAGCTAAAACTTACGAGAGTATCGTTAAGGGTGAGGCAATGCCAGAACCGGGTCTTCCAGAATCTTTTAACGTGTTAATGCACGAGCTAAAAGGTCTTGGATTAGACATCAGGCTAGAAGAATAAATTATATTCCTGCGCTAGGGCGCGGGAAATAATTAGTTTTTCTCCGGAAACAGTCGTTTCCAAATCAATAGTTTTAAATTTTATTTTACAGCATTATGGCAAGAAATAATAAAGAACAAGCACCACCAAAATTCAATAAGATTTCTATTGGACTAGCTTCACCAGAGGCAATCCTTGGAGAGTCTAGAGGTGAGGTGTTGAAACCAGAAACAATTAACTACCGTACGCACAAACCAGAGCGTGACGGTTTGTTTTGTGAGCGTATTTTTGGACCTGTAAAGGACTACGAGTGTGCTTGTGGAAAATATAAAAGAATTCGCTACAAAGGGATCGTTTGTGATCGTTGTGGTGTAGAGGTAACAGAAAAGAAAGTACGCCGTGATAGAGTAGGACACATCAATTTGGTGGTGCCTGTTGCTCATATCTGGTATTTCCGTAGTTTACCAAACAAAATAGGATACCTTCTTGGATTACCATCAAAGAAGTTGGATATGATTATATACTATGAGCGTTACGTAGTTATCCAACCAGGTATTGCCAAAAACGAAGAGGGAGAATCTGTTCAGAAATTGGATTTCTTAACAGAAGAAGAGTATCTAACAATTTTAGAGACAATTCCTCAAGAGAATCAATACTTAGAGGATTCAGATCCAAACAAATTCATCGCTAAGATGGGTGCAGAGTGTTTGATTGATTTGTTAAATCTAATTGATCTTCATGCATTGTCTTTCGAGTTGCGTCATAAAGCAAACAACGAAACTTCTAAACAACGTAAAACAGAGGCTCTAAAGAGACTCCAAGTTGTGGAAGCTCTGCGTGATGCAAACAAAACTCGTGAGAATAAAGCGGCTTGGATGATCATGAAAGTGATTCCAATTATACCGCCAGAATTGCGTCCACTAGTGCCACTAGATGGAGGTCGTTTTGCAACCTCAGATTTAAATGATTTATACCGTCGTGTAATTATCAGAAACAACCGTTTAAAGCGTTTGATGGAGATTAAAGCACCAGAGGTAATTCTGCGTAATGAAAAACGTATGTTGCAAGAATCTGTAGATTCATTGTTTGACAACACACGTAAGTCATCTGCAGTAAAAACAGATAGTAACCGTCCCTTAAAATCTCTTTCAGATTCATTGAAAGGAAAGCAAGGTCGTTTCCGTCAAAACCTGTTAGGGAAGCGTGTTGATTATTCTGCACGTTCTGTAATTGTTGTTGGACCAGAATTAAGATTATTTGAATGTGGATTGCCAAAAGGTATGGCCGCAGAATTATACAAGCCTTTCGTGATACGTAAGTTGATTGAAAGAGGTATTGTTAAGACTGTAAAATCTGCAAAGAAAATTATAGAGAAAAAGGAGCCTGTTGTTTGGGATATCTTGGAGAATGTCTTGAAAGGACATCCAGTACTGCTAAACCGTGCCCCTACGCTTCACCGTTTAGGTATTCAAGCGTTTCAGCCAAAGTTAATTGAAGGAAAAGCAATCCAGTTGCACCCATTAGTATGTACGGCCTTTAACGCCGATTTTGATGGAGATCAAATGGCAGTTCACCTTCCACTTGGCCCAGAGGCGATATTGGAAGCACAACTATTGATGTTGGCTTCACACAATATATTGAATCCTGCAAACGGTGCTCCAGTTGCAGTACCTTCTCAAGATATGGTATTGGGTCTTTATTACATGACCAAATTACGCCTATCAACAAAAGAGGTGAAGGTAAAAGGAGAAGGATTAACTTTCTACTCAGCAGAAGAAGCAGTAATTGCTTACAATGAGAAGATGGTTGATTTGAATGCTCAAATAAAAATTAGAACTAAAGATTTCAATGAAGCTGGTGAACTAGTTTACCAAATTATTGAAACTACACTTGGTAGAGTAATATTTAATCAAAATGTACCTGAAGCAGCTGGTTATATAAACGAAGTATTAACCAAAAAATCTCTTAGAGATATTATTGGTGGTATTTTGGCTAAAACTAGTGTGCCTGCAACTGCAGATTTCTTGGATGCAATTAAAACTTTAGGGTATAAGTTTGCATTTGAGGGAGGATTATCATTCTCACTTGGAGATATTATTATTCCAGCAGAAAAGTACACAATGATTGATCAGGCCAATGAAAAAGTAGATGCTATTAGAGCAAACTACAACATGGGTCTTATTACTCAAAACGAACGTTACAACCAAGTTATTGATATCTGGACAGCAACCAATGCAGGATTAACCGAGTTATCTATGAAGCGTATACGCGAAGATCAACAAGGATTTAACTCTGTGTATATGATGCTTGATTCTGGAGCACGTGGATCTAAAGAACAGATTCGTCAGTTAACTGGTATGCGTGGTTTGATGGCTAAGCCTAAAAAATCCAATAGTGGAGGAGGAGAAATCATTGAAAACCCAATTCTTTCTAACTTTAAGGAAGGTCTTTCCATTTTAGAATACTTTATTTCTACCCACGGTGCACGTAAAGGACTTGCAGATACGGCCCTTAAAACGGCAGATGCAGGATACCTTACCCGTAGACTAGTAGATG